>Ga0065711_1032246_pt1 | contig 27709 bp, 11 predicted proteins | sample Hoacrofraction12_FD_59098 | JGI IMG/M metagenome (GOLD analysis project Ga0065711, IMG submission 59098) | Hoatzin crop microbial communities from Cojedes, Venezuela - Epithelial fraction 12 v2 (version 2) | ecosystem: Host-associated > Birds > Digestive system > Esophagus > Crop | place...
AGACAGGAGAAGTGGTGGTGATCAACTGGACAATGGGGGACCTGGGCATGACGTAGATGGTATGGAATAAGGGGTGGATAATGTCCTGGGTTTGGCCAGGACAGGGTTAATTTTCACCAGACTCCAGGAAAGGGGCACAGCCAGGGGGTGGGGGCTGACCCCACCTGGCCAAACAGAGCCCAGTATTCCATACCATGTGACGTCATGCTGGGTTCCGGTGGGGGGGGCGGCGTGGCGGGAACTCACTCGCGGCTCAGGAGCACACGGCTCCGGTCCTGTCTGGGAGAGACGGTCTGTTGTGCGAGTTTGTGTCGTATTTTCTCCTTATCTGTATCGTTGTTGTTACTGTTCCCTTTGTTTGCTGCTCTGTTAAACTGCCCTTATCCCGACCCACCAGTTTCTGGCTGTTTCTTTCCATTCTCCTCTGCACCCTGGCGGGGGGAGTGGAGGCCGTGTGGCGCTTTTGTTGCTGGCGGCAGCCGAAACCAAAACATACTTTAACTATTCACGTGGACCAGGATGCTGCTTTCAGCTGCACTGAGAAGCTCAAAATCTTTTGGGTTACATATCTAGAAAGTTGGTGGCCAGCCATGGTTGGGTAATTGAGAATAAAAGCAACCTCTTCTTGGCAGCAAGAATACAATAGTGCCTCTGTTACCACACTCGGTTTTTCTTCTTACGCTAGGCTTCTTGCTCATATCTGATTCATGTTGAAAGAGTAAGGATGCGCACCAAGATCAGGAAGCTGCATGCAGGAGCAAGGATGTTTCTTTTGCAGTGGAATGGTACTGCATTGAATAAGTGCCCTCAGCCTTTGTTCGCTCAAATGGATTTCGTAAGGAATCGCAGTTGTTTAATCTTCTCTCCTCCCATAGTTAATAATATTCTAATTATAATAATTATTATTTCTTTGCATTTACATAACATTTTACATCTTCAAAGCATTCTCTAACTATGAATCATATTGCTCACAAGTAAAGTTATAGAACTAGCCAGGATTTCCCTGCTAATTTTTTGAAAGGAAAACAGTTTTTAAAAGTCCTAATTTTATGATGTGGAGAGGTATATTTCCTATTAGTTCACAGATGAATCTAAATATCTGAGGGGATTTGATATGACAAAGTAGCCTTGTTCCTTTGGGAAATGACAAGGACTACAATGAGTCCATCTGTGGCATTCAAACAGCTCAGAGGAATATTGAACAAGGACAAAAAGGAATATGTAGATTTGGTTCAACAGATTGAAGTGAATTATTTAGTTGATTATTATTAAAAACTCTTTGACAATTTTGTAAAAAAAAAAAAAAACAAACAACAAACAAAACAGAAAAAAACCCAGAAAAAAAGTTTAACACAGAGGCATTTTTAATATTGTAATTTAGAACACATAAATTTTGAAGTAATTTCTTTCAAGATGAATGTCCAAGTTTTCATCAGTTCTATTAAGTCCAAAACTGTGACAGAGCTTTGTGCCATTTCTCTCTCCTCTAACCAGTTGCTTTGTGAACCCTGGTCTCAGAAAGCAAATGAGGAAATCACTGTCTTACTGTCTCCAGATATATCCAGCTGAAGCATGAGCACAGGAAATGATGTTCCTAAATAGGAAAAGGCCAATGCTGGGATTCATGTCTCCAAACTTCAACTGCATACAAGTACCTTGCCTACACGGCAACACAAGGCTATTCACTCATCCCCGGCTGTCAGTGGGCAGAGAGGGAGAAGGAGGCTTGCTGGTTTGTGCACGAGATGCATGACTAACACAGGCAGGTCAAGGTCTCCCTAAAGGTGTCTGTTTCACTCCATGGAGTGCTGAAGAAGCTCTTTTGGTTAGGTCAGCGCTCTGAGATGGCTCTAGATAGACAAGATTAATCCCTTGTGGCTGAGGAAAAGTGACTAATATGGCTTTAATGTTAAAGAAACTTCTGTATTGACCCAGAGAACAAAGTCTCCTTTCTTTCAGATTTGCACTACTTTTGACCTCCACACAGAAAGCCATGACTTTTCACCTTCTGATGGCCTCTCTGAGAGGCAGACAAGCTTGGGTTTGGTCCATAGACGATATTAAACTATTACATTCAACAATAAACCAGATTATCTGCCAAGAAAATAAGCACTACTGCATTTAACTTTACAGGAGATGATTACTCCTGGACTATGTATATTAATGAGTTTTGAATGAGTGACATTTAATAAAATATTCACTATGTCTTCAACTTTCTTTCATTTCTCTTCTTGTTGGAGCCCTTTCATATTTGAAAATTAATTATGCACACCATATTTAACCAGGGTGAAAATGAGACTTACATGGAACCTTTCCAGCTCTTCATTACATATTTAATTGTTAAAATAATCAAGCTATCCATCACACATTCTGCCACCCAGTCGTCTGTCACCTTGGAACAAGTCAGAGAGATCATAGATAGAGAAGTCTGGAAACAAAAATTTCACATCTCTCATGCCGAACAATTTTGCCATTGAGAGGAATGGTGTCAGCAAGGTGTATCTATATCATATTTGCAGAAACGACAAACACCAGCATATTCATGGCATCTTCTATGTTTTGGGTTTCCTCCCATCTAGCACTAAAAACTATGGCCAGGTTATAGGAGAGTTCTTTAGCACAGAATAAATTCAAGCTCCTGTGTCTTCTCATTGGTTTTACAGCCAGGCCAAGAGCACTTTGCAAAGTACACAGTGATCTGGCCAGCATTTAATAATAGCTACATGTTATGTGATGCTTTTCATCAAAAAATAGTTCATGCACTTTACTATAAAATGCTAGGTAGCATAGTCCTTGTTTTACAGATGGGGAAACAGAAACTCTAGAACAGTATCAGGCTATAGCAGTAATCCATCAAACATAACAAGGCACTTTGTGGAGCTGAGTGCTGTGTCCCGGAAAACTCCAAAGCAAACATAGGAAGAAGGATGAAATCTCTGTCTTCTGGGTTTGACCACAGTGCCTTTCCGCATACCAAGAACTGCATGAAGGCTGCTGGGATGTTTCATTTACATCTGGGGTTCAGTGTTGCAGGAGCAAAATCTAGTTATGATGCCATGGCTGCACAATGTTTGAAAGACATAAAGTATGAAGAATTCAACCCTGTGGATTTTGGATTGGCCTCTGGATTTTTAGAAAGTAGAGGAGTAAAGGTACGAAGAGGATGGAATATTAACTTCAATGAAGTTATTTTACCTACATGGGTGTCACTCCCCAATTATCTGACATGCCAAGTATTTATAATATCACCAGGAACACAATATTGCACACTGCAGTGAGAACATTTTCCAAGTATAGGTGTATTTCAGTAGTCATAAAAATACAACTCCTTTTCAATTCACCAAGGAACATGAATGGGGTGCAAGTTTTAACTTTTCATATTTTACTGAAAGCATTGTTGTGTTCTATGCTAGAGATAGAAGAATCAATCTAATTCTTACGCCCCATCCCACAGCTGGAGGCCAGATATTCAAAGGCATTTTGATGGGAACGGAGTACTCCAGTTAGTTTATTTAAGTCCAGTCTCACTATGTATTTCTTCAGAAATGAAGTATGATTTCTATTTAACACCCAATTTTACATAATCAAGAGTGGGCTTAAAACTAGACAGGTCTAACAGGGCTCAGCAATACTGTAGCTTTAAGTGACTACTGTCTAATTCTTAAATTGTCCCCAGCATTACTTCTACATTTCCCTGTGGTCTAAAGGGAATAAAAGCTTTCTTTTATTTCATGCACAAAGGTAGAAGTAATACTATTAAAATCTGACTCAAGAGCTTTCTAGAGAGTTTTAAATAAATCTCAGCTCAGGAAGGCTATGATGTATTGTGAAGGTCAAAGCTGATCTGAACAACGAATTAGCTACTTGCATAGAAATAATGCATTTGGATAAAGAAGTTTTGCCTGTCAAATAGGGATATGAGCTGGATAAACAAAAAAAAAAAGGCAACAAAAAACCCACAGAAGATGCAAAATTACAAAACAAAAGTCACCAACACCAGCCATAGCTTGAAAAGTATCAAGGACAGAACCAGTGAAGCGAATGATCTATCTTATAAATTAGACTTCAGCTAGTGTAAAAGCAGCCAAAGTGAGGGCTCAATTGTTTTTGTAGCCTGTCGGAAATAATTTCAAACCTGACAGGATACCACAGCTCGTAGTGTGATCTCACAGATTTCAGTGGTCATGCTGAGACATAAGCAGAGAACCACGGTAAAAACCCTGATAGCAAAAGCGCTGCTGCCAGCTTTGCTGTACTAAGAAATAATCATTCACTCCAAATAGCAGATCAGTCGAGTGCTGAATGACTTCCCTTTCCTCCTCTCCCCTCCCTCCTCTGCCTGCCTCCCTGCTACCACCCTCTTTCTTCTCCTTCTCAAAACCAGTTGATATATCCAGTAACAACAAATATCAAAAGAAATTACACCATCAAACTATCTTATAATATCATTAGTGTCCTAAATTAATGCAAGGTGCTTGGCCCAGCAGACAGCAAGATACTAATAATGCTGCAGGTAGGTTCTGCTACTCCACCAGAGGAGAAGGTGCCATGAACTCTCTCTGTAATTATGTCAGAAATCAACTGATGAAGCTATTTTGGAAAACAGAGATATTTTCTTTGTTCAACATATCTAATTCTACAGTAGCTGTTCAGGACAATAGTCATTTAACAAATGCTTGCATTTCTAGTGTCTATCACAATTTGAGTCCAATATCCATTTGGCTGTCTAGCTACTGTGATGTAAATAACAACTGTGCTGGTGGGACTCATGCAGCTAGAAGGTGGGGTACCAATCCATTTAGCTTTTTCTCAATAAAGCTACTGAGCTGAAGCTTTCTTGCTTCACCCCAGGACCCTAGCACTATTCACTCTTTCAGTGCCCACCAATTTAGGGATCTAATCCAAGTTAAATAGCCCTGTCTCTTTTTTTTCTCCCAGATTCTGCAAACACTCATACTAACACAACTAAACGGCTGGCAGATGAAGGGCAGAAAAGAGGGAGAGATTTTCCTACCAAAATTTTACCTTGCTGCTGAAAAAAGGAACTTGGCAATGTACCACTGTAGACAGGCAAAGGCAGTACCATCTCCATTTTACAGTCAATGACATAAATCACAGAAGTAATAATTGGTTTGCCCCAGGACACACAGGAAGTCTGTGGCAGGGCCAGAAATTTGACATAGATCTCCCATGTTCCAGATCAGTGCCTTAATCATGAAATAATCACCAGAAGGTTGAATACTTAGGTTAACTGTAGGGTAAGAGTAGGGGTTTTTTTTGCTATGGTATATAAAGAGAAAAACAGCAGCAATGCATTTCTACTTCCTGGAAATCTTTAAGTTTGTTTATATTCTGAGGAGTGACTGGGAAAAAAAGACACTGTGGGGTTCTCTGTTTATTCCCTCTCAGTTACTTTCATATGAAATTTGCTCAATTCCCATTCAAAGGCAAGTGTTTGCTCAATGCCAGCACAATGCAAACTCAATCAAGGAGTGAAAAATCATACTGTATTCTTTGACTCAGGCATCATCAGTAGCCAGAAAGCATTTTCAAAAATATCCCAGAAATCAAAGGTCCAGGCAAAAGACACAAAACAGAAGATCTGTTGATTTCACCTGCTCCTTCTGGTGGCAGAACACTGTCCAGAATCTGGAGGCCTAATTTTTTCCAAACTAACTGTGAAATTAAAGAGAAAATTTTCACAGTTTAATCCAAGCTACCTAATTTCCAAGGTGGAGTTACCTTCTATAATACATAAATATTAATACTGGTAATATAATAATAATAATAATGTTCCTTCCCACTTGGTTTTAAGCAATTATTTAATTTTATTAGTCCAAATAGAGGAAGAAGGATTCCACTTTCCCGTTTCACTTTCTCTTTCTGTGGTGCATCCTCCTGATTGCAAACTTTCGTTAACTTGCAGTTTGCTGTCCTACAGGTGGCAAACAAGCAAGAGTGCAACTCTGCTCAAGCACAGATGCAGGCTGAAGGGTGAGGCTTGGAGGCACCTTTCTCCACAAACATGGTTACAGTCGGTAACTCTCTGCCTAGCATCCACCAGCATTCACATCACTCAGCCCGTGGCCCCATGCCTGCTGGAGCAAAGGGCCTTTTCTGCTAATGGAGGAGGCAAAGGAATGTGATGCTGCTAGGAGCAGGGCTTCTGGCAGTGAAATGCTTGGTCAAGCCCAGGTTTAGCTGATCCAGAACTGGTAGGCCTCCAGTCCCACCAGGAAAGAAAATGACCATGTGGTATAAAGCCCTCTCTCTTATTCAGATTTTAAAAGAAACACCCAGTATTTTGTGCCTTAGACTCAAACTGGCACAAAATTTCATCCCTCTGAGTCCAGCCACTTACTAGGGTTTTTGTTTTCTCCTCCAAATACTTGATAGATTTCTTTGTCACTCTGCTCTCTATTCCACCAAATGAAGACAAAAATGAATGCAGGTCTCAAGCTAATGACTGGGACCATCAGTGACTTGGGATTTTTTGGGAGCATCCAAAGACAAACTTTCTTGTGAGCATTTACGTCCAAGACAAAGCTGAGCTTTTAGTTTCTGGCACGCTTCGCGGTCTTGTGTTTGCACGAACAGGCAGCACAGCAGGACAGATCCTTCCTCATCCCTAGGAGCTATGTACTGCTCACATCCCACATAAGCCCCACCTTGAAAGGCAACGTATCTGAATGGAATTCACCGCAGGGGAGAATTTCTACTATAATGCTATTGCCTCTTTATTGCTACATGAGTTTTTCCCCCGTTTTGAAAGAGTTCTCAAGCTGCTTTTGCAAAATAAATACTAAGAGACCATAATGACAACAAGGTCTAAAGGTTATGAAGGTATAACAAAATTTAAAAACTGTAATAATACAGTAGGAGTATTGCAGTTCTGTAGTATCTTTCAACAGGGAAGAAGAAGAAAACATTAATTAAGCTTCAATCATTTAACCTCTGAGGTAGGTAGTATTACTATACCCACTTCACTAATGAGTAAACAGAAGCCTTGGCATGTTACATGCCTTGTCTAAAGTTACCCAACAAGTCAGAAGAAAGGGAAGAGAAGTAATGAAATTAATAGCAGCAGTAAATATTTCTAGTATGACATTATGCAAATTCTCATCTCTATTTCCAGGAGCCAGCATCACTGTATTTCCCAAATTATGGTATTTTTACACATATAACCCACAGGTTAACTATCTTCCAGCCATGATTTAGGAGAAGCTCAGGTTGCACTTGTGTGTAAGGGCACTTATTCCAGGTTTCCCCTTTCCTTCACTTGCCCCACTGACTCCCTTCTCCCCAGCCTTCTTCAGTTTCCGTGGCACCCTCCTTGCTTCTGAGCAGGCAGCTGAGGCTGTAGGTATCAGAGCAGTAATTTTCAAGTTAGCATATGGAGTATGAATCTTCCATTCCATTTAGCAAGCATGGTGGTGTTGGGTTGGTGGTTGGCCTTGATGATCTTAGATGACCTTAGAGATCGTTTCCAACCTTCATGATTCTATGATACATTTGGGGAGGTGCGCGTTTCCAAAGGGTGAATTTAATGCCTGAAAATATGGCAACAGGTTGTAAACTGCCTTTTAGCAAGTTCATAACTGCAGCAACATCTATAGCAAGGAAGCCTCTATATGCATTTCACATGGGGAAAACCTCAATCTCCCAGTCACCTCTTGCAATCAAGTCAAATTCAGGGAAGTCACCCCTCAGGAGGAGACAAAAAAGTGGTTGTTTCAAAACAGACCAACTTATGTAAAATTTCCTCATTCCCTTCCTAGAAAAATAGAAGAAATAGGGCTTCACACAAATAAGAAAAATTAGGATAGCCAGCTATATCTACAGAGGAAAAAAAACCAGCCATCTTATCTTTACAGACTGGCATTTTGGGGATCAAATGTCAGCCCCTTGCTCAGACCTTGAGTGGTTCCAGGCAACTGAAGGGTAATGGAGAGGGGAGGCAAACTTTCACCCCAATGCTGACTTATTTATGTCAGTGGGCAAGCTGCTGCACTATTATGCTCGCAGCACAGATAACGCTTCTTACATGGGAATGACATAGAGATGCAAAATCAGCCTCACACATCTTGTAGAACTCTACAAAATATAAATGCTAATAGCAATATTAGAGGAGGTAGGTAATGAACCAAAACTGATCAAGGATCTGGCCCACAGTGAGTTTAAACCTTCCTTTGTGCTTAATTTCTGCCCTAGCTGAAATGTTTCCTTTCCTCCTCATTTTGATTCAATAGCCATGACAGAAGTCCACAGCTCCCCCTCTCTCCCATTTATTCCAAGGCATAATGTAGTAATTATACTTACATTTTTAAAGTTAGACATTTCTCCATAGGCCCTATCAACCTGTGGCCTCACGATTATAATTACTTGATCTACAGACTGCTAATTTTTTATGTTCCATAGGAATAAAATAACACAGGAATAGGACACAGGGAAATACAGACAAGTTGCAGATACCAGGAATGTTTCTCTAATGACTACCACATATCACAGGAAATACAAATATTGGGGGCATCAGAATTTTACTTTTATTTTTTCCTCATTTCCTTTTTCTCAACCTGTCAACAGATTCAGTGAAATGGATTCAATTTTTAGGTGGCTTCCTGGGAAAGAAAGCCATCCAAGTAGGTTTCTGTTTATTATTTTTCCAATTTATTATTTTTTCCAATTAGATTTGCATGGCATTGATGCTTGCTCTCAGGAGTCTATTTGCAATATTGGGAAAGGGTGTGAGTGAAATGAGGCCAAGTCCACGACAAGTTTCTACTTAGCCTAGTTTCCCTCAGTTGCTTATGACATTTCTGTTTTTCCAGCCTGTAAATGAGATGAAAACCAGGAAAAGCAAGACTTGGTAATAACAGTGCTTACTCTGGCTGGAAAAAATTGGTCCAAAACAGCAAGCCTGGCTTTGATTACATCTAGTAATCAAGCTGTGTTCAGAATTACTTGACTTAATGTCTCAGGAAATGTTAATCTGCACATGGAAAGCTTGATTCTAGAGACTGTATGATCCACTGACATTGGACAAAAAGTTGAAGTACTTCATGATTCCTTTTATTTTTTTCTGTTGTAGTCTCATGTTCAGGGATGGTGAAGAGATATAATGGAAAAGCTGGTTAGTAAATGAGCATTTTTATCTTCTAGATCAGCATGGTAACAGTACTAAACAAACAAAAAACCACAAACAAAACCTGGTAGTAAGTCAAAGAAGCTGGGTGTATCTACTGCAGGAAGATTTTTTTTTTTGCATTGGACTTAAAGTACACTAACCTGTCAGCGTATATTTTAGTATACTTCAGAGTTCAGTGAACTACAAAAATGCCTTAGTTGCTGAGGATAAGACGATGTAGTAGAAGTACTATAATAATGAGGGTGGATCATAATGGTGACTGGTTAGGTTAAACTGTGAGCTTTCAAGTACTTTTTCCTCAGCATCTCCTAGAGAAAGATATATGTTAGATCTCAGGACTGTTAACTACTTCACAGTGAACTACACAATTGCACATAACATTCAAAAATAAAATAATCTGTATAGTCCTGAAGCAGTTTGATTGGGAGTGGGAGGTATGGGGACACCAAAGAAGCTCATGGGAAATGTGTTGTCTTGTTTATGTGACAGGGAAGTACTGTGGTACTGCACAAACTCTCCCAGTCCCCATCAAGAGTTTGACTGCATTTGACTAATTTATTTTTGTTTGATATGAAATACCAATTTCTTCTTGGGCTCTATGAATACCTTTCCTCCCTGCAACTGTCCAGCTGCTTCCCATCACTGCCAGCTGGACACACAAAGAGCTTCGGAGGAAGGGGAAGAGAAGTTTGGGGAAAATTCCTACCCATTATGCAAGATAAATGAAGAAGTGCTTAAGCTATACTTAGCTTTAACAGAACAATGGAAGTATAGGTAAAATCTGGCTATCTGGAGAATGATCCAAATAAATTGTCAGTATGTATTTTGACAGATGCTCGAGTACCCATTTTCAAGTATTTCAGAAACTTGGATGTTATTGCATCTTGTTGGCAGTGAAACTTGACATGTTTCTATTGATCAGAATGATTTTCAAATATTTGACACAGGTATGGATTTTCTACTGAGAATGTGGGATTATATTCAGCTGTCAGTACATCCTAGGACTCCATTTGCCTTTTCCACACAATCAGCCTGATGGGTCTCAGCCATCCATGTGACTGACTAGTTATACACCCAGTTCTTTCTGTTCTGTGTTGTTTCTAGATGATGAGCTCTAATGAAAAGCATCCGAAATTGTTGTTGCTTCCTGAGTGAATGCCCAAGCACTTTGTGCTGCTGGTCATCTCTCGTGTAGCATTCTCTGTCCATTGCTTAAGACTCCTGTACTGCTTCTCTGGTATGTATGCTATTTCTCCTCAGCCTTGATGAGGTTTCCCAACATTGGGGAAACCTCATCAAGTTTTATTAGCACTGTCCTGCTTTCTATGACTTGGTCAGTCATCAAAGTATTAAGTAAAACCTGTCCTAAGACTGAGCCTCAGTATCAGAGCTTCATGAAACTCCAGATGGACAAAATCTCCTACACTTCATTTGTCTAAGAAAATCTCACCAAATGGTAATACCAGTTTTAGTGTGATAACCATCTACATTGATAAACCTGTGGTGCATTTTTCTACCCTTTTCCATTTACTTCCACAATTTACTATTTTTTTCCACCAAAAACACTTTCCAGAGACTTGCACACTCCAAAGTAAAAGTACTAGACCTGTAGTTACCCAGATTCCTGTTTTGAAACCTTCCCTGAACAGAAGTAGCAAATCACGACCCACTAGTTTTTAAAATGAAGATTATAAGGAAACTATTTAGAGTAAACAATATTTTCCAGTTAATAGTTCCAGAAATAAGCAGCATAGAAAACAGTTTCCCACAGGTGCCAATAGCTGTTCATAAAATTTTACTTAATTGTCAGAGCATGTGATAACCTAGAACAAATCATAGCATTCCTGGAACAACCTCCCCCATATGTGTAATAGGTGAACAGCATTATCACACACAGAGTAAGTCTAGCAAGAGCAAAAATGGGGTGATGCTTACATGTAAAAAGCAAATAAAAGGAAGATAACTGACCTGGGCCTCCCAAAATCCTTTGTTCTTTATGGCCAGCAATTTAAAAATAAACAAACAAACAGGTCAGCCCATTTCAAAGCTAAGCCATGCGTATAACTTTGTCTCCACATTTTTTTCTACCTTGAAAATATCACTGTATTATTTGCTGTTTGCAAAATGCTGACTAGCACAGCTACCTTAGAGTGACTAATATATCACCATAATCAAGGACAGCTGGTTTTCTTGTGGAGTTACCAAATTCTCTTCAGGAGCCCCAGCTCCTAATTATCTCTAACTAGGAGCAGCCTACACCTTCCCTTCCCTCCCTGGCAATACAAGAGACAGTTGTGCAGTACCACCAGCCTCCAACTCCTGTTCCCACACAATGAGATGCAATGTATTAAACGCACAATGCACGTTCTAATAAGTGGAGGCAACGAGAACTAAAGAGCTTGCAGCTGCTGGTACCACCTGTGTCCCTCAGCTTCCAGCCAGAACAATCTCCTATCTACAGTCCCTAGTTGTGGCGAGAGATAAAAGAGGCAGAAAGCGAGAGTGACATGTCTGGCTCATGTCCTACTCTCATCAGGAAGGAGCCAGTTGATCTGAAAAGCTTGCTTGCTCTCTCTGCAAATGTGGATGATTGTGCCTCGTTCTTTCCCCTACAAGCATACAAACACATGGTGGCCAAGTATGAATTTCCCACTTATTCCTCTGTGGAGTATGACCCACATGCTTGTTGTCATAGTTCACCAAAGTGCAATTAATTATTGTTGTTGGCTCTCCTGAGTTGTGAGGATTGTTGTGGGATGGTAAACTTAGACCAAGCAGGGAACAGACCTGGTGGGTAAATGTAGTTTTGTGAGACTAAATGGAAATCTATCTTGAGGTCCATTTTATTTTAAAAGATACTTTTATAAAGGCTTTTGACAGAGAGCTGGGGTATTTATTTTGTACCCTTTTTTTTTTATTAATATGGTGTTTCTTTATCCCTTGCCTGACCAAGTGGTGATATGGACGCCTTTCAAAGTTTGAAATTATCTGTTGGCTACTTCAGTGCCTCGGGACAACTGGCATCCATTCAGGGATCAGAAAAACCATCAGTTGTTTGGATCTTTTTCCTTTCACATGGAGTTTTGTTTTGCTTTTGCCCTTTCTATGTATTTCATTTCCGAATCGGCTGTTTTGAATCAATGCCCATCTTGGGCCAGGCTGTGCCATTAAAGCGCTGGCCAGTATTGTAGCCCGGATGGAAAGCAGAGTTGGCAGAAATAGGCAGTGACATAGATTCTCATTAGATTATTAACAATATTAGTTATCAACAATGAGAACTGAAGCTCTTCCTTGCATAATTTCTGCAGCATCCTCAAAATAGACTCTCTTTTCTGCGAAACACTTTCCACAGTTTCTCCACTATTTTTTTATTACTTAGCTGACATCCCAAGCATGAGTGCTGGAGAAAATTCCTTCAGTCACGTTGCAAGGCCGGCACTAGTACTCTTACAATCTCACCCTTTTTTACTTCTCAGATGCAATGGTTTTATCCCTTCCTTTCCCTTGCATCGTGTCAGAATGTTACTGCCAGTCTAATAAAGACAGGATGTAATGAGCCCAACATAACTTTTCTCCTTCTGGTCCAATGTGGAACTGGCTACTTTGGTAAAATTTAAAGTAAAATAGTGATCCAAGTTACAAAGACATTTGAGTTTTGTGGTGTAAAGCCTGGGCTCTTAGAGCTATCACAAAGCACTAGTCATAACACTGTGGACTTCCTGTAGACATACCTTCTCTTCCACCAAGAAACATTCACAAACATTTTGAGGTCTTCTTGTGTGTGACCAGTATTTTTGAATCCACCACAGCACTGGCAGGGAGGTTTTTCCCAGAACTTTATCCTCTAACTTGGGCCACTCTCTGTATTAGAAGGTTTTTCTCCCACACTTTAGAAGGGAAAACAATTGGGTGTGGGGCTCTGATGCCTATTCCAGTCATTACAGCAATTGTCCTGTTATTACTTTACAGGGAGTATTCATAATACCCAAATCAATTTATCTAGTGCAAGCGATAGAGCAGGTGAGGAGACTTTCTTTGTTTCTCTGAATTGCCCTACAGTGGAGCTTTTCCTCCTCACTGACTGGGTAAAGAGCCTGGGACTCCTCACTACCTAACTTAGTAGGTGACTGAAGTTGGGGGTATGAATACCCCGCTGTGCCACTGCCTGTTTACTGTGCCGTGTGTCATTTGTTTCATGTACATGCTTTGTTCTCCTTTGTAAAATACTCAGTAAAGCCTTGGACGCTGAGAGGAAAGATGCTTGCATTCATCAGCCTGATTGATTACGACAGGTCTTGGAACAGAGGGAGCACAAGGGGTAGTGTAGTGAACACTTCAGGGGACAAAGTAATTTGATATTCCTGCTAGTAAATGTATCAAGCAGAAAGTGACCACGTTAAACAAACCGCCTGCTCCATATCTATACCATTAGTTCTGCTAGTAAAGAAGGAGTAAAAAAGTTGACCCTCCAGCTTTCCATGTTGTCCCATGGCAGCTCGAGCATTTGATTTTGTGTTTGTGCTGTAGCTCATTCCTTTCAATCATTACAAAACTGGCATTAGACCAGTCTCATTTCTCTTGGACTGCTTCTTGCTTGTCCTCTGTATGCACTGATGGCCCAGTCTATAATGTGACAGATGCTGTCCTGGAACAGGCAAAAATTGAATAGCATTACCCTGCACCTCCCAGGAGTGAACCGTGAGACAGCCCAGACTTTTCCAAATGTTTCTGAGATATTACTTCTCTCTCTTTTCTTGTTTTGTTTTGGTTTTTTTTTAATTTATTTTATTCCAGGCATGGACACATACAGTTGCATATTGTATGTTGCAGCTGATACTGTAAGTCTACCAGAAAGTGTTTATTTTCTTTAGGAACAACTGTGTCTTCATTTTAATTATGTTCCTCCACTCCTTTTACAAACATGCTATTTATGTAAGCCACGAAGGGAGCCAGATATCCATTCATCCACATTTCTGTACAAACATGGTTTGCATGTTCAAATTCAGGTGTGTTTACAAGCACATGAGAGAAAATATTAATGTAGAAAATTGGGTGTAACTCAACAAACCACATTACTACTCCTTTCAAAATGTGATGCAGTATTTAAAATACTGTTGACACGTTAAATTAAGAAATGCTTAAAAGTATTTAACATTTCTCCCTACTTAGCATATGAAATTATAGATTCAAAACTTAAATTAAAGGTGTTCACATTGCCCTCTCCTATGAAACATGTTTGGGGGGTTTAGTAGTGGTTCTTATACTGGGCTGCATGAAAATTATTTTTCAATAGCTCTGTTGCGTGGAGCTTGTCTAAGAAGTGGCAATACTTGTCATTAGTTACTCACGAGGCAGTGTTCGGGCAGAATGTTAACATTGTTTTCAAATCACTCTAGTTCAATTATTTCTCATGTAATAATGTTAGCATTGACATTCTACAGAACTGATGCCTTGATGGTTTAGCTATAAGAGGTTCAGGTCTTTTTCTTTTTGTGTGTGAATGTGCTCATAGTCTTTCCCTGCTTCCAGATTTTCTTCTAATCATTAGTGTATGTACTGTAATGGCCAAGTTAATGAGGTCTCATTTTAACTTCTTATGCTTCAGCTAGTCCTTTTTCACAGGAAGGAGGGACCTGGAGAGCTCCTGTTCTGTGGAAACTTTAACCGTGGATCCAGGTAAACTGTGCCTCACAGCCACATCCGGGTAGCAGCAGGTGTGTGGAGCAACACTTTGCCCTGTGTGCGGGTGACTACATTGTAGTGCATTGAAACCACCCATCATTACTGCCTGTTGGAGTTTTCCTATCTTCTTCACAAAGACTCTCCTAGCAGAGGAGAAATTGAGGGAACCTTTAACATGAGGTAGTCTGCTTTCCACCTAAGCCAGATACAGAAACGCAACCATCAAGCTGATTTTAATCTCATGTTTTATATATAAGGTATATGGCAACCAGAGATGGAGAACAAATGTTTCAAAGCACCTTAGTAATTTAGGACTAGAAGTCCTGCTTATTTGCCAAGTGTGAAAAGCCTACTACTAAACTTTAGAAACCTGGATCGTACTGAAGACTTTCCTTACTGATATTTTTGTAAGTTGCCTAGAGTAAGTGCAAAGAGCATGATACAAAACTGTACGATTTGCCCATACGAACAGAAAAGTCTCCATTCTGCCAAAGATTCAGAAAGATTCATATGAATCTTTCAGTTACTCTTGCCAGCTTCTTTTATTGATTTTAGTATGGCATTAATTAGTTTGTGTGTATATATCCCTTGGATTTTTAAAAATTGGACTGATTTTTATTGTATTTTATTTTTAAATGCATAAGTTTATTCATATGTATGTGCGAGTAACAAGTTATGACATATTTAGCTATACTGTGCTATCTTCTCAAGATAAGAAGACAGGCAGAGCAGCATTTTCACATCATTACCAAAGCTATGTTACAGCAAAAGTGTTCAGTAATTATAGTGCACACTGAGATACCAGTAATGTCTCCCCAGTCTTTTTACAGTAGATATTTTTATAATGTAATGACATAACCAGAAACAAAGATTTCTCGTGTTGGAGTTCTCATGTGTAGTAGCCATTTTCTGGTGAACCAATCTTGTGATTTTAAAAAAAAATACATTTTCTTATAGAGTCATATGCAAGACACCTGCAAAGCAGACAGTAAATATCAGTCTTAATGTGGGGAAATACACATGGAGAAAAAAAAGAGGAGAAAGAAGCATACAAAGAGAATTATATGGGTCCTGGGCCTGATTCATGGCAGTAGCATTCCAGTGAAGTAATTCAAAAGAAGTTAAGCCAGCATAATATTGGAAGCAATTCACAATGGTAAATCAGGACTTCTTTTGGCATGCTGATGTGCAAAAGGGAAACTTGCTCACTGGATTCTCCTCTCGCTTTCACAACATAAATCAGCAGTAATTCCACTGAAATCAATGGAGTTAAGCCAGATTAGAATAAAGGGGAGATGAGAATCAGATTCGCAAAGCACAGTTTGCTATGTTTTAGCACATAAATGAGAGCCTTATAATCTGTTTACTAACAATGGATGAAATATGCAAATTGTCTTTTTGGAAAGCAACCATGAAAACTGAGCTTCACAAAAGCAAAATGAGGAGTGGGAATGTTCTTAGTTCCAGACATTTGCATCCATAGTCAGAGGTTTGATACACAAACACCATCTCAGTGAGAAGAAAACTGCCAAGTCTTCACAACACATGCAGAAGTAAGGTAGATTACAACAAGATGTGAGACCACAATTTGGAATGGCAAGCATCCCTCACAGGCACTGGGATAATCCAGCAATCAGGCCCCAAACAATGTCCCTCCGAGCAAACTCAGGCAGGCTGACCATGCCATTTCACAGCATTGGCTGCACCCTAAATGTACTGCAGAGCCACGCAAATGTGACTGGGTCCAAGAGGTCCCAGTGCCTGGTGGTCCCAAGCAGGAAATGTTCACCAAAAAAAGCTTTATGTTAAACCACTGTATTTAAAATGACTGCAGCTGAGAATCCGAGTGTGCAAAGTGATCAAATAAGAGACCCCAAAATAAGAAGACTGTGAAATACTTTCTTGTTCACTTACCCAAGGCAGAGATAGGAAGAGTTAACTTTTATTGGCTCTGAGCAAATGCTCATGCTGGATTTCAGTATGCAGTTGTGTATAGCCTGGTGAAACTGCACATCATGATTAGGGAGATTATTTCCTTATGCTATATCTTAACGTTGAGATTTCCTTCTCTGGATTTTCTTTTTTTTTTTTTTTGTCATTCTGATACTTTCATTCTGATCCGGGCTTAACATAGATATCTATGTTCCCTGTGAGAAAACATCTGTATTATGACTTTCAAGATCAGATTTACTGTGCAGAACATGCAACACTTGGAGAGATCGGGATATGTGTTAGCCATGTCCTAAAGCATTTCCTGAGGAGCACTCCAAGTACCACAGGAGCTCACAATGGAGGAGGGCAGAGCTTATCTTTCCCAGCAAGTCTGAGAGCTGATGACCTCATATCTCCAGTCCCTGACTTCCGTTATTTTCTAACAGATTTGGAAAGGACAGCCTCTCAGTTTGAGATAACAGGGAGGACAGGAGGAGGCAGCAGTGTTCATGGGGTCTGGTTGTTGGTACCCATGATTACTCAACAGCTCACAGGCCCTCAAATCTTACACAGCTGGCTGTAAAACAGTATGAGGCAAACCAAAAACTTGCTGTCACAGCAGGCTCTGGAGCCCTGTTGCCCAGAAGAGGGCAGACCTACAGTATTTTTCCTTAGTGGCATTCTTGCAGATCTGCTTCTCTTTCTTTTGTCTGTCTAGTCTGCGGTGAGGGCTAGAGAAACTAAATACAATGCAAAAATATAAGCAACCACAACTCTGGAAAAACTTTGACAGTTATCGCAGTCCTAGGGCTCAATCCTTTACCTTTTAAGTCAGTCAAAATTTTCAGGCAAGCACATTTTTCTGTCTGCCTAATGATCAGTGTGGTCAAGCAAGAAGATGTGAACTAGGTCCATTTCACTGCTGTAGATCAAGACAAAAGGCCTGCCCCAAATAAAAACTAAACAAAAAATGCTAATTTTAATGAAGTTCTCCATTTTTGCCCTAATTAAAATGAAAATAATCATTCAACTTTCGTTTCTGATTAATTTTCTCCCTTCTCTGCCTCCTCTTTTCCTCCTGCTCCCCCTAACAAATGATTGAAAAAGACCTGAATACATGATGATTTATGTATTTCTTATTACAGAATATCTGACTCTCCAAAAGAAATACATGAACTGATGTTTCTTTTTCACTGAAAGTGCATAGCAGAAAATGCAGTGAATTCTTGACCAGTTGAACCTAGGAATCATAACATCAATGTTAGCCATAACGGTACTGAATAACATACAACTAGAGAATAACATCTCTATGAATACAGTTCTTAAAAACACCTCTTTGAGAAGAAGCACTTGTCCAGCTTGCTTAGCTTCCAAGAATTTTTACCTTCTCTCTCAGTCTTACAACTATAATAAAAAGACACCAATTTTTTGCTTTAAAGCAAGCAGAAATTCTGCTGTGAAGCAGGCTGTGCTGGTAGAGAAATCAGTTATTGTCAGGTCTCGTATCTCTTTCCTTTTCTGCAGTTGTTCTTACTGTTTAAACCTACTGCTCCTAAGTCAGCTCTCACCTGCTCTTGCAGTCTGCTTAATGCAAAGTGTTGTTTGGGGTACAGCGCACCAGAAGTGTGCAGCTGGAGGCTGGACACTCCAGCAGGCAGCCTGACCCAAATGGACCTCAAGCCAAACCCTTGCACAGCGAAACATGGCACAGGGAGTGCTCCTTGAGGTTTTTGCTGTTCGATGATACTGATCTCCATCTCCTTTCACACACTTTTACTCATATGTCATCTCTAAACTAAGCAAAATCTGGCATAAAATATCTGATATAAACCTACACTTTCTTCTGTACACTCACCACAGACTAGATTATTGCAATTTGGTCATCATCAGGATTGCCTTGAAGTTCAATGGAAAGCTGCTGTGGTTGCAGGAGGTGGCTTCTCCCTCACTGTTCAGACAGGTGTGTATGAATCAGACCTGCACTCTTTTTGGACAGCTGCAAGTACTGTGCTTCACTAATGCATTAAAACTTAAAAGGTAAGGAGAAAGTACATACAGGACTAGCCTTATTCTTACGGTGCATCAAAGCACTTTAAATCAGATGAGTTGTTTCTCTTCCCCACTCCAAGCTTAGCACAGACCAAGACAATGGAGGGATCTTGTTAACAAACTTCACCGTGGCATTCTCTCTCCAAGAGGGATGATGCAGCTAAGCAGCAATGTAGTAGACCTTCTGTATCAGAACAGATTAGGACTCTACCACTTCAGAAAGAAATAAAAGAGGATATTAGAAAAGTGAAGCATAACACAAATGGCATGAGGAAAACAAATAGGTAACAATTTTCATTATTTCTCATTCTGTAAGAACATGAAATTATTATACCCTGTTTAAAGTTAACAGAAAGAAATACTTTATTGTTTAATGTGTAATTAAAATATGGAGCTTACTGCTACAGGAAATTTTGGAGCCAAAAAGAATGAAAGGATTAAAAGAAAAATTAGATGTGTACTTAGAAGAAAAATCTATTAGGACTATTAACACAAGATGAGCTATCTTCTCTGGTTCTGGAAGGCTGCAATGTGCCCAAGAACTTTCGGCTGACAAGTCCTAATGTAGATATTTAAATAATAATTTAGAATAAAGCCTCACAGAAAGGAAACAGTATTTTCCAATAAAATCAGCCCAGCCACCATCTCCCAAAATTTGTTTAGGAAAACCATCTGAGGTAATGCTCAAAACTGAACCTAGCCCCTTTAGAGTGCTGCTCAAGGAATGAAAAGTTTATCAGCTAGCATTAACTTCTGGCCTCTAAACATTTTCAAGAAAAATAAAACCAAACAAATCCTCCAACTACTTAAGTCAAATAGCCATCACAGTTCCAATTTTTGGACAGAAACTGTTAAATAGTTCTACTCACAGGTCTCTGCATCTCCAAAGCAACAGACAGAGTGTTAGAAGACTAAAAGTTCAGGAATATCCCTTTTAAAGCTTAAAATTACCTGAGCATAGCCTAATTAACCTAGCCAGATATAGTGGCTCTTGCCTCAGGGGCAAAGCTAGCAGTTGATAGCTACAGCACTGTGCAAGCCAGGCTCCACAGTCTAAAACTTCCTCCAGTTTAATGATTTGGACCTGCCAGTGCTTCTCCAGCAAAGGACTCATCCCTACTGAAATCTGGGGGAGCCCCTGGTTTCCCTGTGTCTCAGAGGGCAGAAGAGATAAGAAAAAGTAGGCAGCATTTTCAGAAGCAATAGTTAAGCATCCATGAAATTCAATGGGGGCAAGCGTGAACACCAGTGAGGTGCTGGCTTAAAATCTTCCTCTGTTCTTGGCTCTGTTACAAAGGCAGAGCTTGCAGAATGACTAGTTCATTATTGAGAGACAGACTACATTGAACAATGGGGACACTTGACCTCAGACCACACACATACTCCTTCGCTTGGTTCCCACATGATCTCTGGATACTGAGTAATCACTTTTCCTGAAAGACCAGTCTCCTCCCTCCTCAAAATTATCCCAGCTCTTCTCAAGACATTGCACTCAGTGAATCAAAGAACACCTCACAAGTTTTCAGAAAGTGCATCGAGCAGAAATGGGACACCTTTTCATCTGTATGCCAGGAACCTGATTTTGTCAATTATACACTGTATATAAAAAGCCTCTGCTATCTGCTTTCCCAGTACTCTGGGGAATGCATATGAATAATTTTAAACAATTAGAATAATATTGGGAATATTGTTTTATTTGGGAATTCTAAACTTTGAAACACATCTACAAAGATTATTTTGTAACTAATAATATTTGGGTTTTTTTATACACACATGTATATATGCACGTAGGTATTTTGGATTAAAATAAATTCAGGAGGGAGAATACATCTTAGAATCACACATCAGTTAATGCAGATCTTGAAAGACAGGCCAAAGTGCCTTAAAAAGAAATATCTCCGGACAAATGTGGTAAGTGTAGGAAATCCTCTGACGTCCTTGCTGCAGGACCACAGGACAAGTGAGTGAGAGATGTGCTATCTGTGGCACAGAAATTATTCCCATTATCAGCTATATACCTTCCTTGTGACAAGATAGTTAAGAAACACGAATAATTTTGGAAAGCTCTAATACTTGTGAATGTTTACAAAATTTCCACCCAGCTTTTTAGAAAAATTAGAATGCTAATAAGCTGTAAAGAAAAAAAAAATGCATGCCAACATTGCATTGTGAGAGTTAGTTTAGGGTGAGTTGATCTGTGAGTGTACGACAGATCACGTTAACCTTTGTAGTCTTCTGGGCCTCTTAGATGCCACTTCATCGTTACACTAACTTAGTTCATTCTCTCTTTTGAACTAAGGTGACTTAGAATCATTCATCTTAGAAACTTTATAGTGATGTCTTAGAGACTGCCGATACAACACTGTTATTCTTAAAACAACAATTTTCAGAGCAACACGCAGGAGAATTACACAGTTTCCAAACTGTTGGCCACTTCTTTTGTGTTTGACTGTTGGACTTGATGATCTTAGAGGTCTTTTCCAACCTTAATTGTTCTATGATTCTATGATTCTATGCTATTCTTTTTGGTGATTTTTTGAAGTAGCAAACAAATGGAATTCATCTTGAAAAATAAATTACAAACTGGAAGTTTTCTGAGCTGTCCACACAGTATTTGTTTTATCTAGCTGTCACCACAGAGTGGTTTCTGAACTGGAGCATTATTGCTGAATCTCAAGTGCTAATGCATAAAAAATATTAGCAAAAGAGCAAAAGCTGATATTTACAGATGACCAATACATACTAATCATATAAAATATACATACTATCAGATAAAAGTTCCTGACACTTTTTTGAATGCTAGTTTTATTCTAAACAGATGGTTTTCTACTAAGAAGATCTAAAAGGATATTTTTATTTTATAAATCTCAAACTCACCTGCTATTCCTTTTTAAGCAGTGGAAACAAAATTCTTGTTAACAGAACGTTTTAACATTCACATATATTAATTGATGTTGTTACACTGCTGTACCACGAGATAATTTCTGTCTTCCCTGAGACCTGGATTATTTATCTCTCAGCTAAAAATTTCTGCAAAACTTTTTAAAATTATGTTATATTGGTTATTATATTAAAAGCTTAGAGAACAGCCATCTCAGTCTATCAAAGGCCCTATACATATTGCATTCTATTTCTCTATTCATCATTTAGTTAATTGGTTTAACTTTCTGGAAAACACAAGGTTTTCCTTTAAAAGTAGCACTCAGTTTTTCAGATATTTTTCCAGTTACACTGAATCATGTTTAGAATTTATTTTACAATATTTACCAAGAAACCCCGCCCCTTCAAATTGCTCAGGATCAAAAAACAAACCCAACGTTTGGTGAGGAGAGGTAGATGACAGATTAGGGAAACAAAAATTTGTATCTGGTCTCTAACTCTGGATAGTTTAGCTCGTGATTTAGTCTTTTACAGTGTTTTAAATATCGATAGATTTATGCTAGATGTAACTTTGACCATATCTTCTTGATTCACCACCAGCGGAATTCGATGAACTTGCCCTGTACATGTTCTAATGAAAGTGCTTAATGATGCTAAATCATGAAAAAAACCATTAAAGATCCATATCACAAAGGGCCATATTAAGATATCTCATTCTTGTGAGCTGCCATCTACAGATAGTATCCAATACTGGTGGAGATGCTCGTATAAGCTACTACTCTGAAGAGAAAATAGACTACTGTGATATAGCCTCGTGTTTTTAAACGTAGATCAATAGTCTATGTATATTCACACACAAATATAGTTAAAATAACTTTCATTAATACCCAGGACATTTGTGGTAAAATACTGCAATGCAAAATAGGCAAGCATATACTTTAAATCAAAGAAAGTAGTCTTAAAACATTTCTTATTAACAAGAGACCTACAACAGTGCCTACCGTTAAATATATCCTCCTTGAGTTATGATATTCCTGTGCATGAAAAATAGGGTTATTATGAAAGGAATTGGGAATGCCATGATATACATATCATGGGTTAGAAAACCAGCCAGTATAGATTATGAATTTTACCCTTTCAAATGGGAGTAGAAACTCTGAATACTTTCCCATCTCAAGTTTCTTGTCCGGCTTGAGACGACTGAAGCTGAAAAGATCCAACACTCAGGGCACTGGTGAATCTGGCATCTTTCAGGTGTCTCATGCTGTGCACATGCAACTGTGACTCACTTTTTAAAAACGTGCTGGGATGGGAAGCACTTTCTCACCTCTGCCTGAACTCTGGAGTACAACCAGGAAACCCTGCTTTGTCTCTGGTCACTCACCCTGGAGAGAGCAGTCAAAACTTTTTACAAGGGCATGTAGTGATAAGACAAGGGATAATGACTTTAAACTGAAAGAAGGTAGATTTAGATTAGATATAAGAAAGAAATTCTTCACAATGAGGGTGGTGAGGCACTGGAACAGGTTGCTCAGAGAAGCTGTGGGTGCCCCCTCCCTGGCAGTGTTCAAGGCCAGGTTGGATGGGACTCTGAGCAGCCCGGTCTAGTGGCAGGTGTCCCTGCCCACGTCATGCGGGTTGGAACTAGACGATCTATAAGGTCCCTTCCAACCCAAACCGTTCTACAGTTCTGTGAAAAATTTGCCTTCTGACCTTGGTGGTACTGGATTGCTTAAGAGCTGGAAAAATCCTGCTTGTGCCTTAGACAAGTCTCCTCACCCTGTCTCAGCTGTGCAAGCCTCACCAGGCTGCCACAGAATTGCCTGGGTTGTTGGCACCACTACTGCTAGTGGGTCTGCCCTTGAGGACCCCACATCTCTCCCCAGCCCTCCTTTCTGGTGGCATCTACACTCATGCTTCCACAGGGAACTTTCATCCAAAGAAATCCACCAGAGCTGGACTCTGGTATTACCCCAGACCTTCTTACACTGCATTAAAGAGTTACAATGGATAAAAAAAACCTTCCCTTAGAAGCAGAAAAACAGGTATGTTTTTATGCAAATAGATGGCCAGATAAAAAAATACCAACTACCTCAAGAAGTACCAAAAAATAAATATGAGTCATCTTAGTCTTTCACACTGAGCTCAGATAAGCCTTGCTTAGCCCCATACCTCCAACTTCATCACCAGGTAAGATTTCGAAGGTCATCTAATATCTCAACCATCTATATGTATGGAAACAATTATCATGTTAGCACATATGAGTCACAGCATATATGTTTGCTAATAACCTATATGGTGATATAACTATTTATTCCATATGGGATTTGAAATTTGAAGCTGCCTAAACATTTGAAAATTATTAAAATTAATAACAGGGAAAACACATGTTCAGCCATTTCAGTTTGCATAATGATTCACACATAAAAAGAGAAAATGATGACCAAATTGAGTCAGCAGTTCTGTACAAAACATCATTTTTTCACAATAAACCGCTTAAGACAAAGATATAAATATTCAGGCATTGCTAGATATAAATGCATGGCAGAAAATAGATAACTTTGCTGTTAATATTTAAAATCAACGTAACTCCAGGTGAAATTGTTATTAATGTGTACACAACAGGCCAGATCTTCAGCTGGTGTGAATTGGTGCAGTTGCACAGAAGTATGTACTTCTCTGACAGCTGAAAATTTGCCTCAGAAAATTCATATTGCTGTGGACAATCTCACATTCAGAACTTCATGTAAAAATTTAGAACAGTCACTTTTTTTAAAACCAAAATTCATCATAAATTTGCATTGATATGTATTACAGATAGGATAGAAATTGTTGGTAGAGTGAACTTATTAACAACTTTCATATTATTGCAGATAAAACAGTCAGTAAAGAAATTTTTGAACAGGGCTTATAATCTTCTGCAAATAGGCTTTTCATCCCCAGAAATAAAATGGGATTGATCACATTAATATTGAAGTTCCTCACAAACTGTACCCTTACAAAACATCTCTGAGGGGGGATGTATTACTTTCTTTTTATGGGAAATAAAACAGATGCAGAGAGACAGAGATTTGTACAAGGTGACACCAAAGGCTGTGGCATAAACAAGAAATGAACTAGAATTAGGTGGGTTCCCAGCCTGAGTCCAAAAACGAGTCTCCAGTGAAAGTCAAATTCTCATTTCTTTATTGTTTCCAATGAATCCATCCTATTAACCAAGACAATTAATTGAGCTAGCAGAGAAAAAGCTGCACATATAGGCCCTGATCTCATGCACTCTCACCACAGTGGTAGAGACTTTCATAGCTAGTTCCACATCCCCTCCCTTTTTGGAAGGAAGTTGCACAAACTTCTACTATTTTTCTTCCATTTATACTTTTAATGACATAAAGTGTGACAAGACTGAATACCTATTCCAGCAAACACTGGTTCTCAACTCGTATTCTGTTGCCTCTGCCTAAAACATCCACAAAAAGTGAGAGAAGCAGGTTAGTCTGTGCTATGTGGCCATTCACTTGGATGGAATTTTCAAAGGGTCTGCACTGCTGCTGCAAAAACTTTAGCTGTCCATTAAAAGGGAAAACAAACCATTTCTGGGTGCCTTTTTGCTACCTGAGGATGCTCTGAGGAATCTGCTCAGTCAGGGTTTTTGCAGGATCAGTGAGAGCAAGCCACCCAGTTGGCCCCAAGATCATATGGGAGATCCCAGGGCCATCATCCGTCTGCTACCCCCTACTCACTTGCAGGACATGTTTTCAGAAAGAATTGTGATTTAAAACTTGGGGTTTTAACAGATGGTTTTTAAAACTGCTATTCAGTGGTCAAACTGCAAAACAGTGAGTAAACTCAAAACAAAGAAACTCCTTGCTAAATATGATGCCAGCTGTAGAGAACAGTGATACATTTTCTCTTCAATTTCTCACCAGTAGTAGTCTCAGGGTCTTCCTTATCATTCAGATGAATGGAACAGACCTGTATATTTTATTTTAGGAATAAAGTTATTACAAAACACAAAGGTTTTTTTTTTTAAAAAAAAGGAAAGGAGAAAAAATGAAATTCCTACTCTGACAGTGACTGTATTTTTATTCTTGACTGCTGTATCAGGAATTTTCAGTGGTAGGAATTCATATTTCTTTTCATTCTGTGAAATAGGAAAGGCTTACAATTCTGTGAAATGTAATGTACAGGTTTAATAGGATTGTACTCTTGCCTAATATCACAGTAACAAATAAATGCAATAGAGTATTGCTGACACAATTGAAAACTGCTAGTTCAACACAAAGGAGTCTCTGTAAATAAATCTGAAGTAATTTCTCTATACATCTTGGCTACTACTTTAAGCTCTGCTTACAGTCAGGAGCTGGCATGGCATTAACAGTGGGCAAAAAAAAAAAAAATCTTACAGCAACCTCCTCAGTGTGTTACAGCATATTGCAACTCCAGAAAAGAGTGACTTGATAGTTCTAGTCCAAAACACCTTGTCTAGGCACAAACTCCCCTTGCAGTCCATGTACTAAAAAGCACAGAATGGCGCATCCCAATTTGGTGGAAATGGGATTGTGAAGGGACACAATAGTACTCCCCTGCACTTGGCAGTGGTTGCATATTCAGACTCAGAGCTCTTGCAACACAGCTGGCACCATGCACCCTGGGTACGAGGAATGAAAGCATCTCCTCGACACCCCAGGCAGCAGTTCTTGCCTCTTTCTGTCACCATTTCCTTACTGACACAGGCTTTCTTCTGGCAGATCCAGCAACAGTTATATTGGGGAAATACACATTAGCCCTACCCTGCTCACACTGAGTCTTTCCAGTGTAAGATAGGACTATTCCTTTCCCACTACTAGTTTTAACATGACAACATATTTGCCAGAAAGACCACTCAAGGGGAAAACAGAACATGCAGCTGACACTTTTATGTGTTGTACAAGATCATGAGATATCCCTACCTTGAGTAAAAATAAGGGGCAAACAACCAGAAAGCAACAGTGAATACAGTGGCTGTTGGTAGTATGAAATTTGGCGTGTTTCTTAATCTCCTTTTTCCATTAGTCCCATATGGGATACAGTTCTAAGTAGCGTGCAACCGTAAACATTCAGCATACTATAATATTTTTCATTTCAAGGAATCAGCATTCTACCCACTAAAGCCACTCAAAATGTCATGCTAACAGAGCAGACAGAAATCACCTTGTCTTTTTCAAACGCATGCAAGTGCTCGGAGAACAAGATGGCAGGTTACGAATACGTAGCTATGCAGGGAAGAGCTGGCATTTTGTTCAGCACGAGGCAACTGTTTACACAGGCACCAGATGGCTTTCTACAGTTATTTTATTACAAAATATATAATATAGTCACATAATTCTTTCTCACATTCAAGTTGTGTTTGCCCAGAAGTCCTCTTATTTCCTGCTATCGTGACTTTCCTTCAGGGGCAGGTTGGCCTTGGCCAGGCACCCATACAGACGCTGTTCACTCCCCCTCCTCAGCAGGATGAAGGGAGAAAATAAGATGGAAAAGCTCACAGGTCAAGGTAAGAACAGGGAGATCACTCACCAGTTACCCTCACAGGTGAAACACATTTGACATGGGGAAAATTAATTTAATTTATTGCCAACTAAAATAGCGTGGGATGGTGAGAAACAAAGGCAAAAAGAAGTAAAACACTTTCACCCTCCTAACCCGCTTCTTCCTTTCACTCCTGCGTTCCCAGCTCCCTCTGCCCCACCAGGGTCTGCAAGTAACTCTGTGATCTGGTTTGGCTGTGGCTGGCAACAAAAGCACCACGCGGCCAGCCCTCCGTCCGCCAGGGTGCAGAGGAGAATGGAAAGAAACAGCCAGAAACTGGTGGGTCGGGATAAGGGCAGTTTAACAGAACAGCAAACAAAGGGAACAGTAACAACGATACAGATGAGGAGAAAACACAACACAAACCGCATGACCCACAGAGCCGCCCTCCACGACCGCCACCACGAGCTCCTGAGCCGCGAGTGAGTTCCCGCCGCGCCGCCCCCCCCACCG
>Ga0065711_1010714_pt1 | contig 27702 bp, 22 predicted proteins | sample Hoacrofraction12_FD_59098 | JGI IMG/M metagenome (GOLD analysis project Ga0065711, IMG submission 59098) | Hoatzin crop microbial communities from Cojedes, Venezuela - Epithelial fraction 12 v2 (version 2) | ecosystem: Host-associated > Birds > Digestive system > Esophagus > Crop | place...
CATGGAGAAGCCAGGGCTGTTCATGCACAGTTCAGGTGGAACCGCTGTCACCCAACTTCAGGCGTGCGAGTTTTATTCCTTAGTATTTGGGGGAAAGATGTAGGCAGTTTAGGGATGAGAAGGCTGTGGGAGACACCTATGCAGCAGACAGCTGAAGTTGGGAGAGAAGAGTCCCACCCTTCGGGACTAAACCTTGTTTCCAGCCCCTAGGAATGCCGAGGTAACACCGAAGGACTTGTTGTTTCACGCCTGCCCGACGGGAGACTGGAGGCACAGAAGAATAGATGAAATCAGCCCAGCTGGTGTTATCTTCTCCTTATATTACCCTCAGAGCCAGAGCAAGGTGGTGCCTGGACCATCCCGTTCTGCTGCTGCTGCAACCTCCGACATGCAGACTCCCACAAAGACTTTTCCGCTCAGCCAGATGTTTCAAAGTACAGGCGTGCCCTTTTGCAGGGGAGAAAAGACCCATCCGTGACTTTTAAATCACTTTTCCCTTTGATTTGCTTCATTCTGTGTGATTTGTCAGAACACTTCAGAAAGAACGGTCTGTGTAACAGATTTCCAACAACGACGTGGGTAAAGCTGAGCATTAACCTTGCAAGTTTTTTCTCCTTGTTACGTTGCACTTGATAGCGCATAGTTATATTCCCTGTGTGTTGAGAGAGCAGGAAATTACACAGTAAATGTTAGCAGAAGCTGATGTTTAGGGTTTTTTTATCACTTGATAAACCCATGTAAATCCATTAACTCTGAGAGGAATCATATCTGTATATCAGGGAAAAAAGAGACCATTTGCTCTCGAGTGCATGTAATTAATTAAAAATTTAAAAGCATATAGTACATAATTATATTGGACCATAGGTTAATGCTCCTGAATGAAAAACGCTGGATGAGCTGAAAGGTTTATACAGAACAAGCGAAACTCTGGGTGCCTCTGCGCAGAGACCCTGCGTGCTCTCCGTGAGCAGCCCTAGCGTTCACTGCTCAGGCTCGCTCCACGGCTGGGGGCTGACGGAAATGGGCATAGTGCCGGCTGCGACCTTGGTCAGGACCTGCAGGGCAGAAAACAATGCAGGAGAAGACAAGAGGACAAGCCCTGGCACCTACGAGCTGGCCTCGCGTCCTCTGCTGAACTCATTTCTGGCAGCATTTTACCTGTCACTGCAAGCAGCAGGCAATGTCTTCATTGTCACCTCTCTCGCCATACGACAGCTTTTCGCAGCCATCAGAGAAGCTCAGGTTTAAGGCAGGCTGCTCTCCTGGGAAGAGTCCAGTGCCAGCACACTCTAAATGCCTGCTGACACCCGGCCTCCAGAGCGGTTTCAGAAAGGTGAGCCTGCAGGAAGGGTGTCACCTTCCTCTGAGCAAGAAGCCACCAGCTGCTGGGATGGTCCAGACAGGGTGCTCATGGGGTTGCTGATCTGGAGTAGAACACACAAATATGTACCTTCTGCTTCCTACATAATTATGTTTTATTTCACAAGACTGTCCTAGAGCCGTGTCAGAGTCAATATAACTGTAAGTAGCCAGTAATCCTCGTTAAAGACACAGATAATTGAAACAATAGTGGCAATTGCACAAAACAGCTATCGGTCCCTGCCCAGACAAAGGCATGTGCAGGACATGTGGGTGGAGAACGGTCTCCAGCTGAAAAAGAAGCCCCAGATCGTGGCACAACAATGAGAAGCACAGTCCCAAGGAAAAGGACCATGAAAAAGATTTTTCATTATTTGATTCTTCTTGAGGTAAAGGAAAACATAGTTCCAAATTCTTTGTAAATAGAGAGCACGAGACCAAAGAAATGCCACGCTCTGCTACAGGTTTCACATCCACCTAGAAAAAACTCTCAGGGAATTAAAACCTCATATTTAAGTTAATATATATTCATAACAAACATTACATTATATGGCAAGATGAAATCGCTAGAACTAAGTCCATGGGCAGGCACACAGCCCAACTTTTTTAGTGCAATGTCAGCTTATTCCCATTTCCTTATAATCCTTCTATGGTTTCAGAAAGCCCCAGCAACACACAAAAAAAATCAACCTTTAAAGTTTCTGTCATGTGATTTACACTCTTACAGCCACTGCTGTTTCGAATTTCACATCTATTCTTGAAGTGAAAGTTGAGCTGATCTTTTTTTTTATGATAAAAGAGCAGCCACTGAATTAATAGCAGGTCAGTCTGACATATATTAGAGCGTGGTTTGGCATTTATGTTGAGAATCTCCTGTCATCTTCACCACCACCCACAAATGCCATAGCAACCACATTGTGAAGGGGCTAAAATGCATGCACAGTTTAACGTGCTGTTAAATGAATGCACTTCTTGTTTTACTATTGTGATGAAGAATTCATTTCAGCTGCAGTCACTGATTAGTAGAAAGCTTAGTTCCCACTGAAGAGAAAATAAACAAACAGCTCCAATTTTGCCTTTTTGGAATTTAGTAGTTATGTAGAATTCAGCTGTGTGGGCAATTAGCTAAAAGGACCTCAAATTATATGTTGAACTTGCACACAAGCTTTTAGAAGTGCCATAAGAAAGTAGTCTTTATGATGAACACAAGGTTCAACCAGAAGTAGCAACAATTTGTTGAAAACTTAATGCAGAACAATACTTGTTTATTCACCAGTGTTTGAATATTTAAGTTGCTCATGCAATTATTCTGAAGTATAATGACCAAAGTTTCATCAACGTTTTGTAAAGCTTGTGCGAGTCAGTAATTTGCTGCAAAGAAAAATATGCAGCTAACATTGTTATTTCTTCCAAAATACAGGAACATTTTTTTAAACATATTCTTATAATGTGTTAAATACACTGAAAAAGCGTGCTAAAGCATCCAGCTTGTTCTTCATTGGGTACTTTCTTCACAGCTTGTTCCCCCATGAAAAGCTACCTCCAACATTGTGGGCTTTGTTCAAACACTGCCGTGGTCGCCCTCTGTTACACCCACTTCCAGCTTCCTCATATCCCTGTATAGCAGTTCCAGGCATTAATTATTCCATACTCCTTGTAGGGATCATAAGTCAAATATTTCACTCAAAACACTGGCCTAGATGTTGTCCATGGACAGCTCTAAATCCAAGAACAAATTGTTCCTGTTGCATATTCACCGGTTATTTTTCCTCTCTTTGTGCTTCCAGCTATCTCCCAGTAGAGCTGAAGAAGAAAACCCACACACATGAAAAGGGAGGGACCACAGTCCGAGCGGCATCTGCAGCCAGATGGAGTCAGCCTGACGTCAGCCACCCCTTCTGACCTTTGTTTAACTGCCACGTTTGGCTACTGGCCTTTGAAGTGACGGGGTAAGAGGTCTCCAAAAGGGTGATGGCAATAAATGCTGCTGAGGTATAGGCCCAGTATGAGGGTATGCTGAGGTATGGATCATCATTTTTTAATGTCTTTCTTGTGTACGGCATTCCGAAGTGTTGGTGCTCTCCAGCCTTTCCATTTTTCTCTTGCTCAAACTGGTCAATGCATAATCCTTCCTTCATTTTTGGGGAAAAGGCACAGCAGATTTCTTGACTGAGCCTGCTATCTTTGTCTCTTGTTTTAGCTTCTTCTCTCTTGAGAGATTAGATGAGAGCTTTGAAAGTGCTTGTTCTGAGACAGGCTATGCCACCAGATCCAAATCTCTCAAACAATGCAACATTTCTTTGGCACCAGCATCAGAACAGAGACAAAAACCACAGAATGAAAACAGAGCTGGAGGATCCCGGACCCAAATTCTTTGGCCACATTCACACTCAAAATCTGGTACACAACATGCTCCCAGTCCCTGGCTTGACTAGGTAGGAGGACCTGTCAGAGCATGAGGTAGCTCTCGGTTGGAACAGGCAGCTGGATTTCTGTTTGAGAGAAAGGTTGGTGTCTTCCCCACCTATGGAGGCGGGACATTGCCAAGGCATGCACCTGGTATGGACTTGGACCAAGGCTCGTGGCATGGGACATTTCTGTTGGCTTAGACTGAAGACAACTTCTGATACTGGATTTCTCCCTGGAAGTTCTTGGATCAGTGTCCAGCCACCTCTTGGCTTTCTTTTGACTAGCTAAATAGACAAATCTCCTTAAATCTCTCCCTTTCTCAGACTTGGGTACATTCTTCTGTCTCTTTCTTGAATTGTCTCCTGTTTTTCAACCTCCCACTTGCTTTGTAGATGCGAGAGCAGAGCAGGGCACAATGTGTCAACGGCAGATTTGGGAGAAGGGGAATACTCAGACGACACAACCCTCCTCTTCTCCTTGGATTTGCTCTGCTTATACATGTACAGATGGGGTCAGTTCACGGACAGCTGATAACTCACTATGACTTGCAACCCTTTTTCTAATCATGGCTTTCCAGTGTAGAACTGCTGCAGCCCCCACCAGGCAAATATCTTCTTTCTCCAATCTTGTGACTTAACTTGGTTGTACTCGCTTACCTTCAGATTACCAATTACCTATTTGTATCTGTGACCTGTTTCCTTCTTTTACCATTTTCCCAGCCTTTTTCATCAGAAAAATTTGTTGATAATGATTCAAAAGGGTTTTTTTTTCTAAGTTGTTGATAAAATACAATAGTGTAGAGTCAAGAACCAGTCCCTATGGGATCTCTCCAGACGCACACCCACTCAAGGAAAATATCTCTGGTTATAATTATATTTGAGACCTGAAGTTAGCCAATTCTTAATCCATTTAATGTGTGTTACAGTGGTTTTGTGTTGTTTTAGTTACTTCATCGACATGCTGTACTGTTACAAGGCACATTACTTACAGAAGCCTAACATCCATTCCCTCATCTGCCAAACTTCCCCCAAGCTGCATTAGAAGATGGGATAACAGGCGATACCTGCCCCACTACACAGCAGCGCAGTGCGGGGAGACCCGTAACCGCGTCGAACTGCCGTGTTTGGGTGTCAGGAGCAAGGCGAGCACACCAGCACGGTGCTAGATAAATTCTCTTCGCCCCCTGCTCTCCCCTTGCTCTTGGCAAGGTGAAAAGCTGCTGCAGACGGTGCTGGTGTTCGAGGCTCTCTCTTCGGAAGCCGGTTATACGATCCGCTGAGAAACGTCCTGGAGGAGAGTCTGTTTTCCCAGGACTAATGCCACCCCCTTTGTAACCGACACTCTCTTGTTTATAATTCCATGAAGGATTTGTAAGATGAAGGTGTTTAAAAAAAATTTCTGGCCAGTTGGAGGTAACCTCAGCCTTCCGTTGGGCTGTCAACAAAGGGCAGCACCTCTCTGGTTTCTCAAGCACTCGGAGGGCAACACAGGCGGAATGAAACTTTGAGGTGGGATGTTTATCCTCTTCTCCCAGAGTGTTTGGTGTGATTTTTATCAGGGAACAAGGTTGATCAGATTGTCTTTCTTTTCTCCAGTGACAGGAGCACCTTACATGACATGCTCCTACTGTATTTACTCTGCTAGAGGTGAATGGAGTAGGATTTAGAACATGGCTCATTTCTATAACGCCTTTAAGTGGTGTGTATGATCAGCACAAATGCAGTCATTTCCTTGGATGCAGAGAGGTTAATTCAAAGAGTCGTCCTTTTTAAAGACAACTTTTGAACTCTGAGAAGTGACCCGTGGAATTATGCCAGTCTTCTGTGGGAATGCAAATTCACGTATTTGCAGTAGCCGTGGATCTCTTGACTTCTCCAACAGGTAGACAAGGCGCAGATCATATATACACACCAAATCAAACCACCATAATCTGGATTTAGATTTGGGAATGAACAGGATATTAATCAGATAATGTCTAGGCATGATGTGGTCTCACTTCTTGGCATAAGAATGCGTAATAATGTCTTCTATGTCTGTCTACTTAAAAGGACGAACTCTAATGATACCTTTATATTATTCAATGCCTATTTATTTCTATATGTTTATTAGGATTAGATTATTTATAATTTCAACATTTCTTGGTGTACATAAATTCCAATTTAATGCGTCCTTAAGTATAAAGCTTAAAGGACAATGAGAGAACAGGAAATACTGGGGCAGAGGGAGGTTAACTCATCAAGGGCAATGCTGTTCTGCTGGAAACTTTATCTGCTGCCTAAAATGGACTCATGTGCTGTGAAGTTCAATAATACTTCCAGGTTCAGTTTGATTGCCAAAGCGGGGATTATTCAGCACCAACAGCCAGAACAAAAACCATTACAGGAACAAAATGGGAAGGCAAGATGTCTGCAGCCAGGCTTTAATTCATGCTAATATGCACGAGAATGCAATTAGGGGAGGCTCTGAGTTGCGGGAATGCGTGCCTGACGACATGCAAATCTCATTTCCATGGAGGCAGCCACCAGACGCGAGGTGGTTAATAGATTATACAAGTTCTTATCATGCAGCAAACTATTTGGGGTGGAGTTCACTAATATAAATAAAAGGAACATCAGCTCTGGAAGGATGAGTGGGTGGGTCGATTATGAGCTGGAGCAAATCCTTTCCTGGTAGTACTCTCACTGCGACCACCAGTAGCTGCCTTCGCTGTTTGGAGAGTTCGGCCCTGCTGAGAGCAGGAAGCGTGAGGCAGAAATTCTGTCTGAGCTGCGTTTTCTTCCTCCCTTGGTCTGCAGAAAGGACTGAAAAAAATTGTTGCTGCTGCTAGTCGTTAATCACTCTGAAAACAAACCTGGCCTTGCAGAACTAACTGTGCAATCACAGCACTGGGGAAATTAGGGAGAGGAAGAAAGTATTCAGATGGTTTCTAGACACTCAGATGTCTCTAATTTGGGGTTTNCCATATTTCACTTGTGNGATTATTTTGTAGGCTTATAATTTACACTGTTGNGGANCTTTACTTTTTACACAATCTGCATTTTCCTTTGGACAATTAGATCCAAATACTTCAATTTATTATTCCCCATTCACTTCTGACTATAATGGTGTCCTTGTGTTGTCCCATCTGTCTGCTGATTCAGTCTACTCCATCTGAGAGTGAATGAACCTGTGCTGCACTACATATCACAGGAGAAAAATCCTGGTTACAAAGCCTCCGTGCTCAACACCAGCACCGAAGCCTCTTGACCCTCGCTGAGACAGGCAGGGAGCACTGCAGAAAGCAGAAAGTCCCAGTATAAACTGGTGAATGCAAATTAAAGGACGTCAATTAGACATCTAAGTTTCTCCCTGGACCGTTGGCTTTTCAGACACACTTTATATCCTGTGATTCCTCTGTAAAAGCATCACTTCATTGGAGCGTGAGGTTTGTATTGCCATTCTCTATCTAGGTTCCTGAAGACGGGTGGAAAAATGCCCAGGTAGTCAGTGATGCTGGGAATGTCTGCAATGCAGCCTGTGTACACCATGGTCCTATTTCGGTCCCACATCTGCGGTTAGAGCGAAGGTGGCTGCACACTCAAGGCAGGTGGCTGAAGTCCTTCCAGACCCACCTTCGGGGCACGCTCCTTGCCTCCACACTCAGTTTCAGGCTCTTTCACTCTCTGAGCTGTTTTTAAGGTGTAAAAGCAAATCCCAGCAGCTGAATTTTCCTGACACGCTCTTGGCTAAAACTCCTGAATCATCTTTGTTAAGGTTTCTTTAGCTGTCATTTTTATACAGACATGCATCTTTTTAGTTTCTCCTTTGGGTTTTTGCACTGGTGTGGTGTTGCAGGACTGCTGGTTGTGAGAGAGGGGAGGCTGGCATGAACACACGTGAAGGAGACGGAGAGGAACACTTGTGTGGAGGGGAAATAAAGGTGAACAACCCCACGGACCTTGCAAACATGTTGAAACACAACAGAACATAGATGGTTTCAACTCTGGCAGCGAGGGAGTAACATTGTTTAAACACAGACACTCAAAGACCATCCAAATAGATTCCAGAGAGGAGAAAGACAATCCTATGGTCTGCTTTGCAGCTTGGACGTGCCTCGAGTCCAGCAGCAAACCCTCCCTCGTGCGTAGGGCTGCTTTGCCTGTTGGTATCTGGCAGGTGAATCGCTCCCTGCAGTGGGCTGTGTGTGCGATTTTCCCAGTCGAAACTTTGAAGTTGGTTGTTTTGCCCATTCTGTGATGTGGTGATGTATGTTTATAATTTGTGAAGCACCTCGGGGTGAAAGGCCTTCTGTGAATGCTGTTATTCATCAAGAAATAACCGGGCCCATCCTTTAAATGTTAGCTGGCATCGTTCCCAAACCCCACCGCCACGTTCGACTGTTTATTATTTTTACTACAGCGGAGCCCAAGGATGAAATGAGAGTGGGGGTCCCTTGTGCTAAACGCTATGCGAATATAAATGTCATCTTCTCAATGGCAAGAGAGGAAAAGGCTGTGGGAAGGGAAATGTTTTATACGCTCTGTCTGAGATTCTTTCTTTCCCAGCTCAGCAAGGATGATTTGAGGGCAGAAGGTCTCTACATTTTTCGTCAGACCTAACATAAAAGCGGGCCCCTACAATGAGAACAGCCCCATCCGAGCATCTGGACTCCTCTTTTCGCTGGTGGGGGCAAAGAGTCATCCTGAGGGCAGTTCACCCGAGCTGGTTCAACCACACCAAACTTAAGCTGAGATGAACTGCATCCTTCGTGAACCTTCTTCTCTCCACTGGTTAAAAGGACAAATCATTAAACAAGCCCAGACGTAGACACTTACAGGTGAGTTGAACTTGGCCATTGCAGGTTGGGATGACAACCCAGGGAGAGAGACTGGGTGCTACTTGTGGGCAAACCCCACTATATCATTCTGTAGAAATGGAAAGGTACCTCGAGATACGTTGCCTTGACCTTGGGGCTGAGCCACACGCTGAACTCCAAGATCATCCCTTTTTTCTTTGCTTTACAGGAGAAATAGGAATTGAAGAAGATACGAACCCTCCCAGCTGAAAGTAGTAGTGTCATGGTGGGAGTATGTGTGTCCAACCAGCGTGGGACAAGTAGAAACACCATAGTGAATTAGATGTTGTGTGTCTGACAAGAGACTAGTCAAAGCTGCAACAAACCTCCATTGATCCCCACAGGAATGTAGCACGTCTTACAGGATGCCAAGGACAGTATTCATGTTAAAAACAAACAAAAAAAGGTCTTCTGTGTGAAATTAATACTGAGTGTTAGTGCCTCGCGGAGGGATTTGGGCTTTCTTGGGCTTTTGGGCTGCAGGGCTCTCAGCGTTATTTCCAGTGCAATTAGTTCCCTTGGTAAAAGTGCACCTGCTTGCAAGCCGTGACGGACCGTTATGGGTTTAATTCAGATGATTAGCTAAAATCCAGCTTCCAGAGCCAGCAGGTTGGGGCTGGAACTTGTGCATGAACAGAAGTGCCTGTGGCTTCCCTGCTTCCTGGCTCCTGTTGACTCAGAAAGGCTCCGGCAGAGCCTCTCCTCCTTTTGGCGTTGTAACGTTCAGTTTTGGCAGGACTCCACCGTATCAGCGGTGTACAAAATACAGAATTAAACAAACGGAACAGAAGGAAATATTTTGGAACCGAACACACGCCCCTCCCGATCAAAACACTGGGACAGCTTGTTTCAAGATCTCACCTCCAACCCTCTTACCTGTTCCGGCTGCCCCTTCATTTGGGTTTCACACACATGCAAGCCTCTTTGCTAAGTGGAGACCAACTTCTTTCGAGCCGAAAAGGGAAAAATGAGGAAAAATGGAGATATTCTTCCTGCTTGCATTGAGGTTCTCTTTTGGGAGCTAGTCAGTCTCCACAGTGCAAAATGTCCTGGAACCATCTACTTTAAAATAACACCGCATTGTGATGGTTGGAGAGCATTCCGTGTCCCTGTCAGCGTCTGATTGTGCTGAGTTTCATGGCTTGATATGAAAGAATTTATTTTCTTTAGGTCTGGGCTAAATAATTGCAGTGAGATTTTTAACTCTTCCTGGGCTGCTTGAGGGTCTGCAAGATGTTTTGCTCCACCCAAGGGGAAGTGCTCCCCACCAGGGAGAAGAATCCCAGTACATGGTGCAGTGCTGGTCTGAATTGATCCCATTTTCTTCTTGCTCTGAGTATGAAGAGTGCTTTCAGGACTTTGAGGAAGTTTTGATTGTTTCAGGAATGATTGCCTCCTAGTCTACACCTCCTCCCTGGCCTGTTTACCTATGCCTGGACCGAAAAGCTGCCATTAGTAAGGTGATGTTTTCTACCGCCACGTGTGTCTTTCCCTCTCTAAATCCCGCCAACCTGCCAGTGCTCAGCGTTGTGAGCAAGTATCCCTGCGGATGCACCGCACCAGGTGTGTGAACAGACACAGACTTGCCCTGTTACCCATTCGCTTTGCAGCACTAAAATTCATCGCGCCAGTAGAAAGGGACATTACCGTATTTTCCCATTATAGTAATTTATTCTTTGGACTTTGTGCTGATATTAAAAACGCTCACCAACCAAATGTAAACACATGCTCCGAGTCAGTCATGGTGTGCTTTAAAAGACACAACCTATAAACATCCTTTCCTGTTAAGGTCCAAACAAAGGCGAAGGGCCTTCCTCCGAGCAGGGCGCTGTAAGGTTGGCTTTGAACGGCTGCTGCCGATGCTACAGACTCCCCTGCAGCTCTCTACCTTTATCCTATTTCTTCTATGAATGTTATTTATTATTCCCAAGATGACTGACTAAGAATGCCATTCCTCAATCACGCTGCCTGGCATAGCAGGACAGGGGCACCTGTTTGCCTAAAAGCACCTACCAAAAATGTGACCGGCAGATTTGCTTTACCCATCGAGGCCGATCACGTGCCCAAGCAACTTCTCTGATTTCCATTATCAGAGCTTGAAATACGGTGGCTGTGTGAACACTTTCCTCCTTCGTTCTTCATGTTTCTGAGGAATGTGGGCAATGACAGGAATTGCAAATGCTTCTTAATTAAAAGAAATTTGATATAATTGCCAAAGTGGAGTGAGAAGAGGCTGACTTCTATAACTGGAGCTGCCTGTAACCTGTGTATGAAGAGTAGTGTGTTCCTGAGAGAAAAGGCCGAGTGGGAAGGAGACCATGACCTGTTCAGCTGTTAAATGCAGAGATATTAAGGCTCTAACTAACGAAGTTGGGAGTGTAGTGAGGGGTGGGTGTGCGCGTGCCTCTAAAGGGGATTACAGACCCTGGATTCACATTAAGAGGTGAGTTGCTCCTGCAGCTTTTATCTGTAATAAATGGAAAGAAATGCTGGGTAATGGGAGATTTCAATCACAAAGATGTATGCTGGAAGTCTCATATAACCAGAAATAAATCTCTTTGAAGTTTCTCAAATGATGTGTGATCATTTTCTAGCCCAGAAGATATTACACCCAACGCAAGATACCAGTATTTCAGATTTCATTCTGACAGATTGGTCTGTGCGTTGGAAGCTGACGGTATCTTAGGAACATATGGCTGGGACTGCGTTTCAGTAGAGGCAGAGGATGGACCAACGCCGTAATGAATCTATTGGGTAGTTCAAAAGGGATAATTTCCCAGTACTGAAGCAGAATATGAAAGAATGAAAGTTGAGCTTTCTATAAGAGGATTTTATCAGCTGACCAACCACCTCGATTTCACAGTGATGCAAGAGGGCAATTTTGATTAAAACCTCATCCCACTAAAAAGGGAGAATGTCACACAGTGTGAGATAAATGACTTAATAAGCTGATTGGGACAAATTAAACCTACCTTAAAGCAGACAGATGCCAAGTTAGACATGACAGCAGCCACACTGCCAGGGCATGCCGGAGGGCCGAGCAGGGGTGAGCTTTTTCCTTTGGTGGCTGAAATGTTGCATCCAGTTTGCATGTTCAGATTTAGAAAATGTTGAAGACTGGGATGAGTTGGTGTTGGTGGGAGGGAGAAGCTAGAGACAGTCTGAGGCCATCAAAAAAGCTTCATAGCCAGATTTAGGAGCTACATCTGTTTAGTTTATCCAAAAGAAGACCAAGGGATGACTTGGTATCTGCGCTTTGTGGGGGAAGCACCAGGTAAGTGAAGGCTCTTTAATCTTGGGCAGAAAGGCAGGACAGCAGCCAGTGCTGGGATGTTAAAACTGGACAAATGGAAGTGAGAAATAAGAGTTTTGTTATACATGGGAACACAATAGCCAGCCAGTGACAGACTTTCCATCTCTTGATAGCTTCAGATTAACATGCAGCACCATTCTGCACAGTGTGGTGAATTAAAGAGTAGGTACCTGGGCTGGAAACAGGTCTAGAGGAGCTGCGTGCTCTTAGGAAGTAAGCCGGTGGTTCTTCCTGCCTCTAAGAAACTTCTGAATCTTTGAGAAGCTGGTAAGGACACTGGTGATATTTTATTACACAAAGTGTATTCAGTGTTCCATGCAGCTTTCTGGAATGACACAGCATTGTCCTTCAGACTCGGTGGGGTGCCAGGAGAGACTGGTTCCAGCAAGACGCGCTTGGGGAATGTTAATCGAAGGCTCTCTGCTTTTGTATTGAGCCTCACGATCTATCAAAACCCAGGCTGGAGCCAGCAGATGGGAATTTGGGGTCCTGGAGTCCTGTCGTGCTACTAGGGAAAGAGAAAAGATGTAATGAGGATGTTGGGCATTGCTTTGGTTCCTGTTGTTTCCTGATTGCTGTTTTCTACATAGATGGGGACCACATGTTGACTGGCCCTGGCAGCTGTGTGGTCCTTGCATTCCTGCTCTGCCTGGAGAGCACAGAAGCGTCCTGGCAGCAATGGACAATTCTGCCAAAGTCCTCCAGACACCTGAGGACAAAGCAGAACTTGTTTAGATCTACCCCTACATATAGCATGAAGTAGGAGTAAACGTCTTGTTCTCCATGGGGATGTAAGTTGTAGAAACTACTTGCCAAATAAGCGACAGGGAGGAAGGTAGGAGGAGGAGGCTAGGAGAATAGAAAAAATAAGTTCCAAATCAGAAATACTGTGAAACGGCAAAGTGTTGTGGAAAAGGCTGGAGGTTTTATGGGAAGCTGACTTTAGCTATGCCACTACATCCCCTCAGGGGACCCATATCCGTGTCTCAGAGCTGCTGAATACCAACAGGGAAGTCACTACCTTCCTGTGCCTCCATTGCCCTGGCTGTAAAACAGTCTTTTACAGAGCATGTTGGCATCTCCTGTGGAGAATGGCTTTTTAAGTGCTTGCTGTTATGATTATATTATTATTCCAAAGCAGGAGAAAGTAGTTTCTTACCCTTTGCACCAATAATTGAACTTATCCAAGAGTGACACATTGATGGGCTCTGGAAAGGGAGCAGGAGTGATGTCTAAACTGGCCTGAATTTCAGTCGACAGCTTGTAGCATGTCTGGGAAGCCTTCTGAGTGCTTATTACTGTGTCTTCTGTCTTCAAAATCATGAAGGAAATCAAAGAGAGAAATCTGTGAAGTGTTTGCAAGTGGTCAGATGAGTTTATTTCTTAGGAGTTCTCAAGTAACCAAAGTTTTCTGATCTTTTTTCCCCAAAATTGCAGCCCTTTTCTTGATCTCACATATAATACTGGATAATCTGTCTCTTATTACCGTGCTTTCCTGGGGAAGGAAGGGATAAAAAGACATTTAGGATCTATCTAGAGTTTCAGAAGGACCTTTCCAAGTGGGTCGATAGGTCTATTTCAGCAGAAATGTGGAAAAAAGAGCCTTGATCTTGCTGAAACTCATCCATCTGCATAGCTCTACAGGTATAGAAATCAGACCCGCAGTAAGACCTCATGGGCTCATAAATCCCTCACGGTCATCGCGCCGAAGAGCCACTGCGGTGAGAGGTAGTGAACTATTTGTTACAAGCTGTTCTGCAGCTGCCCTGGATTTGAGAGAGAGAAGAGCCCCAAAAGACTGAAAACACCATGAAGTGCAGCATGGAAATAGCTCACACAAAAAGCTCAGCTGTGGCTGAGTGAATTGGTTCATTTGAACTGCCAGATATACCCAAACTCACTTGTTCTGGCCTAACACCGCTTGTTAGATTTCTAACATGGGAAGGGCATGGGTGCTCTTTGTCTGTAGTAAGCATTACGAAAGTCAAAAGAGAAAGAAAAAACCCTTCAGCTCCCCATAGCTAATCAGGTATTCACCTTGAACGAGTACTAATGAAACCAGCACCACATCAAAGGGGAAGCTGGCTCCAGCTGGGAAGGTTATTAAAAAATTTAACAGTACTAGACGGCCCCCAACCAGCGTAAGTGACTACATTTTGCATTCTGTTTTGTAGTAAGAATCGAAGGGCTGTGCTCCCCCTCTCAGCTGCCACCTGCTTTGGGGCTATCCCAATCAAAAAGCGGCACTGGGGAAGCCATCCTTGCAGGCAAGGAGGATTTTTCTGCCCAGTGACTCAGTATTACTCTTCCACTCTTCACACAGTCAAGTTACCAGTACGTACTAACACGGGCCAAAACTAGCAGGCGTTGCCTTGCTTTTTGACATCATGGCAATAGCTAACTCCTTTCTGTCATCAGAGTAAAAATACGTTACGTATTCCAAATTAGGAAAGAAGCAAAACATCCCACTTACAAACATAATGGAAGAAAAATAAACATGGTTTTGTGGTAGCAAATCACTGGGAATGGGATACATACAGTTTGGTCTCCAGCTGTATGCGAGCGTAAGAGGAGAGGGGGGAGTCCTAAGCTGGGATGGAGCCACTGCTGTGCTTCTGCTGCCAAAAAATGGTTTGTGTATGTCAAACAGTGCTGCAGGTGAGGAGCCCCACCAGCCTTTTGGCCAGGGGCGAAGTTGTGGGCATCTCCATATCCCTCCCAGCCTGAATTGCCAGATGATGTGCCAGAGATGCTCTTTTTAATGACAAGGGCACTGAGATTTCTTGGTGTATGAGCACGAAGGAGTCTTTATTACTGCCGTCACTGGGGGATTTTCCACTAGACTTTGAAAGCATAAAAGCATACCTGCATGCTAGCACACACAGAGGCTGGGGTAAAAATTCTTCTCACATTATAGTCTTAGAATTTTTGATTTTTCTACCATTTGGGGCTTCTGCTATCTGACATGACTCCTTTTTGAGTGCAAGCTGAAAGCATCCAGGATTTTATCTACAAATAATGGCATAGCCACCCACACCTAAGGTGATGCCTAATGTAGGGCCATTGCTTTAACAAAAACCTCGTCTGTGGGTCATCAACATCCAGATTTCAGAGTGATCTGATGCCAGATGAATCCACAGGAATCTGCTCCAGTGCGCATCTGAACCACGTCATCTTACAGAATGAGAGAACTGAAGTAACCAAATATATCTCAACTCCTAAACGAGCCCTCTTATGTTGCTGTTTTAAAGGTACAAATTGGTTGCAAAAGGACACACACAGAGAAGTGAAAACACTGTGTATTTTATCCCAACAAACCCAACAACTCAAAAGCAAAAAGCCGAATTCATTAACAAGCTGCCTTTGGGGAAGATGCGTGTTGTCATGAGTTCAAAATGACAATTTGCCAATAACAGGTCTTAGATCTGGAAACGTCCTTGACATTTGTGCTTTGTCAACCCTCAAGCAAGGCTCCACCATGGGTAAGCTGCCAACAGCGTTTGGGTGTCAGCAGCCAGATGCTGTGTGGTGCGTGCGTGAGGGCGGTTTTTCTTGCAAGGGCTGGAGACATGCAAAGGGGGCGTAAAAAAACGTGGTGAGAAAAAGAATCTGGGAGCTCTGCTGTAACTGTGGGGGCAAAGAGAAATGCAATGCTCTTTGCAAAGAGAAATGCCTTGCAATGCTCTTTGCCAAGAGAAATGCCTTCGGCTCTTGCCGAACCGCACCACGCAGGATTCCAGGGGCTGCAATGGCAGTCCTGAAAGTAAGTTCATAAATTCACACCTTTTCTACTGTATCATGTTTCTGCCATTAGTGCCTTAAAGCACTGGTGTAGACAGAACAGCAGCTCTGTAAAAGTGCATCTTCTTGCTCAATGTGTCTGGTCTTGTGCTAGGTCTGGTGGCTTTACTGAGCAAAAGCGTGTTTCAGCCCACAAGCAAATATTGCCAGGCTTTTGGCTGCTGGCTGGGCCACCAGGCTGGCTCTTTACAGAGTAACGGTGCCAGGGATTTTGCTGCTGGTGATGATGTGAGACGCGCAAGGAACAGCTGGATCCCTTCGTTTTCAGGCTGTGTTTACATCAGTCACAGGGAAGGAAAATACCTTTTGATTTGGAAGTGTTTGAACATTCAGAGTGTTCAAGCCCAGGTTGGATGGAGCTTTGAACAACCTGATCTAGTGAAAGATGTCCCTGCCTCTGGCAGGGGGCTTGGTCTAGGTGATCTTTAAAGGTCCCTTCCCACTCAAACCACTCTATGATTTAATGCTCAGAGCAAATTAGATCTGCAAGTCAGAGTCCCACCATGTCAACTGTACAGTACATTCCTGTGCTGGAATTAAAAGAAAAGGTCCTATATAATTGATTCAAACCTACATCCAAGGGAAAGCATCTCTTTTGGCTTTGCGAGCGCACATCGCTGCTGAAAGCGTAGGCGAAGCCCACAGGACGGGAAGCTGTGGTCAGAGCGAATCAGCCTTGGGTGGCAAGGTTTGCAGAAGGGAAGCTTCACATGTACAAGTTCTACAGCAAAAGGAGATGTCTCTGCTCATGGTGGTTGATTCGGTGGTTTTTGCTTGCTACTGTTTTATGAAAACGTCTGTGCCTGGGACATGGAGGCAGAAAGGCTCCAGAGCAGCTGGAGGAGGTGGCAGGAAAGCACCAAGTGCTGCCTCTGGGATGGATGAGACAAAATTTCCCACAAAAAGAGGCATTTTGGCACTGAGTGGCGGGGAGGGAATAAAAACAGAGAGAGCAAAGATAGTCCCTCCTATTTGTGTCTTGTTTGCCAGGGAAAACAGGAGTGTACACAAATACACTGGATTGTGCCAGTTTTACCTGGCTCTCTCATCAGTTTGTTTTCCATCCTCAGTTTTGAATAACCCTGGGAGTTTTGTATGAACTGAGCATTAGCTCGGTTCAGTGTCCCCACGGTGTTGCGGTTTACACGGTTCACTGGTTTTCCTGACTCTGGCTGTGGTGCAGATATGTTGATGGCCTGACTGGGAAAAACCAGGCCAACGTGCTTCAAAGGATTTAACGTATTTATCCACTCAATATCCAGCAAGGTAGACAAATGGTTTTTCTATGTTGCAGAGGGGCATGGATTCCAAAAGCAAAAAAAAAAAAGTGTTATTAAATGGTACAGAGCCGCACGCAAAATATGTATTTGTGTATTTCTGTATGTGTGTGTTCTCCCAAATGGATGGAGTGGGCCCAGAAAATGTTGTTAAAAAAAGTCCCACAGCCAGGAAGTCTAAAATTGTGGCTTAAAAGTTACTGCGGCTGACAAAAATACCCTTTTAAGTAAAGCAGTCAGATTAGAGCGATGGAGGGAGCCCCTCAGCCCGGGACTGGCATTGACCTTGGTGGAGACAGCCTCTCTGCAGCACAAGGGGCTGAACCCCAAAGATCTGAGACCACTGCGAACCCCACCTTGTAGGAGACCTTGTATTTCTTTCGCCTCCTGGGCTTGGAGAAGCAGTGGGGAGCCTCACCCAAGAAAGCGGGACCGGCACAACCCTCACTGGAGGTTAAGGAAGGAGCCCTGACCTCGAGCATCCTTTCTCCAGCTGTGTGACCCATCTTTGAGGCCTTCATTGTTCAAGTCCCGGAGAAGAATAGGCTGTGGCTGGGAGCAGATTGCAAGGAGAAAATTGCCACACAGGCGAAAACTGTCCTCATGTCCTGTTTCCAATAGAAATGCATTTTTTTGACTGCCTGGTTTCAATAATAAGTTCAGAAAGAAAGAACTGGAGGGGGCATAGCTTTTCATGGAGTGCCAGCAAATAATTGCAAAAAGTTGCCTGTTTTTAAAGAATTGCGTAACGTAGGGTGCTTGGGGCTGCACAGACATGCCAGATTCTGCACCAGTTCCATCTTGAATTCTGCTTCTTACTTTTCTCCATTAAAACATCTTCCCGGGCAATTATCTTCATCTTCTAGAGCTTCCCCTGATGCTGACTATAGCAAGGACACAGCAAGTGGAAGCATTAGCTGCTGCTCGACAGGAGTGTTCAGTCACAACGGTATTTCTTCGTGAAGATATCGATCCTGGCACTTGACAGACAGCACGCAGGCGTTGGGGCTGATGCCCTTTCCCCAAGGTGACGGCGTGGTTGGGGTGGAATCGCACCAGCAGCTCTACATCTTCCGCTGCGAATTCCACTGAAGTTGGGCACGCTCTGTCTCTTCTCACAGCTTCAAAACAACCCCGAGATAAAACATTGCCAGAACATTATAGAAAGACTTGTAGAATTTATGACTGTACAAATGCCAAGGATACAGATCTGTGCTATGTATAAATCACGTTTGTGCGTTTTTTTCTCGTCATTTGCCCTTTTCTCCAGTGAGTGCTGTTTGCTTTGTATTTAACTGCTGCATTTGTACAAAATTAAAGCACTTCTGGGTTTTGTACTCACCATCAATAAAATAGTGAGTCCCTCAAAGGTTTCTGCTGTCCACCCCATGGTAGTTCCTACCAAACTCCCTTTGCATGTCTATTCACGCTACAGAAAGTATCACACCTGCTGGTATCCGGAGTGTGTTCATCGTGAGGTCAAGGAGCTTAGACTCCACAATGTAGGAATTTTTTTGCATTTCAAATGCCACTCTTACTTGGAGCTTTTAGCCCAGACTTTACAAGCTACTGTCAATGTACTAGCACTAGAAGCATTGGCAGGGTGATGTTTTGCCTCCGCTGGGGAGCCAGGAGGCTCTTCTGGTAGATCCACAGTCCCTTGCTGGCTCCCTTTGAGGTTCAGCAGGTCCCACAGACATGGGCAGTGCTGGGACAAGCCAGGATGCTGTACCCCACACCTCACAGCATGTCCTGCAGGATGCTCTTCCTCTGTGTAAACGTATGAGAAGACTTTGGAGGAAATTTCTATCATCTGCTTCATCCTCGATCAGCTCTTTTTTTGTGCTGTTCTGCCAGTTTGCTACAGAGACATGGATGTGGAGTGACTGTCAGAGCAGCCTTCTGCATTATAAGCACAGGTCAATACAGCTTGTTGTCTCTGGGATCATTTGGGAGGCTCCTGAGGGCAATGACAGCAGAGGCTGTAAATACGACAGACGTTTGCCCCAGTTTGGTACCAGATGGGGTAATGCGACCCCCCAGTGCCAGTGCGTCTCTTGCTCCTCTGAGTTCAAAAAGCTTTGCAAAAAGCCCTTGAAAAACTTTGCAGAAGCAGAAGAACAGACAGCGGAGGGATTGCTGCTGGGGGCCCTGCAAAACCACCCTTCCCACTTGGTGGGTAATTGCAACAAAACATACCAAAAAGTCAGTTGTTTGGAGAATTCTGTAGCTGTAGATGCCGTTCGGTCTTTTAACTCCCGTGGCTCACGGTTTCTCACCCTCCACAGCCCATCTTGAACCACTGTATAAAACATACCCCCACTTTTAACATTCCAGGCCAGGTTGGACGGGGCTCTGAGCAACCTGGTCTAGTTGGAGATGTCCCTGCTCACTGCAGGGGGGCTGGGCTAGATGACCTCTGCAGGTCCCTTCCAACTCAAACCATTCTATGATTCTGTGATTTAGTGTGTTGAAGAGCACGGAGGGAGCGAGAGGAAGACTCCTGCTGCGTACCCTGGACCACAAATAAATAGAGATGACAATAATAGTGATAAATAGCTGTAACAATTGTGTTAAATAGCAAAGACACCGGGCCATGGGTAGGTGGCAACAGGCAGCAGCAGATCACTCTGTGTTTGGCTTTTCTCAGTCCAGGACAGAGCAACATGGAGAGCCTCAGAGGTGGCATTGCTTCATACGCCATTAACAATGTGCCGCCTCGGGATGTTTTTAACCTCTCTGGTCATGAAGAGGGGGGCAGAGTGTGGGAGCTTGGGCGAGATGTTCAGGATGGCAAATTGCTGAACTTCTTAGAGGCAATCGTAAGCCTTAGGGATGGTGAAGCTCTTTGAGGAAGAGAAGAAGGAGACACATGAGGGAGGTCGTGATTGGCTGGACCTCATCCTGCTGGGCTCCCAAAAATTCTGACTGTAGGGAACGGCGTGGGAAGGTGTCCTGCCATCATGGGAGAAATAAGACAGCTCTGTCTTGAAATGTCTGGGCAAAGATTAAACGCTGCTTGCTGGGGAAAAAAAAAATGCTGTGATATTGTGCCAAAAGGCCACATAGCTGTTCATGTTAAGATTAATTCTTCTCTCTGTAAGCAGCACAGGGCCCTGCATGTGCCAATTAGTGAGTCTGGGGAATGCATCTCGCACTGCCTCTCCTCTCCGGCAGCAATGCAGGCGCTTGCTGTGCCGCTGCCTCTGGTTGGGCTGGAGCGTGTTCTGCTTTTCAAGAAGCCGAGAACTCATGGCTCTAATTTTTTTTAACACGATTTTATTGGTTCAAAGCAAGCAATGCTTGTTTTGATTAATGAATATGTTTCTCTTTTCTTGCTTCTTGGCTTACTGCCTGGTACTGCATTTTTATGCCTCTAGAATAAAATGTTTCATTCAAAACAGAATCTTCTTTGTCCCTGTGTGTGGCCGCTGCTTGGAGAGGTGAGGGAGCTGGGGAGACAGCAGTGGTTTCAATTTCAGGAGTGGAGGAGGAGGGAGGGAGAAATGGCCAGGATTACAGAAGAACTGCAAAGAAAAGGCAAGTTTTGTAGTGCTCATCGCACTTAACTCTTCCGATTTTCCAAGAACCATGGTAAATCCTATTTATGCAAATCCCCACCTTGGCAGCTTTCGAATATTCTTAGAGCCACTGGTGTGAACAGAAGTGGAAATTGGCAGGTATATAATCCTAGCCAAACACGATGTACCTGTGGAGTTTGCTGCAAAATTTTTGAGTAATGATGTGGCACATTTAACTCATGGTTGCTGATCACTACCCTCCAGCACCAGCTGTTTTTCACAGTTCTGCCTTAGCTTATCAGTCCTTCTCGATATTGGGCTAAATTCCAAATAAAGCAGGGGAATCAGCTGGCAATTCATTTGATGTGTTACATTTTTTTTCTCCACACTTAATTGAGCATTCCACTTCGAATAATCCTCAGCATTAGATTAAATCTCTATTGATCTCATTTTAATGAGCTCACCACTGTGACCAACAACCCTTTCTCCCGTAGCAGATGGAGATGTGGCCATCTGAAGGTGTGGCAGAAATACTTTTGTATATCTCAGAGGACTGACACCTTCTCCTCCGTACGACCGTCCTTGGCACCCCATTACCCCTGAGTCTGCGGGCCCAAAGCCAGCAGACATGTCCTGTTTTTTGCACCATGACTTTGTGAGGTTGCTATTGCAGTGAATTTCTGTTTAAACCACTGCTAATAACCTCCCGTTTGGAGACTTCGTTTCTGAGCAGGCAATGTCCACTTTCATCAGTGTGAAGGCAGGTAGCTGAAGGCTGTTTGTGAGCTCTCTCCTGTACCACGGGGAAAGCAGGCGTGCTGGAGTGCCTGCAGCTCCCGACTGCCTGCTTGGGGGATATATTACAAATTCATGTCTGGGGCAAATCAATTTTGTGAGCTACGGAATTGATTCCACTCTTGCATTTCACCTTCAGACACTTGCATTTAAATTTCCACTTGAGATTAAAATATAAAATGAAGGAATTTTCCCTTTCCCTTCTTATGAGGGAAAAAAAAAGGTGATTAATGAGAGTTTAAACCCTAGTGACAAACAAATTGTAATGACCCAGCACTTCTAATGTCAAATAATTTGCTGCACCGTAGCGTGTTGTAGACTTCGTGGACCAAGGCATTCTTCTACCTAACAAAGGCCATGGGCATTTACTCAGTGATTTTTGCCTACAGCCTAACAGCTGGATTTTGAACTGAACAGTTTAACTCTTTTTGAAAGACCTTGATGTAAAGATAGCAGCATGGGGGTGTTCTTGGGGGGCCGGGAGGGTGGGGGGAGCAATGTGGCATTATGGAAGAGACAATTATTTTTATTGAAATCTCATTCCCACATGGTTAAGAGCTTGTATCTTCAAAAGATGTCATGCACTAAATAATATTGGAAAGCTGCATGCCCCTTTTGGGGGTGTGTGGTTTTGTGACAAGTGGCATTGCTTAAATACAGTTGCGCTGCAGCCACCGAGGCAGGGACGTTGGCTTACTTTTAGCATGAAGTTTGCAATGTGAATTCGTGGACGTAATTTTCAAGTTTGATTGTTGCTTGCTTGCTTTCTTCCTCTTTCTTATCTATGAGAGACAATAAGTCTTGCATCAGCAGTTTATGATTAATAGTCATGATGTGTAATGACATTAATTAGCAATAGCTATTGCTAATGATTAATAACAGCAGCTAAATGAAACCTTGGCTGCAGTGATTTATTTCAGTACTGTTACTGAGCCGTGCATCTGGCAATATTGTAACGCTCGAATGTCTGCAGGGAGAAACGGCTGTGCGGGGAAGTGAAAAGCTGAGAAATGCTTGGAGTGAAGCAGGTGTATGGACTTGTCCCTCCTCATTGCTGTGCACAGTGACCCACCGGGAAATTTGGTTGCTTCAGTGGGATGGAAGACGGAAGCTCATCATGCAATGATGCTTCAGCACAGGTTCCCTATTGACCAAGAGCTCCAAAAGGGCTTGGGGAGAAGGCTGTATTTACTCATGCTGGAATGAGACATGGGATGTCCTCTTGTGAGGTGTCACAGGGTTCATAACACACGGAAAACTTGTCTGGAGTGTAGGAGCTTTTGTCCTAGAGCTTAATCTCTGTGTGTCACCTGGAGAGGAATTGCTCTTGCCTTCCACAGGACGTTGAGGCCTCACTTCAGAAATGGTGAACTGAAGCCGTGTTTTGATTACCAATGAAGTCCTGCCTTAGGGGTCAAAATGTATGTTGTGTTGCATAGGTTTTATACAGCTCCTCCACAAGGAAACTTTATCTTAATGTCTATAACGTGTTTTGACATTGGATGGGAGACAGACCAGAAGCACAAAGCAATAATCTTGAATGTTGCTAGGAAGGACCTGAAACAAATTCCAGCTCTGAACATCCCTGCACTTTGGTAAAAGTTATCTCAAATTGGAAATGAGAATTTGCAATACGAGCACATAATGGTTGTTCATTACCCAGCTGAAAGGAATGGAAAGGGCCCCTCTTCAGCATGGCCTCAGTGCCGGTTCCACCTTCTGGGAGAACTGAACTTGCATTTAGATTAAAGTACAATTATCCCTTTTTCCTCCTGCTTCCTATTAATTATATGCAATTTACTCTGAAAAGATCTGTTACTGTGCTAATCTTAGCAATCACCACACTGCAGCAAAAACATTGCACAACACTCTATGTCTGTAAATGCTTCCAGAGATGAATTTTCAAATTAAAAAGCAGCAACAAAAATATCCTGAACTACTTTTACAATTTCCCTCTGTGGAACAAAGGTTTCTAAGAGAAACATTTTCCTTTCCTTATTTACAGTCACTTCTCCTACGGCTGCAGTTGTTCTTGTGGTCTATTCTTTCTAATTTAAGTTGCGGGCAGCATGAAGCAGTACCCGGTTATTTGTCTTGAATGAGCCAAACGAATGAATGATGCACGCTGTGTAATAACAGTCAGCTTGTTCTGGGGAGGGACTTACATTCCGGTTTATACAGACATGTCCAACTAGCTTGAAGGAGGTGTTGGGCAACAGAAAGCTGAGTGGCTGGAAACCTCTCAGTTAAAAGCTAGTGGTTGGAGTGCAGCTCCGGGTAATTGCGAGTGCTGGGAGATCTCATAGTGCTTTATATGGTACAGATGAGAAAATGAGTATATAAGGATATGTGAAAAGGTGAAAATCACAGAGAGCACCACTGCCAAATTTTGACTGACACCAGTCAGAAGTTGCTCCTGCACCACAGGCTGTCTTTTTCTGCAGGCTTTGTTGAAGCTCACAGACAAGGTTGTGAGCAGGAACCCTGACCTCCTGTGGCCCACATCATAGGTTTACTCAGGGGGACTGGGCTGGCAGCAGCCGGGTAACAGCCACCCTTTGATGAAGATGACCCTGTCCACTGACATCCAAGGAGCAAAGGCCTCAGAGTGTCCCACAGTGGGCCCAGTAACTTGCAAACCAGTTCAATCAACTATTTTAGAACAAGGCACTGTCTTTTTAGTGATCTTTGTCGAGTGCTTTGATGACCGTTAGAAGAAACATCCATTTTTATTGCCTTCAGAGCTGGTGAGAGACTGTGACCTGAGAGGTCCAGAGGATTGATACAACAAATTCTTCTTGGTTAAAGAAATAATCCTCATACAGCTGCAGTCTAGCCAACCATGCCTAAGCAGCTACCACATCCTGGAAAAACCTGGGCATGGATAGGATTAGTTTGGCTACATGTGAATCTACAGTGTGGGTCCTGAGAGCTCACTCAGATCACCTTTGTAATCAGTAGGGTAGGAGGCACCAGTCAGTTGAACACAGGGTGAAGTTAATCTCCTGAAGAAGACACCTGCATTTGTTTGAGTGAGTGACACCCTTCACTTAATGCCAATGATTAGACCTCTTCTAAACATGATGAGTACCCAGACCATTAGCTCAGATGTAGACATCTTCGGTGACATTTAGTTGCCTTAACAAAGGTGACACGAGCGATGCTGTCTGCCATTGCAGAATGTGCAGGTCTCTTGATTGACCAGTGTCACATCTGCCAGCCCTGTATAGAGGTCTTGGGTGACACAGAATATCCCACACAGCACTAGGCATCTAGTATCTAGATAGGCTATTGAATCCCAACTCGGCACTTTGTGGACTGCGAAAGTGAGGTGTGATGAATCATACCCTAAGTGTCATTCTCTGATCTGAAATGTCTTCTTCAAAATTCCTCTGAATGTCCCTAACTGAAGACCGGAGAGGGCACTTAGGGTGACAAACAAGCTAAGGATGGGTTTAGTGAATACCACACTGTTCCCCACAGTGTTGAGCCCCAGAAGGCGGCGTTGAAAGCCAAGCTGACAGAAGGGGGCCATTTTGCAGCTCGTGGGCTGCACAGCGGGGAGATGTTCTGGTGCAGCCATGTGTATTGTGTTTCCTGTTGTTCATTCCATCCAAGCCCCTGGTCAGTGTTTGTGGTGTCATGTTCTCCATACAAAATGCCTTGCTCTCCCCAGTGACTGCAGAAGGACTTCAGCACCCCTCACTGGGCTTTCGAATCCATGGTGGGACCAATTTTGCTGAAGGTTTTGTGAGTCTCTGCTCTGACACATAAAAACAGATTATTTAGTGCCTGGAATATGGCTACAACTACAGACTGGAGTTTGCAGGGCTGCACATTCTCTGATCTGAGCTTGATGATAAATGAGTACATTAGACTTTGCACTGAATTTCCATACAACGATGTGGCTGGTTGACTCACAAAAGCAATTTGAAACCAACTTTCAAATTTATTCCCTTCTGCTTTTTATGCAGTCTGGCCTGCAATTTTGCAGTGGTGGTGCTAAGTAGACTCAACAAGGGTTAAAAGGACTCTAAGAAAAAAAGAGAGTCATGTTCGATCAGGTTATTACTATCCCAGATCAATCCCTGCAGGATTAATGGGCAGCCTACGGAAGTTGTACTGGTACAGTTGAGTGGGCAGCACGAGGAGAGGTTGTGATTGCTCAAACTGGCATAGTAGCTAGAAAAAGTGTTTTCCAGCCTACAGCACAAAGGGAAAGTACTCCTGTAAAGTGAAACCCAGTGGAGTGACTTACCTACTTACTGACTTATCTACTACTGACTTATCCACTCAGCACTCTGTCCCCAGTGAAGTAAAAAAAAGGACAAAAGATAGTAGAAGGCCATGTCTTTTTTAGGTTTTGTTGAGAAGAGCTTGATACACAGAGAGGATGTTCATGGAAGTATGTTCAAGACTTTTTGGTAGATAGTATGGCCGACTGTTTAAACTCTTCAACGTAATTTATGTGCACAGAGACACAAAACTAGCTAGAAATGGAAGTGAGGCAAAGCAAGACAGAGCTAAGTACCTTAATGATTAGTAAAGCTTCAGTATCAGAAAGAATATTGTAGCCATAAAGCTAGTGACTAATAAAATAATTTTTGACCTGAATGTCCAAAAAATGCCTATAGATGTTGTATGTGTAGTTCGTTAGAGTCTCAATCTAAGGTCACTAAGTGAGTCTGATCTTTAGAGAGAGCAGAAGACTTGACTTCTCAGAACTGAGCCCTTTCACACCATCTGAAACAGGTGATCCCCCATCACTGGGGACTTCTGGAAATTTAGGAGTTCATGTCAGTGACTCTTAGGTGAACCAAGGCAGCTTGGTATCTCCTTTTCCACTGAGCAAAGTGCTGAGCCCCACTACCTGCCTTTAAAATCTCAGCCTGTGTTTCTTACTACCACTATATGTGAAGTCTAGCCCCAGTTGAAGTGTAATACATGGAGCTTATTATCCTGATTTTCCAGCACAGCAGAACTGGATGCAATTACAAAGCCTCTCAGAGGTGATTTGACTGTGCAGACACTCTACAGCCTGCTGATTTCTCAGCCAAGTTTAGTACCTGCTGAAGAACAGAAATCCTTCCAGGCTGATATTGGAGCCATCTGGTGATGCCTTTTTCAGTCCAGTAAACGCTTCTGGGCTCAGTTTAGAGGATGTCAGTATATAACAGCTTATTTAAGAGCCAAAATGGATGAACATGGACTGGGTGACTACGAAAAACACATAGACCTCGGGAATGCTGTATGAGCTGAGAGATGCAAGTGTGAAGCTATGATTTTTCCTAGCACTAAGCCTTAATGATAAACAGGAGAAACCTGAATAGTTTCTCTTCGAGCATAGGTTAGGGAGTTTAATCGAATTTCATTGTCATCCCTGGAAATGGCAGCAAGCCTCCTATTTTGTGCGATGAGTTGAATGTAAAAATGTATCTGCATCGCGTTGTCTCCTGCTGTACCGCTTGGAGCACAATAACGCCATCGACCCAGCAGCCTGTGGAGGGAGACGTGGCATTTAAAGGCTGCACGATGTCTGTTATATATGTGATTAGGCCGCGCTGCTCCCCCAGAGGTGTTCTGCATCGCCATGCAAAGGCCTTGGCTGAGCACCATGTCCGACGGAAGCAGGTCACCCAATGCACCTGCTTCCCACACCCCAGCTTTTCTTTAGACCCTTCCCATCCGTGATGGGACCAGCCTAACTCTGTGGGACTGGGAACCTCTCATCAGCTCATACCTGCAGCTGGCTTTGCCATTGGCAGCTCCTGAACTTTCTGCTTCAGGCCAAGCTGATTTGTGCGATCAATATGACTCAGTGTGGGCAGCGATTTAGAAATAGCGCCCTTCTGCCAGAGTTTCTAAAGAACAGAAAGGTCTTTTTGTTATTATTTTTTCTCTTAACTGAAGTGCTTCTCTGTAACTTGTATTGACACTGCGTGTAACTCTGACAGTTAGAGGAGCCCGTTCACTAATCGATATGATACACGCTCACATATCCAGCTGCTCACAGCCCTCCCTGTCCCTCCAGGTCAGTTTTTCAGGCAGCAGATGTGTCCCTGTCACCTCTGACTTCTGCACGCTATTTCGGTACGCTTGCTTTCTGCATTAATGCCTGCAGCAGGGCGAGGCCATGCTGAGAGCGGGGAAAGCACTGCAGCGCCTTTTCCTTCAGATTCTTCCTTAATAACTGCCCTTTCCCCACGTACCTCCATGGGGCAAATCAATACCAAAAACTTACAGAAAACTTTAAAACAGCATCGGCCAGATCACAGAATCACAGAATCACAGAATAGTAGGGGTTGGAAGGGACCTCTGTGGGTCATCTAGTCCAACCCTCCTGCCCAAGCAGGGTCACCTACAGCAGGCTGCACAGGACCTTGTCCAGGCGGG
>Ga0065711_1032249_pt1 | contig 27700 bp, 12 predicted proteins | sample Hoacrofraction12_FD_59098 | JGI IMG/M metagenome (GOLD analysis project Ga0065711, IMG submission 59098) | Hoatzin crop microbial communities from Cojedes, Venezuela - Epithelial fraction 12 v2 (version 2) | ecosystem: Host-associated > Birds > Digestive system > Esophagus > Crop | place...
TGGAGTCTCCTTCTCTGGAGATATTCCAGCCCCGCCTGGATGCGGTGCTGTGCAGCCTGCTCTGGGTGACCCTGCTTGGGCAGGGGGTTGGGCTGGGTGACCCACAGAGGTCCCTTCCAACCCCTACTATTCTGTGATTCTGTGATTCTGTAACTACATTTGGTGTGCCCCACAAATGTCTACCCTTAATTTTTTTTTTATTTCTGCCTCAAAAATTTGGGGCATGGAGTACTATAAGTAGATTCACTATGTATAATTTTCTAATATGTTCCTGTGGAGTAATACAGTATTCTAATGAATTGCGTGCTTTCTGTGTGTGAGTATTGAGCTAGTGCTACGCTTTCCATGTTGCTCCCTACCAGTGACTGCAGTTTAGTGCCTAGTGAAGAGCTTCTCGGGCAATATGCAATGCAAATCTCTACAGTTCATGTCAAACTATATTAAATTTAAGTGCAGTTTTCCTACACTAAAACTCACTGCCCTTTGTCTTGTTGCTTAAATAAAATGAATAATCTTTACTTGCATAAGACCTCTGTGGTTTGGAAACAAAGCAGTCATGATGTTTGGAATTCAAAAGCAAGACCAAACCAGTTGTTCAAGTACAGAAAAAACTACATCTTTTTTCCTAGAGAGACCTGAATGACTGAAGAGGGGAGATTTCATTTCGAAAGGAGGCTAGGGAGAAGACTTTCTCACCAGAGCCTGAATTTCTGGCAAACATGTCATTCCTCTGCTTATTTATCATCTACCCTTCATAAATGTCAAGTGTAATAACAAAAGGTTTTAATAAACCTGTCAGAATTGTTTCATGTCAGATTGAGTGAAAAGGTTATGTGTAATAATAAAAACAAGACCTAAAACAATACTAAATACAACTTCAGGAGGAGCCCTGATCTATCCATCTCTCCTGAGAACTTAGCGCTTCACTGCTGCATCGGTTAGAAAAATAAATTCTTTTGTAACATGCATTAAAACCTACATCAGAATCACATGCACACAATACCTAGTAGAAACAGGAGGTTTTTAAGCTCGTCATTTCAGTACTGATGACTCAATTGGGAGAGACGATGACAAACTCCCTTTCTGAGATATGTCAGATAACGAGAAATATCATGGCACCTCTGTGCTCTCTGAAACTGTTATTATTTTTTTTTTTTTAGGCCAACAAGGGTGAGAATAGGTTTTTGGTTTTTTTTTTGGACCCAGTTCAGGAAAGTCAAGTACTTGCCTCACTGCTTGACTTTAACTGGGTGCGTGCAATTTGTTGCTACTTATTAAAAGCACAGAGTACATCTTATCACTGAGTGAGCTGCTGTCCTCCCACGCTTCCTCCAATGCATTTAATTCTCTCCTTTCCTTCTGCCTGCATAATCATTCCGTTACAATTGCTTGGGAAAGAAGTAATTGGTTTCAAATGTTCCTGGTTGACCAGTTTCTATTTGAATACTCAGTTGGGGACCCTGTGTTCTCACCGGAGTGTCTGATGTTGCCTGTATTAGTGATGGTTCCCTGAGTGCTCATCTTAAAGACTTCCTTCTCGCCACGTTACTGTTTTTGCTTGACCTTGCACAGGCACATTCATTAGAGGATGTTGTTGTTAAGATCTTCTTAACTGAATTACGATAATAATGTATACAGACTGCCCAGCTCAGATCAGCCATTAGCTGGTATAATTACTGCTCTTGTCCATTTTACTGCTATTTGATGATTTGTATTATGTTCATTCCCAGCAGCACAAAATACGTGGCCCCAATGCACTGCATGCTGAATGTGTGTCTCCACAAGGTCTGTGGAGGCAAGACGCTTCTATTAACTAAACAGACAAAAGAAACTGTGGGTCAAAGGGATGAATGTGGGCAGCAATGTGTCTGAGACTCCGCAGTTTCAATGGCAGAACTGGGAATAGTCAGCTTAGCATTTAGGATATCGAGTTCCTTCCATTAGCAGCAGAATTCCTTTACCCTGCTGAGCGGTAGCAGCTGGTCAGCTGGCTTAGGAGCCGTGTGTGTGATGTACCCATACCTGTGCAGCGCGTAGAAATGGGGTGTGAAGAGCCATTCAGAAATGTGGATTTTCTAAGTCTCTTTCACTGTTGAGAAAGAAGTTGCTGCTTGTGCTATCTTGCTAATTCTGTGTTGTTCTATCAGATTTCCATTCACATTCTTATGCCCTGCTCCTCAGAAAAAGAAATATTTCTGCATGTGGGGCAGCTGACCTATTTCACATGGCACTGTTCCCCGTGCAGTGGCACATACTGAAGCATACCAAAACGTGAAGTGAAACTCTGAAGTCATCAACCTGCTGACGGTGACTGCTTTCACCAAAAAAAACCTTTTAGGTTTGGCTGTCCATGTAATGTATGCGTGTTTGATTCCTGTGCTTGTTAGTGATGTAAAGGTGGGGTTTTGTTCCATTGAAAAGGGAAGAAATGTTTATTAAAAAATAAATCTACTGATTTCTATTAATAAGATATTTTCTCATTCCTAAGCAGTTCCAAATGAGCGTGGGTTTTTTTTCCCCACCCCCTCAGGGCCCTAGCAAAAAATGAAGCCCAAGAGTCTAACTAGCAGAGACTGATGTATTGTTATCTATTTCTTCTTCTCCTTTCTTTACAGCTGTTTAACATTGGCTCTTCATGTTTGATCAAAGATTCACGTACAACTCAGGTTACTCTACTTTAGCAGTCTAGTGATCAGCAACTGCCTTCTGGGACAACCGAATTCGAACATGTCATGCATACTAGTAGCGTATTGATAACTTCCCAGTGACGGGATTCATTAAATATTTAAAGAGCAAAATGTTTTAGGTCAGGTATACGCCGACAGTAACTAGCTACTGTGCTGTAAATTGGAAGAATGATTACGGTACCAATCAAAGGCAATGAGCATCTTCATGTAGGCTGCGAATCCTTTTCTGCCCCAAGTCTCTGCATCTAATTTAGGTGTTCTGATTCTTGAATACAACCCTAGCTGCAATGCCAGGATAAGCTCATTGGATTAAACCTTAATAGTCCTGTAAGTTCATAGTTGCTCATTCAGGAACTGTACTAGGCTTTTCCTTCCACTGATGTATGTTGGATATTAAAAGGAGGGATTTGTGGTGCAAGCTGTGACAGCTTTAATTTACTACAAATACTCCTTATTTGTGAACTCTGGTGGTGGAGGTCATAGCAGTGTAAAATGTCCCGCACAGATCCTCTGCAGTCTGACTTTCACCTTAAGCCTATGAAATTAAATGGGACTTTGTTGCTTCATAGTTAGTCTGCCCTCTGTTTAGTAGACAAGGATGCACGTGAGCATCTCTGAATGAAAAACAAAGATCAATTTTGTTATATCCAAAATGTATCTAATAGGTTAAACTCTGAGGTGCAAAACTTGAGTAGGAAGCTGAAATCTGGCTCTGGAACAGATGCAGCACAACAACAAAATAAGAGGCTTTAATAATGACATGAGTTTGAAATGAAAGGATTAGTTTGTTTTGCAAGAAAAGCTAAGGGAAAGAAGTAGCATGGAACAAAACAAAATAATTTTGGGGGTGGCAAAAAAACCCCAAAGCTGTCTGGAGAAGAGGATTTCTGAAGTTCAGCAAGGGCTCTGAAAATTAAGGTGGTAGTTTGAATATGGTGAGATATCATGGGGGATGGAGAACTGAGTCTGTCCTGTAGACTTATATTGCCTTCATTTTCTTGATGTGCTGGATGAAAGCTAGGCATGAAAAAGGAGAAGTATAAAATAGAGATAATAAGGGAAATTAGGGGGATTTAATGAAGACTGTTTCAGTAATTCTTTTGCTCCCCTTGTTTATTACTGAATATTTAGGGGTTCCCATGATGGCTCAAGGATTTGATACCTAATACTAACGGCACACGGTTTACTTCCTTAAGTGACGACGCTAAAGGAGTTTTATTTGGGGCTTTGTCTCTTCTGCTAAGGGTATGTTGGCTTCCGTTGGCATTACTCAGGGAATGGCAAAGATTTTCCTTTGTTTACAAAGATTATGCTGGGATTGTTATCCCTATCGCTTAGTACATGCAGAGGGACTCCTTGGATTTTAACCTGGTCAAGATCTATTACACAGCTGTCACTCATCACAATCCTAGTGCCTATTTACACGGCAGAGTCGCAGCAGAAGCGTGCAGCCAGGCATTGTTTGTGGTCGCTCCAATTTTGAACTTTCTTCTTGTGTGAAGAGCAGTAGTTGCAGGGTTTCTCGGTGATTCATGCTCAGGCATTTTTCATCTGGGAACTCTTAAGAATTGTTTTAGCACTGTCGCACCTCTCTGATTCATTTTTCTCTGGGAAGTCATTTCTAGAAGGCCAAATTGCTGGGCAGAGACTTATTAGGAGAAGAGGGGTGCTAGTGATGAAAGAAATAGTAACATTTGTTTCCTGATATAGATAGTGCTTTAACTGTAATTCTTAGTGATAGACCAATTTCAAATTCTGTTATCTTCTAATTCTCTAGGGGATGAGGGATCCAGTTCTGTAAAACATAGCAGGTATGTGGTATCTTTATTACATGTTATTTAAGTTTTCTCACTGCTCTAGGAGTTCAGTGAACTGCAGTTTAAAGTTTTCCAGTCGGGTTTACATCTGCTAGGTACTCCGTGAGAGCATGACAGACAAGCTGTGGTTGTGCACCAAAAGACTGCTTGGTGGTTTAGACACGACAGGAATTTTATTGCTGAAATTTGTTTTCTCTGGAATGTATGTCCAGAAAAGAATTTGCTAGAGGGAGAAGGCGCCATAGCTATTCCATTTGTAGTCTGACCAAAAATTATGAAATATGTGGGGCCCTATTGTGTATTGAACTCCTTTCGACGGAGAAAGTATTCAAAGAAGAAATAGACTTCTATGATGTAATTACTTCTATTTGACCCCAGAGTTATGAAGCTCACTGGCTTCATCCTTGTTTAATTTAGTTGTGGCAAAAAGAGATCACATAGACGTTATTCCCATTTTTATCAAGGCTTTTATTCTGATAGAGAATCTTACTGACTTTTTGTAATGCTGAAATGGAATAAAAGAGTCTCAGTAGAAATGAATGTTGACGCTTTGGTAATGTATGTTCCTGCTACATGTTGTAAAGAAGGTATATGTATTTTTTAGGGTTCTTTTTATTAGCAATAAAGGTTATACACAAGCAGTAGTTGAGTAGAAAACTGGAAGCACAGATTTTTGACATAACTGTCTATGACTTCATACTCGTTGTGAACACTTGGAGTGCAGCAATCCAGTGTTGGCTTTTTTATCAGTTGCAATTAATCCTTTGTCATTATAAGTATTGGCAACTTGCATGCAGTAAAAGCTAATGATTCCCAAATATTAAAATTTAGGTAACAAATAGGAAAATTTCTTGCTGTGGTTTAAATTCTAGTCCATGCTCTAGTCATTATTGACCTGGAGAGTGACACTGTTCTTAGTTAGGTCATTGGTGCACCTTGGACACTTTGTCTTGGTGCCAGTTCTTTTGAAAATGCAGGTGCTCAATCAGATCCTTAAATAGAAAATCTGCTGAATATCCGGAAGAATCTGGTTTTATCATTAACAGAAGTGGTATAGCTAAACCATGCTTTTTAAATTCCAACAAATCTTTAATCTCTTACCTTCTTTTGACCTCCTAGGAAAACTGATCGAGGGATTCTATAGTAATGCTATTGCAGCTGATAATTTAAGAGAATGTCTTTATTTTCTGTGGAGCCTACTGCTGACAATATTCCGAACAGATGGCCCTGTGGTTCAGATCAATAGATATTTTCTTCTAGTGCTGATTTAGCTTTGACTGGAAAGGAAAGCAATTAAGTCAGGCATGGAGAATTTGTAAATGTGCATATATGTATTCATGGAGATGGCAGTTAGATGACCCACTTTTCATGATAGTATTGAAATAGTAACATGTTTCAAGTAAATATCAAATGCCATCCAAACAGTTGCCATAGTAATCATAGAAGAAATGTAATTTCAGTCAATCAAATGAATATTCAGTTGATCCAGTTAATTTCCACAAAGGTATTGTACACTCATTTCATACCAGTATTTGATGATATTCAAGCACAGATTTTCCTACAGTTGGCCAACAATTTTTTTCCTCCTTATTTAAAGCATTTTTTTGTGAAAATACCATTGGTGAACGTTGGCCGATCGCACTGTCACTTAAAGACAGTGTTCAATATTTATTAGTTTTCTAGATCTTTATGAAGATAGATATCCAAGTCTGTGGGAAGAGAAGTCTCTAAGAACCCTGCTTAGGGAAGAGTTGTAGCCTGACCTCATTTCTTTGGCGGAAAGCAACGGCACAGGACTCAATTTGCAGTTGAGCATCTCGTTTCTAATGCTTGAGAACACTGTCATGTACAGATAAATGGTCAAATTCTAATTGATTTGGTCAAGATTTCCCTGGAAACTTCCTGTATAATCTTGGCTAGGCTTCTGCTTTTAAGCCTGAATATTCATCTTCCTTGTGAAATGCATAGCTCGCACACACTACGAGGATTTAAATATTCGCTGTTGAGGATAAACACAGTGCTTGCAAGCAGTATGTGTTACAAGATGGCAAGAAGATGGATCTGCCTTCTGTGGAGCTTTTGCTCTCCCCGGCCACCCAAATCTTTCCTGGCCATTATTCCATTATTACAGGGTGATAATGAACAAGGTGTTTGGCCAGCATTGTGTTATTCCACAGTGCTGGTGTCGACCATTGACACCTCTGCATTTTTCCTCCCATCCTATTTAAAGATCTTAAGCATCCAAAACTGTTAACCCAACCAGCATCTATTACCAAAGCTTCACAGAAAACCAAGTGAAATGGAGTGGCCGTGTTCAGTTATATGTTTATTTCAGAAGGAGAAAAAAAAAATTATGGTTCTTCCAGTATAGTTTTTAACACAATTTGTCCAAAATGTGGTGCTCTTTTATGCTGGTTGTTCCATTGTCTTGATTATTCTGGTCCATGTAAAAGGATGAACTTCCTTAGAGCCTAAAAGAAAATAAAATTCAAGTCTGATGTCAGCCAGAGTCTGTTAGTCAATGGACTGTTCACAAAGCTCTTTTGCAACAACGAATAATGTATACATTTTTAAGGGCAAAGGGGTTTGTATTTGTGGAATTAAAGCAGTAGGCTACAACTATTGCAATTAGAGCCTAAAGTCAAGGTCTTGCTTTTTCCAGGTTCTGCAGCAGTGTTCAGTAGTTCAGGGTTATGCAAATCATCACCGGGTCTTGGCTTGCATTTGCGTTAAGCCAGTAGAAAACAGTAATAAGTATGGGACTGGATTCAGTTGGGGGGCTTTTTTTTGTCACCTTTTTTTTGATAGAAAAGCTCATGGAGCTTTAGAACAAGAAGCTGTGTTATATTGAAACACATTTGGCAGCACTTTGGCTTTCTCTTATGCACTTCCAGATTGCTAAAAGGGCCAAGTGGATCCTGGTACAGCCCTGGTCCTGTAATTGTCTCAGATGCTCATGAACCCATGCCTGTGGAGCTGATGATTACATTCCCGCTGCATTACTTCAGTTTTTTAGTGTTGCTTATGTTTATAAGCACCGAGCGACTGTTGAGTAGTCTTACCTTGCCTGAAAGACCAGAAATGTAGGTCTTAGTGAAATATAAAGAAAGATAATTCAGGAACTCCAGCAGACTGCCAGATCTTTCCTTGAGAAGTAACAGCTGGGAGGTAGGACCACTTTGAGGGGTGTCCCTGAAGATGCAAGAAGGGATAAAGAGGTGCTGTTAACTGGAGAAAGTAATAAGTTATTTTTTTTTCTTTTCACTTTGGGTGTTGAGAAAGGCACAGGCTTGCTGGAAGTATCACTATGTGTTACTATACTCCTTTAAAAACAGTGGATTTTGTTGACGGTTGCTACTAATGATAAATATTTATTTCCACTTTAAAAAGGAATGCCATTGCTCCTGTCTTCAGAATGTCCTTGAGTACATTTTTAGTGTGACTTTAATCAAATATCATTTTAACTCTAGTCCTATTCTGCAAATCTCTAGTGAAATTCTATTAATTTTCAATTAAACTTCAAGTAAACCAATTAGCATTTTCATTTCTATAGAGCAACAAAGGCAGAATCTGTAATGAGTCTATCCAGTTGTTCACGGAGGAATAAATGGTCTGGATAGATTTCTCCAGTGTATCTTTCTGTGAAACTTTTTCAAGTATATTACCTTTGTCATTTTCTTCTCTGCTTTAGGCTCCAAATTGGATTCCTTATGGTATACAAAACTGTATTCAGCCACTTCTTTCCCTAAGCTGTATTCCAGTATTCTTTCTGTCTTTACGGCAAGGATTTAATATTGCACTAGTGTGTTTTTACCAGCATCAGAATGGTGTCTAGCTGAGGCAGGTACTGTAAAACCCTTCTTGTCCTGAACAACTTCAGGACCTCAGTTTGACAGAGGGCAGGAGAAGGAATTTTATCTTTACATTCTAAATATGTGAATAGAAGTGTCTGAATTATCACAGCTGGAAACAGACTCAGACCCAGATCATTTCTGTCTTCATCCAGTATTTCATCCTCTCTTCCGCTTTCTCTTATTGCTGCCTCCTCCTCACAGACAGACGTGATCCTTGCCCTGAAGAGCTTCATTATAAAGAATATATAGTCCCTGAGAGGGAATCCTGGAGTTCTTCCAGGGTGGGTACGATATCATAAACTTTCATCATTACTTCAAGCTTGCAGCTGTCTGTAGTGGTCTGCCTCTCCTTTAATGTTGTGCTAATCTAATTGCTGGGTGTTACAGTCCTCTACCTTTGCTAGTGCCAGCTCCAGTGCTTCTCTGACCCTGGGTAGAGTTGTCGGAGGTCAGCAAGCTTAGCAGAAAGCTAATTGCTGTTTTTGGTTGGGTTAATTTTGTGCCAGGTTAGCTGTATGACATGGACCCACTTAAGCTGCCACGGAACTGCAGCTCAAATCAGTATTGTAGCCAAGCTGTAGTTATGCGCGTCTCTTCCAATATCCTTGAAACTTGAAAGTGTGAGACGCACTCATCCTGGCTAAGTTTCATACGGACCATAAACACTTGAGTCAGGAAGCTGGTCTGCTGAGGTTCCCTCTGTAGTTGAGATAGGACTGTGCTCTCTAAGGGACGCTTAGAGCACCTCAGGTAGCACCTACTGCAAAATCCTAATGACAGACCTGGTTTCACTGAGTGAAGAGGATATCCAGGGGGCCCAGCCACCTAATTCAAATAATAAAGTTATTTCTGCTTGCAGCAAAGAGATTTAGCTCAACCCAATATAAACCAGACAGCCCTGGGCTTGCAGAAGCATGAGCAGCTCTGTCCTCTAGCCATGACCACAGAAAAGCAGCCTGTCCCTCGCACAGCTGGCACGAGTTAAGCCAGTGATATGCCAAACACATTAATTTCTGGCCCTGGCTTCGAGGATGTTTTAGTTTTAGAGGAAACAGACCAAAGGTTTTGCTTTTAACCAAAACCAGTCTCTGTCTCTGTTAAACCCTCCCCTTGGTGATGTCTGCAGTGGTGTTCTGCCTTCCTGCCGCAGCCAGAGCGTCCTCCATCTGCAGGGCCCTGCTCTTTTTCAGGAGCCCCCTCACAGAGATGATTTTTGGCTTGGGTTTTCCCCTTCTGCTGACCGTAGGAAGAACACTCTCCGTGCTGTGGTCCTCTTTGCCAGACCACGGTGCCCACAGGTTGCCCTCACCTCAGAGCACCAACATTTGCTTGTAAACACCTTCCTCTGTGTTTGTATTATTTTCCTGGTTATATGAACAAAGCGGTTTCCCCAGCTGTCAGAAAAGTGTGAGTACATAACATAGACTTTGGTAATAAAGCTGTTATCTCCAGCAGAAGCTGACACAGAACACTTTCCTCCATGATTTGGATGCTTCAAGCCAGTGTGCAGTGTTCAGAAGCAGCTGTGTCTCAAGACAAATCCCTAATTAAGGAACCTCTGACTGCTTTCCAAAGCATTCATGAGCTGGGAGGGGGTGAAGAAATAACGTTGGTAATGTTTTGACAAGCTTTACGAGTGCATGGCTGGAGCACCTCTGCTGTGTATCCGCTGCTTCAGCATGGCTGACCACCTTCCGTGAGATTTTTGCATCCACTGTTCGATGTAATGCCTGACTCTGTGCGTATTAATGTGGAACGAGGCTTATTCACCTGAAGAATGGATAAAAGGGTTAAGTTACCAGACTTAAGAATGGGGAAGCCTTGCAGCTGGAGCTGCTTGTAGCTGCGAGAGGAGCCCCGCTGGCAGCTGTGCGGGAGGCAGGCGCTGGCCCTGTGGGGAAGGCTGGCGGCGGGGCTGCTCTGGCTTCCCTCGGCCGTGGGGTTTCTATTTGGCGAGGGGGGGTAAAACCCCTTTCCTGTGAGGAGCCGCGGGGCCCGGCCGGGCTGTGCTCCGACCTCGGCGGGACAGCGGGCGGCAGCACCTCAACGGGAGAGCGGGAACCTGCGCGCGGCGCCGCCCGCAGCTGTCCGCCATTCCGGGTGTGGCAGGCGGGGGGCGCCAGCCCGCCGCAGCCGGCCCCGCCGCAGACAAAATGGAGTCCCGGCCTGCCTGGAGCCTCGATGCCGAGGAGCACATGGCTGCTCTGTGAGGAGGAGGTGGAGCCGGGGCGTGGGCACGCGAGGTGACGCTGGAGGAGAGGAGGAGGCAGAGATGGAGATAAGGGAGGGAGGCTCAAAGGGTGAGGTGCTGGAGGTGAAGCTGCGGTGTTTTCTCTGAGCACTTGCTTAATTTTTGGTTGTCTTTATTTCTCAATACCACAACCGGTAATTAAAAGTTTATGGTAACTGACTCTAAATGAAGTGAAATTCCCCGACCTGAGACAGTTTTGCCTGTGAGAGTGGACATGAGTCCAAACATCAGAAGAAAAAGTGGTGCCAAATCCTCCTGTGGGATTTCGCTGTTTGCAGGTATAAAGAGAAAGTTTTGGAAAGCTCCTAAACAAGTCTCAGTGGGATGTGCAGGTTTTGAAGGCATTCAGCTCTTTAAAATTTTATTTGTGCTATGGAGAACCTAAATACTCATAAACAGCAAAATGATTGTGTCTCGGGAGAAGTGCCGCCCGTGTTTTGTTGAGGCAGTCCGTAATGGAAGAGAACGGCCTTTTCCTGACGCGGCGTTTGGCCCTTTCCCGTCACAGCCCCTGCAGACCAGCGGAGTAGCTAAAAGTGGCCGCCATAACTTACAGAAACAGGAGAAATCACATTAAAGTAGACAGAGCAAAGAATGGGTGTGTTTGGGCAAGAGGAGATTTTTACAATATTGTTTTGCTATTTAAGGAGAGAACAGTGGGGAGGAGGAAATCCAGACTTGCTGTTACTATTCTGAATAACATACTGAGGAATACAATGCAGCAAAGGTGTCATCCAGCCCAGAGGTTAGGCGAGTTACCGGAGGATGTGTTGGCCAGGTGGCTGTCTTGAAGCTTGAAAAGCAAAACCAGAGAGTAATGAAAACACTTTCTTGAGCCTTTCTGATATCCAAGGCAAAAGGATGCACCAAGATGTAAAGCGGCATGTGGCAGTAACGCATGCGCGCTGGTGTTGCGGAGATGTGACTGACTGCTAATGAGCCAAGAGTCACTGGATTATTCCATATGCTGCAAGAGAAAATCTTCCTGCTCAGCACCTATGCCCTGGGGCAGGCATCCAAATGACATGCGAGTGGGCAGCATGACAATTAGTGAGCTATTCCAGGCAGGTAATACATGCTGAGCATAATAAAATCAAATCCACATCTTAGAGGTTATGCGGGTCTTTCTGATGACTCCATTCCTGAGGTAGTATTTCGGTTCTAAGGTATCAATCAAATAACTTAAAAATTTCTTTCTGCTGTTATCAAAACTATCGAGTAACCTGATGAGACAAAAGGTAGAACATGTTGAGCTAAAGGTTGAGGTTTTATGGTACGCAGTTCTGTAACATTTCATGTTAGTTTTGCCCACATGTTTGTCTGAGTTCAGTCTCGCTGAAGCAAAAGACTCCAGACTTATATGCCACCATGAATGAGAGCAGCATCCTTTTTTTAAGAAGTTCCATGCAAATCCTGTTTCATTTGGACTTTTTTAACAGCAAAAAGGCCTATGCAAGGTTGTTAGTGGATTGACCTTATGTTTGACAGAAAGCCGTTCTCAATTCTAAATTACTTTTGGGTCACATTTCTTCGTATGGTACAGGTTAAGCTTTAAAGAAGTTGGTTTTGGTTTTGTTTCTTTTTGTTTGTTTGCTTAGGATTTGTAAGCACTTAGGTAATTTCTGTGTGATAAGTCTTGGTTGTGAAGAACACAATGCTGTTTTCTATTTTTGAAAATCTAAAGCTTCCATTATTTTAATAACAATATAGTTTGTGATATTATGTTGTGTGATGTGAAAATAGGGAAATTGAGCATTATGTGGGAAAACTGGGACAATCCTAAGGTGTTCTCTTATACTTTCTTTGGGATTATATTCTAAGGGTGTGGAAGTAAATCTCTTTGGTTTGGATCTGAACAGTTATCACATCTAGGTGTGTTTCAGCGCTGCCCCTGAGGTCTTGATTCTCCTGACTCGTGTCTAGTGTGCTCATCTTTATTACAGCGGAGTTGGGGCAGACTGCTACGCTTTGGATGTAATAAGAATTCACGCTCATTTTGTCCTGCAGTAGGTGTTGGCAGAAGGTGCATCCCAGGAGAAGACTGGGCTCTGAGTGGCTTTTGCATTTTAGCAGTTGAGCCGACATGCCTTATGTCTTAGATTATCTATATAGTGAGGCATTTTAAAATGGTGGGCTTGAGCTCACTAACAGCATTACTGTGACCTCTGGTATTTGGAACTATTGATAATAATAATAATTCGGGAGTCGCTTTGTGGTCCCCTGATGAAAGTGAATGTGTAATTAGATATTTGAATTAATTATGTTGCGCTTGAGTTACCTGGGATGCCAAAAGGCTAAAGGAGTCCCCAGGGGCTCATGACAAGTTAGTGGCAGATCTGAAAATAAACCACAAATATCTTCATCTCCATGTGATTCTCTTTGCCACAGACAAAAATTGGTAATTGCTCTTACTTTTTTTTTTTTAAGGAGGGGCAATGTGTTCCAAAATACAGGCTAGGCAAAATGCCAGCTGTTGAAGGAAGAACAACTTTGCATAAGCAATATTTGTTTTAGGTTGTGTTTGCTTTAGGTTGTCCTCAGTGTTCTCCTGTCTGTCTCCCACAGACTGAGAGGGGATGCTTTTCAATGGAAAATGTATGGGGTGGTCAAAGAGCTGAAGAGCCTATGGAGAGCTCCATTTTCAGATTCTTCACTGAAGGTAAGTTGTATAAACACACTTCTGTAAATCAATTTAATTTATATAATTGAGGCGACCAATTAGAGAAAACAGCCTAGTGACAAACTATTGTAATTATAGAAAATCAGCCAGTCAACTAATTGAAGTAACAATCTATCAACAAAATTTATGTATTTAAACACCATGCTACATACAATAAATACAAGGATAAAGTCGGTATAATGTCGTCTTCCCTTTACAAAGGGAAAAAATAAGTGGAAGTCTGAATTTTTTAAGGCTCTGTTTTTGGAAGTTATGTAAAGGTAAGCTTGTGTCATACTTTTGTTGCTGCTTAAAGCAGTCAGCTGTAGGCAGAAACTCTTTGAATATTGGGTGAGCTCTTAGAACCGGTGAACTCTTTGGATAGCAATTTTTCCTTGCTTTGTGGTCCAGTAAGAATTCTTGTGACAGGAGTTTTAATAGGTTGTGACAAGTGTATCTCATGTTGGTATACAGTATTTTTCCCCAGATGTACTTGGAATACTATTTTCTGAGCAGCAGTAATCATAGTTAATTATTATTCAAATTGGTCTGTTATTAATTATTACTGTAATTGATAATTTTGAGTAAATAAGCTCTTAATTTGCATTCAGGCAGAATTTTTTGTGCTTATCCTTAACACAAGGAAAAATGAGTGGGAGCAGAGGTAGTTCTGCTTAGCTACAGTTATTTTTGACATAGTATATAATTACCTCTGTAATTCCATTTAGTACAGTGCTAATGCAGTAAATGAGACTAAGTATAAGCGTGGCTTATCTTGCACAAGTATTCTAACCTTCTGACGCAGTCATGGTAACTGGAATGTAAGAGATGGAGTTTCTACTCTTCCAGGCTTGTGCTGTATGCTACAAGTAGGCCCATCAAGAACATCATGGCCATTAGCACAATAAACAGAATTATTGATTTAAAGAAGGGTGGAAAAGTGAAGGAAGAACACTGCTACTTTGCATTTCTCTGTGGGAGTGCTGGGGAAGAAACACCCCTCGCTGTAATGTTAACAGAAAGTGTGACGCTAATAATGCTCCACGTAAACACTTTGCAGAAAGCTGACCGTATAAACAGCAGAGAAGTAAAAAAAAGCATGCGGCGACTTGTTCAGGTTCCCCACAGCTAGAATTTTTATCATCTTTACAAGACATACCAAGACATTATCAAAGGCAATGCCAAGACAGAGTCACCATGATAAAGCATTTACACATATGTTCTTTTCTTGAATAACAGTAAGAAGGAGAGAACAGATTATGAACTTCAAAGAGCTGCCTTTAAGCTAGGAATATTTATACCCACACAGTCAGAAAACTATTAGTCCCTTGCTAACACAGGAACAATCTTTGCTTGAGCCAAGTCTCTAAATGAAAGTCAGAGCAATTGCCAGCTTTGAAGTTTTGCTTTGAGTCTTGGCAATTAGACGGTTGGGGTGGCGCCGATGTCAGGAGTCATTGATGCAGTTAATGCATGCATGCGTGCAGCAGTTGTTTCAGATTCTGCGATTCCGTTGGTACGTTTGCTTTACTGTGTAGTTGCATGTGTCATAGCTACAAGCACCAATAACAGGTTATTTTGAAAGATTTTAGAGAAGGCCAGGTAAAGTGAAGTGGTTCATCGCCTAGGTGTGTCTCATTCTTCTTTAGGAAATGGCCATTAAATGAAGGAAAGTTAGCGGTGTCCCTGCTTGCTGCGGGGGGGTTGGACTGCATGACCTCTAGGGGTCCCTTCCGACCCAAAACTTTCTGTGATTCTATAAATAGGAGGCTAGGATAGAAGATGTCATTCTTCTTTCACCAAAGGAGAGTAGTTAGGAGGAATTCAGTAGATAGCTGGGACTAGGGCAGCAGGGGATCGGATCAGAGGTGTGAGGATAGCTCCAGATTGTTGTTCACCCCAGCCAATGTGTACAGTCGGTGCCTTTGGAGTCTTTAAAAATCAGAAAAGAAGTGTAAGGGGTTTTTTTGCTTTGTCTATTTTTTTTTTAGTTTTGCATGCCTGGGGTATTATGCATTGAGAATGTAGTCGGTAGGCCAGTCCATTCTAGGTGTTTTATAGGGTAATGTATCTTGCCCTGTGATTTGGCAAGAAGCAGGTTAAATATATTCAGAATACTGTCTAGTAAGCAGCTTTGCTCATGGCTTCAAAGTGGCATGGTTGTTTTTTGGAGGGAAGTGACGCTGGCAGGGGGGGTGGAGGTGAGTTAATTTTCGTCATTGAATGCCTGTTTGAATATGCTAGAAGGTGTCCATTTTCAGGCAGGATTTTTTCTGTAATTCTGCAAGCATTTGTGCAAAGCAAAAACTATCAAAATGTAATCCCCTCAGGAACTGGAAACCAAAGTAAAACGTGGCATTCTTTGATTAACTTTTTCGATGGAAACAGAATTAGGCCACTGCCCAACACTTTTGCGTATGATTTTATTTAAGACTTCTGAGCTAATTTAACTGACCTTATTCAGTATCTCATTTCATAAGCAGTTCCATTTGAATCAGTAGTAGTGTGTGGGCATTATGAATTTTTTCTGATACATTTCTTAGTTCTGAAACAGTCACATCATAATTCTTTGTCCTTGTGTTTATTACATGCAAAGTTGACATGTAAATATATTGGATCTTTTGAGTGATTTCTTTGCTGTACCATTCTCCTCGCATTCCCTGGCTCGAATTGGCTCGCTCTCCTCTTTGTGATAAGATTCATGGTTGGAAACTTTTTGCGGTTATGTGCTTCTTTTACTCTCACTATTTTTGATGTGTATCTGTAGAGAGGAATGGCCGATGTGTAGCCATTCACTAAAGGCTGAATCTTATTTTAGCAAGAGTTATGCAAACACATTTAACTCGTTTACTGAACAAACATATATTCACAAAGCTTTGAGTTACACTGTTAACTTCTACTACAGTGTAAAGTGGAAATGAACACAGGGATAGAAGTAGGAGAATAAAAAAAGGAGGATGATAGAAGTACCATTTTTTTCTCCTAAGAACAAAGCTGGTTTACACTCGGCCACAAACCTCTTCCTTCTTGGTAGTATGTATTTAGAATGATTGAAGAATACTTCAGCATTTTAGATGCCTATTGCAGGATTTCTGAAGCTTTATGCTGTTTGTAGGGCTTTGAATAAATGAAATGCTGTCTTAGTTATTGTCCTCCATTACTATACTATCTGAGCAATTCTTAACCTGTAATGTTCTTACTCTGACAACACCCCTGTATATTAGGGAAGTTCTGTTACCCTTTTCACATGTGAAGAACTAAGGAACAAAGAGGCTCAGCCTGAAATTTTCGTTTTAGGCTCCTTGCCTTGATTTGAGTGAGAAATCTACGTGACTTCTCTGTTTGCATTGAAGTTTTAGTGATGCAGTACTGTTCAGTAACTGAGGTAACATCTAAATTGCTTTAAAAAGGATAAATAAAATAATTAGGAAGATCAGTGAGTAAGGGATGTTTTGGGTAAAGTCAATGAAAGTGAAATTATTTGATTTTAATACATGGTATGAATTAATCAGTTTAGAAAAAGGTAAATAGAGCCTGAACTGCTTTTCAGAGGAACTAATTAGGAGTTAGGGGGTTATATGATATGATGCCTGGGATAGCACATTGACACGTTGGCCTTGTGTAGGAACCAGAGAAAAAAACAAACCTCACTCCTCCCAGACATAATAAACCAATCTGTGATGAATTCGGACTGCCTGAAGTTTACTGAGATTTGTTGGGCTGCTAAACAAAATTGAGTCTCCGTTCATGTGATTATTCCCTGGAAGCAGAAACTGCATGGTTTGGGTTGCTGTCCTGCAATCATGGCTTACCACGCTGCCTCTTGTCTTCCCTGACTGAGCTGGCACCTCTTTAAAACACCTATACAAACATGTTAATTTTTCTCCTACCTTTGTCATATAATTTCATTGTACGTTCCTGATGGAGTCCTGGTTTCAAGTGTGATTTCTTATAACTAATAAACTGTATAACAGGCTTATGGTTTTCATTATATGTAGTTTGAACTTTATGATTTTTTTGACCCAGAAACAAGAAAGCGTATAGCAATGCCTGAAGTCTTAGTCCAGTGTATTACTTTAGAGTCCCAGGAAGACATTTTTTCCCAGGTCAGCAAATGCTTGTAGGTTTTGATAGATATTCTCAATTATGTCTCCAAAAATGAATCATGAGCTGTGAAAGGAACAGAATACATATGCTCTTAAGTCGTTGGGGGATTCAACTGTGTAGTCCCAGAGCTGTTTCTGAAAGGAGGAGGTTATAAGAATCAGGGAAACAAAAAAACGCCTTATTACTCACACTAGCAGTACTGATGAAGGCTGATGCGGAGTGTGTGCTGTATGTATTTGTAGGTGTATTCGTGTTGAGTGAAAATGTTTTATCAGCATGTCTTTTTTTAAAAAAGAGTTTTTCATTAAAATGTGACTTCTCAAGGGAAATGACTTTTTATAAACATGGTTTAGTTTACTTCAATACGAAGAAAAATTCCATATTTACAACAGAGACACTATTCCTGAAGTACCATGTTGTGTCATCTTACATGTGTCCACTGAAAGTAGGACTGACTGAGACTCCAGAACTCAGATTTCTACTGCAGCCTGTGCTAGGGCTCTACTTCAAGATGTTGATTAAGTCAAGTAACTTGTTTTTATTTTCATATTTACTGAGTGGAAAAAATGTTATTGATTTCTTTAGTTGCTTTGATATACACTAAGAAGTACCGTATCCATTTGCTATTTATGTATTTATATTACCTATACTATGTTGAATAATCACACATGCAGGTACTTGATAATAAATTACACTATGATTATTTGTTAAGACTGAGTTTTTTCCAAGGGGTTCTGAGGAGACTGTCTCAGATTGCTATGCAGTTTCTGTCGTAACTGGGCACTTTATCTTTCATAAGAAACCTGTATCTTCGTGCACAAAGCTTGATTTATTTTTTTGTAGAGATGACGTGTCATGGAAGAGGTCTCTTGTAGGTCAGTCACACTGTATGGGATGACTTAATTCTTTCTTGCTGGTGAGCATACCTGTGTATGCATACCTGTATGTTATGTAGGTGATGTAATATCGTGGTTAGCAGTCAGAGAGGTGCCAATACTGTAAGACTTGTTTTATTTTATGGGGCTTTCGTTGAATTTTAGATCAATCTAATGCTGGGTGGGAGGGGAAGCGGAGCTGCTTGTACCTGAGAAAATGAGAAAGGCTAGTGATGTCAGCCATTCTTTGTCAGTGGAAATAAGAGGATTGTCCTCACTGTCATCTGTTTACTTTGTCTAATTTGCAGCTGCTTTCCTGGTGCTGAAAACCAGCCTTCTCCTTTACAGCCTATGGAAAAAAAGAACAAACAGTTCTCTCTTTCCACTCTGGTGGTATTTTTATTCTTGCTGCTTTCCTCTGGACTTTTTTCAGTTGATGTGCAGCTTTTATTCGTCTGTGTTTGTCCAAGGCAAATGCAGTTCTGTAGCCAAATCCTTACTGGTTCTGGACAGATTTGTGTGTCTTCAGCCTTTGTGACCAGGATCTTCCAACACAGAAGAACTTTAAATAAAAAATCTTTGATCTGTGAAACTTATGACACTGTAAGTGAATCAGAGCTTCCAAGAGCCTTTATTCTTTTTGATATTTTGGCTTTATGTGTCTATGAACATTAGTCTTTTTTTTCCCTCATAGTTTTAAAGCAGCAGGAGAGAAAAATAAAATATAGTCCTTCTAAATAAAATGGTAGCAATTGAACTTACATTGTTTGTGCAAGTCACTGTCTGAAGTTGAGATACTGTATTAGTTTTAAACCAGCTAGTGTCTTATGCAAAGATTGGGAGAACTTAAATGGAAGTAGAGCAACACAGTTAAGGAATACAGTTTTAACAGCAAAAGGTGATTTTTAGGAGGGTTTACTTTACATTCCTAACACTTATTACACTTCTTAGTAGTGTAGATCATGTAGATTATCTTGAGTGTTTCAGACAGCATCTTTGATACTACTGTGGCCAAGGAAGTCTCATAATAAAATGTTTTACCTAAAACAAGAGTGGTGGGGGAAAACACCCAGAGACTAAGCCACCACGACAGGATCTTTCTTTGAGAAAATGCACCATATTTTGGATTGGATGCAAATGTATTTGCGTTCATAGGGTCACTGTCAGCTTTAAGAGGAGCTGCAAATGCTGGGTGTTGAGCAGAGAGTTCGAGTTTGGAAAGCCGTTTGAAATGCACAGGAGCAACTGTATCAAACCGGGTAACATAGCAGCATGGCTGCCTACTGCACTTTGAAACATTTTCAGTTGAATGAAACTTTCCAAAAATATCATGCAGAGAGTGATGAACAGAACTAATAAACTGTTTTGCCCAGGCTTCTGCATGCAGCACCTGAATTTGAAGTTGGATGGTGATAAGCTTGGAGGCATATTTTGGGAAGTTATACTAACTATGGAAATATAGTAAAGCTTTTAAGTGCTGGGAGTTCATAAGTTTTCCCCTTGTCTCCTTATTCTGGCAGTAGCCATTTACAAATGCCTTTTTTAGCCACAGGAAATCCCTGCTCTTGAGCTGAAGAGGTATGTGAAATGTATTCCCTCTAAAGGCAACATCTGTGCTCCTTTGTGAATCATCAGCCAGAAAGGGTGCTATATATGCTAATTAGCTTAACCGTGTTAATGGTGAGGAATGATAATTATTTTCAGGTGGGAGTAGGTGCTGTTTGACACCTAGGGAAGTAAGATTGAGACCATAAATTATTACAGACATCTACAAAAATGTACTGCTACAAGTTGTCTTTTTCTTTCTGCTTAGCTGCTTGCCTGAGCATGGCTAGATTTAAAAAAGGGGGGAAAATCATGCACATCAGTAAAGTCTTCAGTTAATCAGAACTTGATTACAATAAGAGCTCAGAAATCATCATACAGTGTTGTTAATCATTAGAAAGATGATGTTGTATGTCGAAGTAATTGCAGTAAACAGCCCAGCTGGAAAAAAATTGCTCAGATTTTCAGCCACTAAACTGTATACTTTGAGCTTGTTTCTATCCCTGTCGGTTAATTACTTCATATTTAATTTATCTTTTTACTTTGTATTATGTAAATATCTGACATTGACCATCTAGGTAAGTACATCATTGTCCTAGGAATTTTTTAGACAGGTGAGAAAACACTGTTCTCTGAAAGACTTCCTAAATGTTTGTGCCTTGTTTGTGTAGTTAATAGTATCCTTTCTATGTCTTGGCTGTTTAAGGTACTATATTTTTCTGGCCATCTTGGTTTCAGGTGAAATTAATTGGTCCTGGCCACACACTGGGTTAATGGCAGAGCCAGCACACGACCCCCTGATCCTGTGAGTGCCTGTCTAGAGCTTTTGGAAAAAAACATTTCTTTTACGCATTTTTTGCCTCTCCTTAAACCCAGTCTTCCCTCCACTTGCCTTCTGTTCAGGATTGCTGGACTTCAAGATGATTAAAAACACTATTTATGTATTAACCTGCTCCTCTTGAGTAAGTAACAAAGATTTCTAATGGATTATAAATTTCTGCCTCATTTTACTAGCGCCTCAGTGTATAAGGCTGTTGAGGTGAAACTGTAATGTTCAGGCTGAAATTTTACACCTCTCCTGAATTTTGACATAAACATGATCTTCCAGGTGTGAGAAACTGATACAATTGTTTATTTTATAACTTCCTCCATGGACATTTTCACCTTAAGTGAGAACACTGGAAAGGGCTTAAGTGCATTGAAAGATAAGCTGTTTCATGCAGCTATGAAGTATGGATTTATGTAGACAGCATTGCGAAGGAGCTCCCGATAAGTAGGAATTTGTAGTGATAGCACAATGACCTGTGAGTGTCTTTCCATCTTCTAATTTGAGGTCTTGAAATAGGTTTAAGTAGTTCATAAGCCTCTTGTTCCGCTGCCAGAGGTTTGTATTGCAAATAAATATGCATGGGATGCTAGCAAGAAATTCAAAGGATGAAGGTTTAATTCCTCATGACTTTGTGCATTTTACTTAAACAATGACTATGCTGAAGCTGTTAGAGATACTTCCTTGCAGTGTGAGGATATGGACGTTTTAACTTTAGTGCTGGATGCATTACAGTGGCCTGATGGACCTGCCTGAGGCTGCATACTCTGTTAGCTCTAGCAAGTGTCGTGGTAATGCAGACATTCGAGAGCTGGTGCTTGAAAAACATCAGTTGTGTCTGCGTGGCACTCTGGCATATTGATGCACCTGAAGTCAGGTATAAGATGTCTTCTCGAGTAGAAGTAGAGTATTATGCTTTTTCACCATTGTGATTCGGAATCCTCTTCATGTTACGTAATAGATGTCAATATAGAATATTGAATCTGCTCATCTTTTATGACCTTGGCAATAATAGATCACCTCTGTGTAATGTTAGAATGTTGAAATATATATTCAGTGTATCTCATTAGTTAGTGGTTTTTTGCAGGTGTTGAATTTCAGTTTGAAAAAACAGAAGTAAAAATAAATTTGTTTTTGAACCTTAAACTTCGATGGTACAAGTAATGTTAAATCCATGTATGCATATGTAACCTGATTAATAATTTAGTCCATTTCTAATACAAAAATGACATAGCTTTTTTTAAGAAATGGAATGGTATTGATTTACACAGCAAGTAAAATTAAAAAAGACCCCGACAAATAATTAAAATGTTGGGATCTGTTTGAGCTCTTCAGAATGTACATCCTGTTGGGTTACAAGGAAGGAAAGTATAACTGATTATTGATGTGTGTCTAGGTACTCATGTGTGCTGCTAAAAATCAACTAAAATTTTTGCTTTGAAAAGAAATTATTCTACATGGTAAAATGGTTTTTAGCAGTTGTAATACTCGCCACCAGGGATGGAGTAATGAAGCAAGCTATTAATTGCATTTAGAGATAGATAAATCTAGTATGCTTTATGTTGACTGTTGGTAGTGGCCAAGTCTTAAATACGAGATTGTATGACCTCATAGTTTGTGCTGTGAACAGTAGCCTAAGATTTGGATTTGGTTTCCAGCTCTTCCACATAACTATTGGGTGACCTAAGGGGAGCCATTCTTTAAATCTGTTTGAAAAGGAATGAAATGTTACATAACATTTTCAACGAGTCCAAGCTTGAGCTAAGGAAGAAATTAACCCATTTCCTTTCATGAGAAGTCTTTAAGATCTTTAAGTCCCAAAGGGGACTGAAATTCTTCTCTGCTCAAATAAAACTTTGAAGCCATGCGGCCTTTCTATACAGGCATTTCTTAAATTACAGTCATATTCTTTCATTGCAAGAGGAGTTCTTATGGGAGAATTTCATCTTAGTTTGGAATTGACCAACGGAGAGCTCCTTATTTGATCTCAGTGTAAAACTTACCTGGAGGTAACACTAGAGAGGTAAATTGCCATTCCCGAATATTAAGAGCAGTGTAATGACTTGAAATAGATAGTATGGTGATGTGACTTTTTCTTTAATAATAAAGTAGACATGTTTTATTAAGTGTAGATTAGAAACAAAATACTTCAGCTTTTGGCTAGTAAGTTGAAATTGTAAAAGGGTCAATTCTGTGTGGCACAGTGCCTTTTACATATGGTAAAATATAAATTTTTTGCAACTACAGATCTGTGACTATAGGGAGAAAAATCAAGGTTTGGAGGGGTTATCTGTATCCTTTTATTATTCTACTAATCCATCCAGTTTCGCATACCTGCCTATCCATTCATCCTGTCCTTATCTTGAGGGCACTTAAGCTTTTGTTGTAATCCATATGGATAGCCATAAACTCATAAATTATAATTTTGTAGTAAGACAAGTAGTAGAAAAATATCTATCAGCCTGGCAGGTCCTTTGCTTCAGGTCTGAATCTAGGCTTTATTTTTTTCAGTGAAACGGAACTCTATTAATAATGCTCTGTTGCTCACTCTGCATGTTGAGGTGGGGGGGTAAACAATTGTGCTTTATTATGGACACTTAAAAGTCACACAAAATGACAAGCCGTTTGTTTGGAAATGGACATCACTGCTTTAGTATGAAAAATGTTCATAGGCTATAAAGAAGTAATTCCAGTTCAGATATAATCTGTGAAGGGCCTATTAGTTTTTTAGTTGCTAGGTCTATAGTAGGATTACACAGCAAAGCAGAGAGATTCTATTTGTCAAAAATGACAAGAGTTTTTCCAAGAAATCCGTACTGCAGGAGCTAGAGAAGAATCAACCTAGTTTTCCATTATTGGAAAGACAGATTTATTAAGCGTTTAGAGAAGTACTTACGTTATAAGATAAGGTTGGGAAGGACAGACCAACAGGCCAAACTGAAAGGTAGCTGAAAATGAATCTTTCTTTGAAAAGGGCAACAAAAGCTTGCTAACAAAGTACGCAAATGCTGTGTGAGAGAGTATTAGCACCCTGTGAGGTTAATCTGCAGCATTTATCTAAGACCCAAAGATGTTCAGAAGAAAGCTGCAGCCTTTACTGGGCTTTGGGTGGACTCCCTGGGACATTGTATCCCGAGTAGTGGAAATGCTGAGTTTCCCAATCAGGTGTTCCCAATGTTCTGTGATGTAAACATAAAACCTAGCAAATTGGACAGGTGTGGGTAATATAAAAGTAGAGGTAACTATGGTTAGCAGAGAGAAGGGAAGGCTAAGCAAGCAAGCTGGATTCAGGGGTGTTTTTTGCTTCTGCCACAGTGTCTCCCAATGTTTCTAGTAAATCACTTGGTTCTTATAGACGCTCCTCTGGTATTTATTTTTTCTGACCCTTGTCCTGTGTTTTCAGGTGATGCACTTTCAGAATCTTTGCTCAGTATCTTACACTGATAATTTTGGTCTCTAGGAGAGACTGAAATACAGAAAATAAACTTGTTGAATGGATGAAGGTGGCTTGAAGGATCACAAAGTAGGAATTAATTGAATAAAGATTTCATACACTGAGTATGTATTGGTTATAAATGTTGTTTATCTGAATTCGAAAGGCTGTTAATAAATTGCTAGAAATGGGGAGACAAAATGGAGGAAAGACTAGCTCCTCAGGCATAAGGGTAAGTCAGGAAACGCTTAAGATCCTTATCCTGAGAGACACTGAGGATACTCAGCTCTTGGAGGCTTTTCATCTCGCTCGTGTTTCTGTAGTAGTGCTAGGACTGTACGAGTATGATGCAGTTGTTCGGGTAACAAGTGAAGTGTTTTAACGTATGCAATTTAAACTGCTGAGGAGATTTTGGATAGGAATGGTGCAGCAAGGGTGGAAAATGATGTGAACTTCCAACAGACGAGAGCTATCAGAATTTTAAAGTGTTTTCTGTAGGAGATGAGGAAGGAAAGGGGACTGCTTGGATAACTCCGTGTAGGAATAGACTAGTTTGTGGTTTGACTCAGAGTGTAATCACAGCCAAGCCAAGACCGAGATGTTTGTACCAGTTCACTTCTGCCTAAATCTTTCTAATGCCCAAGCAGTGAATTATGGCTGGTTTACAGCATTATTTTCCCTGAGAAAAATAAAGTTGGGCTAAATTATCTTGGTAGATAAACCTTTTCAAAGGGAAAATATGTGTAAATTCCATGGCGTGAAGTTTCACTTGTGTGCCTGTGTTTGCCTAAACCTCACATCATCTCTTCTGTTTCTTCTTATCACCGGGATAATAGGAAAGACAATGTATTCTTACAGGAAATCTTGTGTATGTATATGGATTTTTTTCCTCTCCTGAGAAAAATAGTAATTACACGGTGAGGAACATTTTCTGAATGCGTGTTCCTGGATTACATGTGTCATAAATGACAATTATGCAATAGCATTTGAAATGAGTGTTTCACCCATTTTTATCAATTTCTGCATGGAACAGAAAATGTAAAGGCAGTATTTCAGAACTGAAATAAGCTATGTGGAAGAAGGTGGTCACAGTGTCCCAAATAGCCTCTTTGAGCTTAATGGGTGATTACCAACCTGTGTACAGAGCCAGTCAAATGCATCTAATCACTTTATTCAGACTTGACCTGATGGCATGCAGACCCAAGCCAGGATAAATTCTGGCCTGCAGGGTGACCTTCATATATTTTCACTGGATTAAACTGCAGAAATTTGATTGTTTAGTTTGCAGGAAGCTAAACGTTCTCAAGTTATTGGTAAATGAAACAAAATTTTGCATTAATGCCTTTGCTAGAAAAGTGGGAACACAGAAAAAGTTGACATACTCTGTCAGTTATGTCTGTAGGTGGCAAGGTCATTAAACGTTGCCTTTTGGCTCAAGGTAGAGTAGAAAATGTTATGAACTTAAATAAAACACACGCGCATGCTCCCCGCAAAAAAAACCCCAAACCCCACACCTGACGAACTACAGAAGTGCCATGAGGCTTGCTTATCCCTTTGAGAAAAATGGGGTTATTAAATCATAGATTAAAGATAGGGAATTGTTGATTTTTATCTTTCTCTCAGAGGAGATCCAATTTAGCTGATAGAGAGCTGAATCTAAAGAGAATTCTCTAAGTTGTTTATTTTCTTCACAAATACTTCACTAATATTTAATTTGCGAAACATGTCTTCTGTTATGTTCATTTTCAAACCTTTTATCAGCCTTGAAGATTATGGAAAGATGTTGAGATAACTTGTCACGTTTTATTCAGCTTCTGGAAGCAACCTAGACTTTTTGAAGGCCAGCAGTAGCCACAGGTGTCTAATTCCGGAAACTTGAAACGGGTTCTGAATGCCCAAGCCCTCCTGGCTTTGCTGGAGATTCTGCATCAAGTGTATAATTTCCCGTTTTTATAAAATCTCTTAGTAGCTTGCTTGTAGAACAGAGTTTGCAAAGGACACTTGTAATCTCCAAACTCATAAAACTTTTCATGGGACTCCCAAGGGCACTACAGCAGAGACTGACAGGAATAGGAAACTACGGTGTTCCTTATAGATGACAAGAGCCTGGGAAAATCAGAAATTATGCAAATGAAAAATAATTTAAAATATTCCTTCTATCTCAGCAGTGAGAAACCAGATTTTCTGATGCAATTTTCTTCTTTTATCAAGATTTTGGTAATGGTTTACTGTATTTGGTATTTCATTGAACAGTAGAAAACTCACAGAAATAATGCATACGATGAGTTCAGAAGACAGTGTAACTATGTGAGTTCAGCAGACTTGATTTATATAAGCATTTCTGTTTCCCTTATTACGCTAGCAAAGTGCTTTGCAGGTGCTAAAGAAACCTGTAAGGTGGGAAAATCATCGCTTCTGTGCGATAGATACGTAGCTGAGATAGGAGGAATTTAGTGGCTTGTTGGGATATAGAAGGTGATATTAGGTAATGAACTCGCATGGAAATTTCATTGTTAGCTCTGATAAGGCCCTTCGAATTTTCCTGTCTGAAGTGAGGACTCTAGAATGGAAATGCACCCTGTTAGCTCATTAGTGTGAGCAGAGAGTGGATGCTTGTTCTGCTTTAGCATACAGTCTGTCGAGTTACTTCCTCACACTACTTGGAATATTCTGGATTCCCTTAAATGATGAATGCTCTGGAACAGGGAGCAAACTGTAGCATAATGGCATGTTAGTTAGAAATGAAACCAAGTGACATTAACTACAAATAGAAATACCATTTATTTTAAATAAAAAGGGGTAAATATTTCTGTGAGGATAAGTTTGGTAAAATGTTTTAATGTAGCTTGTTGTTCATCTAATACAAATAGTAGCATGTTACTCCCCTTGACCACTCTGCATTACTGAAAGCACTGTCAGATGCTTCAGTCAGATGTGTGTAAAAGAGCTGGTTTTAATTTTCTGTCAATTATTCAGTTCACTGAATCTGTTGTTTGTAATTTGATATCTGGGTGTCTACAGATCAGCAATAATTCAGGTTAGATGTTTGCCTGTTCAAATGAGAGTAGATCCCTTGACATGGAGAAATTGGACGCATGTTGGATTTTGTTTGGTGTTTCATGTTTTGCCATACTTGTGGTTCTCAAAGCTAATACTGCAGTGTAGGATAGTTTTTCCTATTCTGACAGTGATTTTTGCCCATATGTGAAGCAAAGCATTTGGGACATGGAACAGTTACCCTTGCTTATATTATTATGTGGATTTATTTGTTTTATTTGTCCTTTTCCGCCCACACCCCTGTGCTCCCTCCCCTGTGGAAATTAGGCCTGATTGCTACTGTGTGGGTTATTGTTTTTACTTGCTGCAGTGTCTACCTCAAAGAGACCAGAAAGCTGATTGCTAATGCAGCGTAAATTTAAAATAGTAAAATAATCACAGAATCACAGAATCACAGAATCACAGAATAGTAGGGGTTGGAAGGGACCTCTGTGGGTCATCTAGTCCAACCCCCCTGCTGAAGCAGGGTCACCTACAGTAGGCTGCACAGGATCTTGTCCAGGTGGGTCTTGAATATCTCCAGAGAAGGAGACTCCACAACCTCCCTGGGCAGCCTGTTCCAGTGCTCCGTCACCCTCAGAGGGAAGAA
>Ga0065711_1003495_pt1 | contig 27699 bp, 10 predicted proteins | sample Hoacrofraction12_FD_59098 | JGI IMG/M metagenome (GOLD analysis project Ga0065711, IMG submission 59098) | Hoatzin crop microbial communities from Cojedes, Venezuela - Epithelial fraction 12 v2 (version 2) | ecosystem: Host-associated > Birds > Digestive system > Esophagus > Crop | place...
AAAAAAAAAAAAAAAAAAAGAAAAAAGAAGTAAACCCCCGCAGAATCCCATAGTGGTGAATTGTTCAGATTATAAATCTGATCAGCTAGTAAGAGACATGTTCAAAAGCATAAATATTTGTATCAGTGCATTTTGCATGGATCAACATCATGCACTCTATACTTGTATTTCTAATGTTTTCTTAAAAAAAAAAATCTACCTGTATAGATACTTAATTGTAATTTTCAGAAAGTGATTTTCCTTCTCCTTTATACTTCAGCCCTTGGCTCTAATGTTCTGGTACTTTGACCTTGATCTAATCATGAATATCTATGCTACTTAATTACAATAAAAAGCCTACATTGCACCCTAGATGGTAGATATACTTTTTTCCTCATCTCTGGTCACCTGCCTGTCCTCAAAATTATAGCAGTGGGAAGAAATGCAAATGAAGTCCATGCTTGACAGCTAAACATAATTGAATGCATGATCCACATTTGAAGAGTTACCTTAAAATAAAAAAGGCAGCATATAAAAAAATCATTTAAGGTCACCTATGGATTTGAATTACAGTTCTGAAGAATTTCCAATTTCTTCATCTCACTGGAAGGTACAAAGAATATTATATTTTATTTTGACTAAGGAGATAAAAAACTTTGCAGATATTAGTGTAGAGATTGGCATTGTGAGAAGACCTGGAAAATACAAGATAAATCAAATAACACTCACAGGGAAAAACACCTGATACAAAAAAAAAAAAATATTCTGCTGGTTTTCTTCATGGCCAAGATAAATACAAATTTGTGTTATTCCACTTAATAGAATTAAACTAGTTAGATGATAAACTACAGATTTAGTCCATATGAAACAGTCCAGCTCAGGAGTGGATACTAAAGAATCTTTCTGCTACCTGGGTTGCAAAACCTATAGTGAGCCCCAGCAAGCCAGACAGCCACCATTCTCTCCTTAAGAAGCTAGCTAATTTGATGCTAGTCTTTGCAGACCTCGGTTGCACATTATCGTGATGTTTTTGGGGTGTTGTGGAGGGGGTGCATTTCTTTCCATTTTCTTTTCCCAAGCACTTGATTTAAGCATTCATTCCCTCACTGCTGATATATTTTTGCTTGGATTATATTTATAATAATAAGACTGCAACAACAACTTGCTTTCGGTTTCTGGATTCTGTTGGAAAAAGAATAGCAAGGTTTGGGCACTGACAGTCTCATTCAAGTCACCTAGGGTCCACTTACATTTCTGTGCTTGGTCAGTGGAGAGGGATAGTTGCCATCAAAGGATTTTGAAGAGCTCAAGTACTATACTTGTGAGGCCACAGAAGTGTAAGAACTTTTTAAAAATATCTCCACAGTCTGCACAGGAACTATTTAGAACTGTTCAGTATTTCTAGTTATTTCAAATGTGTAAAACTACTTGATGTTGTATAAGCAAGCGCGTCAAAATAACAATAAGCATCAGACATTCTGCAAGATAAGGGCATTATAGAACAACTTTGCTACTAGGTGCATGTGCGTGTTTAACTGACTAACCACACTGCTTGGCTGCTCAGGTACAAGTTTAGGAGAAGCAATGGAGTACGCTTAATGTGGAAAATACAAGTGCGCCTTGTGCCTTAGCATAGGCATAAACTCTGCTTCAACTGACCAAAACACATTTGGCATAGGTTGAACAAACACGGCAAAATAAAGTCCCCCAGCAGCATGCACACAATAACTCTTCCTGCAGAGGCAAATGCTTTGACATGTTTTGACATGACAGAAAATGTACATAAGTTTACCAGTGACTGCTTTCCACCTTTTCAGTCTATCCAGAATCTCCAGGTCTATCTTTACAGAGGATGGATGTTGTCTCTCATGCTCGGACCTTGTAGAGTTACCCAAGTACCTCCAACCAAACAGGGTGTTGTTGTGGAAGAACTACTTTAGATATGCAAGTTGATCACCTCTGTGAATATAATCTCTAAAGATATTTCCTAAGATATAGTTGCCTCTTACCTGTTTTGGGTTTGTAAATCATTTCACCACGCAGCATGTGAATTGTGATCATTGCCATAAGGATGGACACAAACGGGATAAGAAAACCAAGGTTCCTGGCCACAGACTGCTGGATATAAGAAATGCTGACAAAGACAACTGCTGAATTTAAGTTAATCAGCCAATAAAACCTAGCACACACAAACAAGAGAGAGAAGAGTGGAGAGGCTGAATAATAGAAGGTTTTACAGAAGATTAAAACATTAAAGGCATGGCAAGTACAGCAAGCATGGACAACATCAGTACCATGCACACATTGACACAGCAATTAGCATCAAATTTCACTTAGATGTCTCAGTTCTGAGAGGTGTATGATTAAAGTAACCGTACTAAGGCAGTAGAGCTGAACAAATTATCAGTATAGTACTGGAAATATTCTTGTGCTTCAGACTAATTAAATACATCAGCATTTACCATTTACACATTTAATATCTGATAATGAAAGTTTTGTGTATGCAATATCAGCAAATCACATACTTCAGGCTTAAGAAAGAAATGTCTTAATGCCACCATCCCTTCTTTAAGAAATATCAGAATCTGATTTATCAGAAGGTATGGCTTTTCCATTAGTTGCAAGACCCAGCTTGAATTCTTGTTGGCTTCTGGAAATATCATAAGGAAGTTCCCCAAAATAATTTGCTCCAAGACTGCCTTTGGCAGTAGAGGTGCTTCCCAAGTAAGCGCTGAGCCCTCCTATGCACACAAGATATTGGAATGAAAATCACATACTCCTGGAAGCAGATGGCATATCACTAGTGATAGGCTTACCGCAGTTTGGAAGCCCTAAGAACAGCACATTAAATATGCTTTAAGGAATTACAAGGATAGCAAAAAGCAACCCAAAAAATGAAAAAATGCCAAAACAAAGCATTTCCCTGATAGGTTGAAAAAGGATAGCTACTAATTTTATTTATTCTAGCAGATAAATTTATATCTGTACAGTTAGGACTGTATTGTCGCCAGACTTTTTTCACTGGATTCTGACTCCTTACATAAGATCTTACATTGCTAGTTCTTATAACACCCAGCTTTTCTGAGAATTAGTTAACTGTACAAGTATTCATGAAAGTGAAACATAAAACATACTGCTTAATCTTTTATGGCATCACTCTTCTCACAACATGACTGACCAATTTTTACCCCATTGTTCATAATTATACTTGTTTCAGTTATAACCCCTCTAACTCCTTTTAAATTCTGAGGTGCTCCACTTACACTATTCTTCAGGTAATTTGTGTTGTCTTTTTGTTTTCAGCAGAGTTTTAACCAAGGTTTCACTTAAAACACAACTACCACACAAAACAAGGGTTTGAGGCTACAGAACAGACACAAATATTCTGCATCTCAGTGTAGAGAGATTGGATTTAGGGAGGATCTGCTTTGGTGAAGTCACAGTTTCCAAAATACTAACTGTTGAGGTCAGTATGATACTTCAAATGAAGAGCCAGAGTCAGTCATTCAGCAGTTTCTGCTTCAGATTTGACTCTGGCTTACAGACCTAGCCTTTGAAATGTTAAGGTGAGCATTTTAAGTTTAGTTAAACTTTCAAGTTCAAAATTGGCTCTAAAGACAGAAACGGTATTTTAAACAAAGAAGAAGGATCAATAATGTAGTAGTACCACCTCAATATATCATAGATTACATTTTTTAAGCAACTGCAAGAGGAGATTCCTTCACCTTTGCTGTAACCTTAGTGAAATGGTTTCATTCAAAGGTGAAATATGCATTGATACATAGGTACATAGCTTAACACATGTTGCTTGAGGAAGCAAAGCCTGCTTTCTTGTCTTATGTCACTTCTACCTCATGTATGCCACTGGACTTGAATAATTACTTCTCCTAATTATTCTCCTAATACTAATACTTCTCCTAATATTCTAGAAGGTCTAGAAATACCTTCTCAACATCAAAAAAAAAAAATTTTAAAATGTTGTAGAAGACCAGTTACTCCTTAACAACCCAACTCACAAGCTTTCCAGCTTGATCACTCCTCAGCCCCAAATGAGCAGGTAGGGCACAAGCGAGGTATCAGCCTACTATTGCAGTAATCTGTGTCAGCAATCAAATCAAAGCAAAATGTTTTGAGCTGAAAATCCTATGAGAAGGATTGCAAGTCTCTCTTGACACCTAGAAGACTTCCGTAACCTCCTTCATTCATTTAAAATGACTTCTAGGTGGCCTGACGTACTTGCCAAAACAAACCACAGTCATATTGCAGCTTACAGTACTGAAATGCCTGCTGCACTCCTTTCACTTGTTCTGACATTGCCCATTACATCGCATCTAGCTAGTGCCAAGAAAGCAAAACCTTTATCATGTCAGAAGTATGGGCCTTGGTAATGCTGCTCAGGTCTGCTCAGTTACAAAGACCACACTCCCTCACCCTGTAAGGGATGGGAAATGACCATGGGGCTGTGCAGCAGTAGGCATGGGAACACGCTCATGCAGCTTCCCTCACATGACCCAGGGCAAGTGACAGAAGAAAAATCACGTACTCCACCAGGGTAAACTCAGTGCTGCCAAGAGCCACACAGCAGCAGCTCTCCTGGAACCAACAAGGACATGCTGAAGTCACACCAAAACACGTCCAATGTTCCAAACCAATTACTGCTTCCTGTAAGTGATTTACATTTTCAGGAGACAATACTCATCAGAATCACAGACTTTTCCCGTCCACTGAAAGCAGTCTCTAGGCACTTTGGAATTATGTTACTCTGTGATGATGGTATAGTTGGAGATATTTTGTACATGTTGACCCCTGTTCAACTAAAGCTTTTAAAAAAATACAGTTATGCAACCGGGTCAACTAGAACTTGTGTAAAAGCTTTGAAATAATTCCTAACCAGTAATTTTAAATTTAGAAGTTTCAGCAACTGTTTTCCAAACTTTCTAAAGAAGTGTGCCTGAGCCACCTGAAGTCCTGACACTCTTCATGACTCTACATCTGTTTCACTGGAAGTAGGAACCTCCACAGAAAACCCTTGAGAACAGGAGAGTGCTTTTGTTTTTCACCACCATATAGAAACGTACTGTAAGACTGAAATGTAAAGCTCCTGTCCTCTAGCAGAAATGAGAAGAAAAAAAACCAACATGTTTTAGCAAACCCTGTGGACCAAACAAGACAGATACACTAACCTTAATGCACACATCAGAATTTTGGGATTTGCTCATATCATACCGACACAGCAGCAGATCAGAACCTACACAAACAGAAACACACCTTGCTGGCTTTCATACATCACAGCTATCTAATATTGCAATATTTAGACTTGCATTATGTAAAGTCTCTCAGAGATCCGAGTGGAGCATAGCTGAATTAGTTAAATACATCACATGGGATATCGTGTCTGACTTTGCAGGGAACAGCTCCTTCCTGGAGCTTCAGCACTCCAATGTCTCCTCGCAATGAGAGCCAAATGCCAGATTAGGAGGTTCATTTCAAGAACGCAGTCCAGATACAGTTCTAAATGCTACTGTCACCCCCCCCCCAAAAAAAAACCATAATAATCTTATTATAACATTTTACAGAAATGTATTCATTGTGATAACTTCAAAGTAATAACACGCAAGTGACATCTTATTTAAAAGTACTGTTTATGTTTATACAGTGTTCAAAAAGTTTTTATTTAATGCAACAATTCAGTTGAACCTGCTGAATGAAACAATCCGAGATCAAGTCAAATATAGAAAATACTATAAAATTGATCTTTTTTTCACTTTTTGGATTAATTTTGAAGATTCAGTAGATTTCTTGTCACTTGACATATTATTTGCCTTTATTTATTAAGCATGCCTAGCTCTTGCAATTTAAGTTTTGATTTATCTAGACTCAGACCCAGATATTCCATGTCTGGACCAGTATCCAAGCCATAGATTTTTCTGTACTACTGCTTTGTAGGAGCAGGTTAATTTTTTCAGAATTCTGTGGAGTTCTCTCCAAAGACAAGCTGGGGAAAAAAAAAAAAAATCCCAAAAGGGCAGAAAAACATTTTAAAAAGTCAAAGTAAAGTTTCTCCAGGATAATAGCAGAAGCTGATCTGCAGTATATAGAAAGAAAAACTTTTTAGAAGAGTTACGAAGGAAGGAAAGAGAAATACTATAGGTCCCATGTTATCTGCATTTTTTTTACAGTAGATCAGTAAGAAAAGACACAACACTACTAACTCTGATCCCTAGTCTAGATTGTACCCTTTGTTCTCATTCTCTGCTCTCATAGACAAGATTTACTTCTCCTGTTGCAAAAATAGTACCAGTCCATAAACTTAACCTTAGAAAAACAGAAGTCCTTTGGGATTAGTTCAGCAGAATCCAAGTCCCTTCTTCACTTAGTGTTGGGATATTCTGTTTATTTAAAAGGTCAGACTCATAGCTCCTACTAGGGGTTAGAACCAGGCCCTAGATGTACAAAGCAATCTTCTTCAAGGATTGAATTAGACAATGGGTAATTACAGAGTCTTTTAAGCCATTATTTAACCCAATAATTCTGATTGTTTAAATAGAACTTGGCTGAGAAGATAGACTCAAATGCACCAAGAGTACACAACCACCTCATTTTACATTATTTTAAAATTACATCCTGTGACAAGCACCTACCAAGACAAAATTATTATATTCTGAGATGTTTTGATGAGATTAAGAATGCTAAGAATGAAAACCCGATTTTTTAAATCTTGAGATTCTAATCAAACAGCCCCTCCACAGATGCCACTGCAAAAAATTTAAATTTTTTTTTAATCACACACATGCCTGTCTTGATATTTCCAAAGTCCCAACAACTGACCTGTCTGGATTCCCCCTAGGAACTTTTTATCCGTATTACATCTTCTTTGTAATCAACACTGAGAAATGTCACTTTGATTAAACACAATTCTGAATGGCTAAGACCAGAGTACAATAAATTCTCCAGAGCTATCTTTCAGACCAACTGATTGCTCTCCAGTCTTAATCCCCTGGAGTCTTATTTAATCAGAACGATGTTGCTAATTAAGGATTAAAACTCAGAATAGAGTAAAAAGGAAGGAGGGTTTTTTTTCCTCTGCTATGGGCAGGTCAAGGAGGCAGAATCTGCTCTAAAGAACTAAACAGTCTCATCCACCTTTGCTAAAGCTGCCTTATTCACTGAAGTTTGGATTTAATTCATGTTGCTTTGATATTAACATAATTGGAGGAAAAAAGAATAGCCAGGAAATCCATTTCCAAAGCAAGAGAGAGCTGATTCACCAAGATCTTAAACTGATTCTTCAGCTTTGCATTGTCAATATGCAAATATGCTCAGTTTTGATTTTAATAACTGTGCATGTACAGCGAAAGAAGAGAAAAGAGGGCAGGTAAGGACTTATTTCACTTTGCCTCAGAGCAGGAATCTGAAGGCTCCGACTGCAATTTCTTTGATCCTTAGTCCACAGTTTAACCAGAAGGTATAGGTGAATGTATGTAGTACTCGGTATGGTGCTACACAAATGGTAAATAAAGGCAAACATGTAATAAAAAATGATGACCTCTCTGACACACTAAGCTATAAATAGTTAATACGAAAAAAATTGAATTTTAAGAACAGTTTTAGGAGCAATTTCTCCTCAAAGTTTTCTTAAACACTTTTAAATACTCAGACAAATACACACATCAAGTGGTTTATATGATGCTAAAACTTCAGAGCTGAAACAATACACCAGATGCCTGCCACTTAGCTTAGCAATTACAGACTACTAGCAACCCCTAGTTCCAGCAAACCAGCAGACTCTGCTGCTTACAGTCATTGCTAAAAACTTACTGTGATGTAAATGCTAGTATTTCATTGAAGTTACATAGGGGGTAACAGCAAAATACCCTAAAACGATAGCCATGTTAAACATAGAAAACAAAATGGAATATGTTGTTCTAACAGCAACTACATTGTCACGTCTTTGCCCATTTGGGCAAACCAGTTCATCCTAATTCTGACTAAAAATTTCTGTAGGAGGCCGAAATAGACGATCACCTACTGGTCCTAGGAAAAAGAAAAATTTAGGAAAAGTTTCTACAGGAACTCTTCCAAAATTTAAATGTTTTGCAGTTAAAAACAAAACGTGAAACCCACCATCTGTAGAATGTGCCTTGTAAGACAGCAGCAAACGTCAAGGAAATGCTCTATTATCCCCAACAGATATTTAGCTGACATTAAGTTACCAACCAGTTGAAAAAAGAAAGAAGTTCCTTCGGTCCACAGTCCTCGAGGTTGTATGCACTTAACGGACAAACTATAGCTCTGACGCCTCCTATTCCCAGACTAGCTGTGAGTAGTGCAAAGTAGAATACTATTTTCTGCTCCCTTTTGGTTAGTGTGTGAAGAATATGTCGTCTGTCAATGTAAATATCTTCAAAGGGGAATGCCACAACAGGCAATAGGGCTGTGCCTGGAATTGGAAAGAAAAACATTATTTGAAATTGATTAGAATCAGAATGATGAGTAAGATTTATATGTTTTTTTAAGCAGTTATGTTGAAAAGGCAGGTGAAAAATCAAAGATACACAACAGAGGAGTACAAAGAGGGAGAGTCTTGATTCTGTAGAGAGGCAGAACCTTTCTGGCTGTCACTATGTATAGCAAGGCAAGACCACTAAGAGCCTCCAAGAAAGCAATCTTCCTCTGAAATGCTTGTAAGGATTCAAGTTCTTCAATCAACTGAAGAGCTCGCTCTGGAAATGTAGCTCTTCTCACTGGCCTTCCCCATTGCCTGTGCATAGAGGGCAGCAGCTCTCAACTGGCCAGGCGGGCACCAGTTAAAACAAGTAGCTCCACCTCAGGAACCACAGATTAACTAAGACAAAAGCCCATCCCATCGTGGAGTGTAGCCTTTTTTTGCATCTTCTTTAAACCCCAGAAATCTAGTGACAATCCTAATTTAACACACAAATTCTCAAAACTTTTGTGGGAAGATTCCTTTTTTCTGCTGCAGCTTCATGGAAAATACATGATTTTCAGAAACTTTACCTATAGAAGCACTGCCATGAATTGCATTTACCACCTCTAGTCTGCAAAGCAACTCTTTCAGACTTAATCAGCTACAGATACTCCAAGTTGTAATTGGAAACAAAACTCAAAAAATACTGATGTGTCAACAACGCCAACATTAGCTATGGCTGAGACTGCGGTTGTGCGTCAAACCCCAATGCGTCAGGAATGTTTAATAATCCATCTTCAAAAAAAAAAAAAATTCTGGTTAAAACAATACCTGACTACAACAAATTCTGCTTATGGCACCAGTCTTCTACTTTAACATACGCATTGAAAAGTCAAGTGGCAGAAGGGGATTCCAAACAACAAGCCCATGGGACAGACAGTGGAACATAATAGCAATCATTTTTCCAGGTTGCTCGCACAATGGTTTTGCAATTAGCTCGAGAATATTTCAGGAATGACTGATTTTTTCCTTACTTTGTTGCATGTCTGAACAACAACGTGGCTGGCTATTGCAGAAATCAGGCTTGCTAATGTTGAACAACTGGTCCAAGTACAAAGTATTTCTACCAGCTTAGTTTAAGTCGACAGAATAATCACCAGCTGTGAGATGCACTAATTGCTACAGAACAGTCATAGTTAGTTTGAACAGTGCTTTTACATAAAAGATCTCCAGAATAACACATGGGGAAGATTCAGAATGTGCTAACAGAAAGTAGGCTCTCAATACAGGTATTAGGATATAACTTCTCTACTTAAGGCAAGGTTTGTTTACGCCAGTATGTGCTTAAATACATCTTTCCCTCTTGTCCAAATACAATAGTCGTATACTTTTACATACAATAAAATCTGACTGCCAACAGCTGGGAAACAGTTTCCGAGCTCTCTCTCTGACTAAAGCCTTGCATTTGCCCCAAACCTTCTATGCTTGTTAAAGGGACCGATTTTAAAAGTCGAGCATCCACGTTCTGAATAGCTAAGGCACCTTAGAGGAGTCAAGTTTATGCACCAACTATCCACAAGATGTACATGCAAACATTCCTTATTTTTGTTCAAAGCACTGTCTCACAACAGCACGTAGGCCAAAGTACTGCAGTGCATTTTGTAGAGGAGGAACTAAGTAACTGGCTGCTAGAGAAGGTGGCCACGAGGCTGAAGGAAATTGTTAGATTTCAAACACAATGCTCAGTAACGCGTTTCTGCAACAGAGTTACTATACTACCAAATAGTCACCAGGGTGTCACCTACCTAGGAAGTGCAGAAACATGCAGACGCAGACAAGCTTGATCCTCCCCACGAGGCATTCGGCAAGCCAACCAGCCAGCACCGGCGTCAGCATGGAGGTGCCCACGAAGCACATATTGACAATGGCTGCCTGGTAGTTGCGATAGCCAAGTTTGACAGTGCAGAAGAGGATCATGTTGCAGACAATGCCAAAGAACGTGAATCTCTCACACAGCTCCACCAGCAGCACACAAATAGCCTCTTGGAGCTTCTTCTCAGACTGAGATAGGTTTCCAGCACGGTTGCTTCTCCCAGGTAACGGTCTTTGCTCCTTAGCAGCAGCGTGGTTCAGAAGTTGCTTCTCTTGCATCTCTCTTCTGTCTGCACCAGGCATGCTTGTCTTTTTTGAGTACAACTGAGTACAGCAACTTAAGTTACAGGTACACTTCTGTTCTCTTCCACTGTAATTAGCAAACTGGTAAGACTCTCGTTTTGAATTCCACACTTCACTACTACAATTTCTTAGGGCACCTGTCACTTTTGTGACATTACATATAGGATCAAAGAGTATATATTAAAAAAAAAAAAACAACAAACAAAAAAACAAAGAGCTCTATCAACATTTCAGCTTCTGAATTTCACAACACTCAGGAACTCAATCTGTTTATTTAATTACCCCATTAAGGGGTGAACAAGATTTTTCTCCAGAATTATATTACCTGTTGAATTATGTGAATCCAATACAGTATGTGCAACTCTATCTATATGTTAAAGATAAAGGTTTAAATACACAGGGAAGCTAACATTTTCATCAGAATACAAATAACAGATCGAGAAAATAATTTGGTTAAAATAATCTTATACTTTAATTAGGCAACAAGTGAAAAAATGCAAGCAGAGATAAAGAGAAGGTGGGTTTTTTTAAGATTAACAATATCTAATAATTATTACATTTCTTGTTATTTTTGGTTGAAATTCAGATAAAGTTAATTATAAAAATAAGTAATGCTACTATATTTAAGTTAGAAAAGCGAGTTTTAACAGAAAATAAGTTGAATGTATTAGCAAAAAAAAAAAGCAATCCAAAAGCAAGCTCAAGCAGAACTGTTTCCCTAGCCAGATACTGTGCCACAGCTACAATGCATCATAAGGGGCAGGGACAAGGCAATGGGCTGTCTCATATCAACCAAAAGCAATCACCAGCTTGAAAATAAATTAGGAAGAGCCAAACTTACAGTACTTTATAATGCTCCTGATGTCTTATCCACAGAGGAGTTTGCAGGTTTCCCAGATCAGTTTCTCCATTTTGTTGAGCTCCTTAATATCGCCAACACCTGTTCAAAGCACTCCCAACCAAGAATAAGAAGCATTCTGCTTTTATTTTTCACAAACACAAATGCATGCACATGTTACAAGGCAGAGGTAAATCAGGCCTGCTTCTCTGAACAGAGCTCTCCATGCCTCAGGTTGCATTTTTTGAGACATAGGCTCTGCTGTTTCCATCTGTCCGTGTAACTACTCAAATTTTGCCTCTTCCAATCTATTTAGTATATGAGAACTCCTACGTCCCAAAACAAATGTACAATAATATATAACCAGTATGGATAAATCTAGATTCCAAGATTACCACCACAAAACAAAAAAATCTCTGAATGTTACTGTCAAGTTTTGGTTTCCTTCCCTAGCTCGTTTCTAAAGCCACTGTGACTTACACACAAAGCCTAGAAGCTCTGAAGCTTAGATTTAAGTAGTAATAGATTGCTTCCTAAAATAATTCTGAAATACATTTCTTCTAATCTAGTATGAGTCTAAAGCAAGAAACCAGACACCAAAGAATTTATAGTTTTCAGAGACATCCAGTTAGGGATGAAAAAAGCTGTGACTTGTAGCATGCCAAAAACTACTTCTGATCTATCATAATTTGGACAAAATAACCAGAGAAATCCAAATTAGAAATGACTTGTAACTCAGCTTAGCTTCTCCATCACAGCCTAATGAAGCCACTCTCAAATCGAAACAGGAGACACAATAGTATTTTGACTAAAAGGCCTATATATCTCCTATTGCATGAAGATACTGTTATCTAACTGTTCATAAAGAGGGCTTTTTTTTTTTAAGGAAATATGACCTTATTTTACAACCAGATAGAAAACATCAGGGTAAATACATTCTAGCTCCCATAGATCTTTCAACATAAAATAGTCCCTTTACTTAAACTTTTTTTCTTTAAATAGAGCAAAGTTTACCTGTTCCCATGGGTGCTAGCAATTCAAAGTGAATCATATCATGGGAACTAGCTGGGATGGCTGTATCTTAGTCCTCATGTGGTTTCATTTACCCTAATTTTGGGTTACAAGCTAGGAAAAAGAAATGACTGGCTGAGCCTTCTAAATACCACAGAAAGCAGGAGGTGGGTGATTATCATTGTTGCTTTTGAATTGCCTTTGCATGCGACTAATCTGGGTGTGGTGGTTATGCCAGCTACAGATCACAATCAGTAAATGAGTTAACACGCTCAATGCCATGAGAATATACAACTTCATGCCACAATATGACCTTTATTTTCTTTTTTTTTTTTTTAATCAATTCTGCAGCAATTATAGGTGGTCTATCTAATTCTTTGATGTGGTTTTAGTTGAATTCTAGTTGAATCACCTGGCATTTACTTGGCTTATTCTTCACACACAAGGTAGTAGGACTGCATAAAGCCAGATAAAAAACTCTATTATTTGTATTAACACATGTAAAGCTGTATATACACTGAAGCAGCTAGAAATAGCTGCACCAAATAACTGTTATTTCAAAATCCAGCCCTTCTTCTGGCAGTACCTCTATCTGCCAGTAAGGACTTTGTATTTTTTTTAAACAAATCTTCTTTAAAGGACAGTCAGATCCTGCAGAAAGGTTCATAAAAATACTTGCTCTCAAATGACAATGTCAGCTCACTAGAGGTCTGGCCATTAATAAAAGAGTTGCTATTTGATAGCCTATCAACCAAGGCAAAAGGTTACTTCTGCTCGTACTGGAACCTACAAATTAGCATTAGGCAATGAATTAAGCTGGATAGGTTGTAACTGAAATTTTCTCTTAATTTTCTCTGACAAGTGACAGTTGCTGTCAGTGTTATTATATTTATACATATATTATGTTTATTGAAATTGAAGAGGCAGACCTTCAGTGTCCAGCACAACAGTTCTTCTGGCTAAAAGGCAGTAGTGGCTCTAGACCTCTGTTTATGTTCTAGAAGGGTCAGCCTCTAATGTTTCAGCAAATTTAAATCATCTTTACTCTTACTCTTTTACAGAACATGTGAGAGGTGTTACCCTTCATCATAGCAGCAGCTGTGGTTCCTGCTAAATATCTGGGGGGGGGAAAGCATAATTGTTATGGACAGATTGACAGTGCAACACAACAATTTTGAAGCTGTAAATAAAAAAATACATGGGTCAAATCTTTCTAGTTAGCACCAGGATTCCCATTAACTTCCACGGGTTGAGAAGTTGGCTCAGTGACCACTGACCTGAGGACTGCAGCTTCAAAGACATTCGAAAGGCAGAGCAAAAGCTCTGGGGGAAAGCATTGCCAAAGAGGGGCAAACATGCCTACGGTCTGCTGCCTGATGGTGTGTATAAACACAGGTCCAAGGTGGTAGGCTGAGCAGGCAGCCACAGTAAAGAAACACAGCTCAAAGCCGGATGGCAGGCAGGGAGAAAGTAGGAAGACGCTGCCAGTCAAGTTTGGAGGAATGCTTCCGGCACCGACTGTCTTGCTACAGCTCCAAGTGACTAACTTCTTAGAAAAGTTACAAGGTTAGTGACAGTAAACAGAGATGTGGTAAAAGCACAGACTAAGACTAGGCTTTATGCTTTTCAAAATCACCACTTTGATTTACTTCTCTTATGCATATGAGCAATGCTGAATTTAACACGTAACAGCAGTTACCAGCCTAAGTTTGACCCCTGCGGGACGCCCTTCAGCAAGGGCAGCCAGCATCGCTCTCTGCAGGTACTGCTCATGCATGCTTTCGTCTAGGGCAATGCGTGGCCTCAGAGAAAGAGTCAGACACTCTGGTATTAGGTATATCCTTCTCTTTTTAACTTCCCTGCAGTTACATCTATAGTAGGGGAAAAATCAACAAAAGCAAATTACCAGTCTTTTGAGGCACAAAACAGAAGTACTAGAAGCTGTGGTTTTGTACAGCTTGGAGATAACCTGCCACTTGTGAATGTGCTTCACAGGACTTCCAAGTAGCTGAGGACTGTTTAATTGTAGCAGGGATAAAACAAATGTTCATATTAAAAAAAATAGATTTCACTTCTAGTATGAACTTTGTCTTTTTCTGTCAACATTTTTTGCTCCTTTTTGTCCCCTTTTTCTCATCTTGAAGTGTCACTTTGGACAATGTCTTATTTCCTATGTCCTATATCCTATTTCACACTTCTTCTATTTAAAATGTTACCTCAGACAACCATTTTCGCTATTTCAGCACTGCCTGTCCCTGCAGTCTCAGAGTACTCTGGCTGCTGTGCAGATAGCCCTGAATCAGAACTGAGACAGAATGTAACAGTGCTGCTTTTGGAGGTCACAGCGTTTGAAACCTGTCTCTGCTGCTTCTGAAGAACTTCATCAGCGTCAGTAAAAATGCTGCCTAATATTTCTCAGACCACATACCCAAAGAACAAATACACACAAAACTCAAGTGCTCTGTAAACCATGTAAAAGGTCAATGAAGAAACTGAAATGTAGTAACTGGGAGATTGAGAAAGCTTGTATGTGAAATCTGTTCGACTAGCAAATCCACTCCAATAAAACTGTTTTATATTTTGTAAATATCTATTACATATTATAAAAGTACACTTTGAAGGCTGAAAAATAGCATCTATGAAACAATGAGTTCTTAAAATTACTGATTATATGAGAAATTTTCTGGGAAGTTCTGGGACTATGATATCACATGCTGTTTGAATAATTTTGTCCTCCCTTTGGTAAGTATTCTTGCAAAACCTTCCACACTTTAGCTGGATGTAACCGGGAACCTTAGCCCAGTTCTGCCTTGCTGCAGGACAGATGTAACGCCTGTTTTGTTCCATGGCAACTTTTGTTGTGAAAGTGCAAGACCAGGGCGAGACTTCTAATTCAGCAAAAAGCTGTATTTTAAGAAGTACATTTGTTTATTTTTCCTTGTGTAATCATAATTAAAAACAATGTCGGAAGGTCATTTTCATCTTCATTCTGCCAAAAGGTAACATACCAAGAAAAAAAATCAAATCCTTCTCTCAAGAATGCCCAAGAGGTCCCGGTGGAGAGTGCAGGCAGGACCTCTTCTGCAAAAAGCTTTCTTTTTTCTGCTTGTCCTGTGAAAGACTGCTGTAGCCATTTCTCCCTGAGTCCTACTTTTTCTCCAGTGTACTTTTTTCTCTATCTTTCTCCTATTCAGGCAGAATAGCTTTTTCCACAGCACCTAAGCAAGTGCAAGTACAAGAAAGTACAAGATACGGACATCCCGGAGCGAGCCCAGTGAAGGGCCATGAAGATGATGAGGGGATTGAAACATCTCACATATGAGAAGAAGGTGAGAGAGCTGGGACTGTTCAGCCTGGAGAAGAGAAGGCTCCAGGGGATGTTATTAATGTATGTAAATACCTGAAGGAAGGGTGCAAAGAAGACGGAGCCAGGTTCTTTTTCAGTGGTCCCCAGTTACAGGACAAGAGACAATGGGCACAAACCGAAACACAGGGAACTCAATTTAAACATAAATAAAAACTTCTGGGTTTGTCAAACACCAGAAGAAGTTCCTCAGAGAGACTGCGAAGTCTCCATACTTGGAGATATTCAAGGATGACTGGATGCAGCGCTGAGCAACCTGCTGCAGGTGACTCTGCTTTCAGTAAGTGGGGTGGACCAGACAATTGCTAGAGGTGCCTTCCAACCTCAACTATTTTGTGACTCTGAGCAGCAACAGTAAATGCTTTGCTAAAGCAGAATCTAAGCAAGAAGATGATGAAGGTGATAGAGGAAAAAAAAAAAAGTTTCTTTCCCAGTTGCTGGGTATGCCCTGTATGAGTGAGAAAGGTTTGCTAATTTACTTTTATAAATTTTTTTTCAGGGAGATGGTTTTAAAATTGCTGATCCTCAAAACTTGATATAAATGAGAATTATTTTGGCATGATTACTCTATTCCTTCAAACTGCACATGTTTTATTTTGGGGATTTCGTTCAAACATATATAATTATCTATGCTAAGCAGTTTTTCATATGTTCTAAGGCTTTTGTCTTATTGCACCTAGTTGACGGTTTTATAATTCAGGAGTAATTGAATTGCAATTATTTTTCATGATGCATGGTACAGTTTTATATCACGTTGTTGGCAGATATTCTTTATGATGTCGTTTGGTCTAATGGGAAAATTAGAAGTAGCTCTATCATATAGAGAGATGGCTTTTTTGTGTCATATTATAGTTTGTAGATGGCACTCGGGATATTTTCTTTTGACATATAGATTTTTAGGTACAGACTGAAATGAGATTCTAAAGCAGGGCTCACAGTTGAGACAATATTATCTGTACATCCAAGATGATTTCAACTATTCTCCCATAGTGACAGTTCATTTATATTCAAGTCCATTTAGTGGACTGTGGTTAGTACTCTAAAATACATATATAAGTACTATATGATTGTGGAGTTTCTGCTCTAAATTCATCCCTGATCCAACATAACTGGTTTCAGAGAAGCCATGAAAAGATGTCAGCATCTTTTTTAGAAGCAAATATTCGTCAGAACAGAGGATTGACAGTAGATCTCCCACCTCACCGAAGAGCCTTCCAACCACCGCAGTACCCAGATTGTCTCTCAACCTCTCCTGCTGGAGCTGTAACACATGGTGTAAAGCTTTCTGAGATGCAGGGAAGCTGACTTTGTAACCTAGAGATTAGGGCTGGCCTCCTGGAATTTGGGGAGAGGCAAATTCAAGGCTCTGTATCAATGAATAGCTAATTATGTCTGTAACACAGATAGTCTTCAACAGACAGGAGTGAGCACTATCTGAGAAGAGCACAGTTTGCACATTGGATGTAGGAGAATGGTAGAAAATTAGAGCTGAATGCTAGAGCCAGCAGAGCATCCTTTTACAAAGGGAAAACAAATATTTGAAAGTTTCTAGTTTTGTCCGCAAAATAATATCTGGAATCTCACAAATTTTCATAGGTTGGCTCAATGATCATATGAAACCCAGATCATCTGTCCATATAAAATTCTCATTAACAGACGTTGGCATAAAAGTTGATAACAGAAAGTTTCAGATAGCCATCTTGAAACCTTTTTTATTTCCGCCATCCGCTCATACACATTTCAGCCTTGTAAACTGGTACAGGAAAGAGCATAACATAACTTTATTTATTCAGCTGCAAACTTGAATGTCCACAAGCTGAAAACTGCATGAGTTACTGCAGACCCCGTGTACAGAATCTTTGTGTGGGTTGATTGAGGGAAAACTGGCAGAATTGAAAATGCTTCTTGTAGCGGCCAATATTTTCTTATAAAAATTGCTTTTTCATGGATTTTTCATATTTATGAAAGGTGTCAGCTTTGCCAGCAGGTCAAGGGGGGTGATTCTTTCACTCTACTCAGCATGGATGAGGGGACGTCTGGAGTACTGGTACAACGTCCTCTATTGTCAGCAATTTGCTTAAAATGAATGAAACTGAAGTTACACTCCTAATCTGGGGATATGCACAGTAGAATTGTTTCAAAATTAGCTCTTATTCTTGCAGTTAAGACAGGTACATTGAAATTTTGTACCAAGCATGATCCAAACACAGATATTTTTTGTTGTTGTTGTTAAGGGTTTCGGGATAGATCTTCTAGATGTGGATCTGAACTGAAACCATGAGTTTAACAGGTCTGGGCAAGTTTGGATCCTGATGTGATCTCCCAAGTGTAGGCACTTCTTTAAGCTTACTTTAATGTTTGACTTTTGATGTAGAAGCCACATGCTTCTTCTAAAGTGAAAAGCCACTTGCTGCTTCTTTTTTTCTCTGGCACACAACTATGTTAGGGCCTCAGCGTCACCTGCATTTAACTATTGTAACGCCCTTTGACTGATATCCCAGCACAGCGAACCAGCAAGCTACAAGTAGTACAAAATGCTACTGCTAGCATCTAATGCAGCATAAGGAAGGGCGATCTGTGTAGCTGCAGTTGTACTTCTAATTATGGAAATATGAAGCCACAGGTCTCTTAGGATACTACAGACAATACAATCCAGGCTGTGTTCTTACTTTATTTTCTCCAGTCTTTTGAAACCTGTGTGAAGAAAAATGAGTTTGAATAAGAATTCTAAATCTAACATCACTGGGAATGAGGCTCATCCCTAATTTGAAATAGGCAGGTCATTAGGAGTTTCCCTCTTGCTAAGGAGAATTGTATCATGTTACTTCCACATGTTTAGATGTAGATGTATATGCATGCTAATAATCGGCCTTCTTTTTACTTGTCTTCTCCCTGTATGGCATAGTGAGACCACAAAAGTAACCAAAGGCCATTCTCATCATATGGCTGTTTGAAGCATATTGGTCTGCAGACATACATGTCCACATTTTGTTCCAATCAGCTCTTCTGAATTCTGATTTTCAAATGCAGATGACAAACACTCAATATTTTGGTAATAATTCTTGGAAATTCCACATACAGCTTCTGAAAGCACAGTCTGTGTGCAGCATCAGGTCACATAAACTTCCTTATTTAGTTTCCAGGGAAGTCAGCCAGTGCTTGGGATAGCACACCATGTTCAGTCAGTGGCACGGGCCATAAACTCTCAGTCTTCTCTTCCTTGTTGTTCCTTTTTCCAGTACTCTTGTACCAGAAGTTGAAAAAGGGGCTGCACAGAGGCTTAGCTCTCACCATATCTGCCTCCAGGATTTCTACAGCCTCCACATGTTAGTCCACTTGCACAAAGGAACCTTAGCAAAAGGCAGAATCCTTGGTCCAAAGATGAGTCTCAGTGTCAGAATGGTTTGTCTTACCAGCACCTCCAGTCTTGACATCAATCTGCAAAAGTTATGGCTGCCTGGTGCCCATGGAAAGGCACGGTATGTAGTCAGGCACCAATCTTCTGGCACTGATGTTTCCAACTCATCAGCTGATCGCTCAGGATTTTCACTAATGCTGTACTAAAATGCTGTCACTGAATCCATCTAGTACTTTCTTCCTATTGTCCTTCAAAGAGATGTAATGGAGAGGATGAGTACAATATACATAGGCAAAAAGAGAAGGAAACCTTGTATTTACTCATTTTATCTGTGGCTTTCATTAGTTAGCTGGAGTAAGACACAGTTTTAAACGACCATACAGTTTATAATAAAGCACCCTGAGCTGTCTTTCAATACTACTGGTTTATTACTGGAGACAAGACAGATTAGTCTCTGTTACACGTTATAACTGATTTGGCTATCATTTCAAACAAAGCATGCTGTTTTATTAAAAGCTGTTCAGTTCCTTGTTTTAAAATGATCAATACATAGAAAAAGCAGAGGGACACCAGCCACCAACTTAGCAGAGACTGAAATCAGTACATTGCTATTAAAAAAAAAGAAAAAGATTTCTGAGAACACAGCTAAGGAATCATTATTGCAGAAGCATGATTTTAAAGGCCCACTGACACTCTCATTCAAGGGTGCTCAGCTCCATCAGGAAGGTGCTTTTGAAAATCGATAGACATTATGAGACTCTGAGGGTGTTCAACGGCTTGCACTGATGACAGGTGAGAGTAAGGAAATATATTTTCTTAATGTGTAAGTGTGGGCAACTTCTATATTTAACTTCTCTAAACGTCTTGCCATTGAACATGGCAGGTGAAAAAAACCCTGATAATTAACTTGAACTTAAACATAGTGGATTAACTTTTTCAACTTCACTTACTGCTTACCCTGACTGATTTTGACTGCAACAGATTAAAGAAGGATCACATAATCCTTCTCACTGATGGAATTGGTGGGTGCTGTGATGTCTGTCCCAGGGTAGTGATGTCTTCAGCTGCAAAGGTTTATGAAGGGAAGGTTTGCCAGTACCTCAAACGCTGAGATCAATCCGTCGTGTAACTTTATAGCTGGCTGTACTTCTGGGCCTCTAATATTCAGTGGTGCAAATATACTTTTTCCTGACTAGTTATGTCAGTTTAAAGACATCACTGAATTTCCAAAAGTACAGTTACTCCTACCTAAATTCCGGTGTATGAGATCTGATTTTGTGCTTGCAAACACTGTTTTCAATTCCTGCTTTAAAAATACGCTGCAACCATCAACGACTGTTACCCCTGCCATTCAGCGCTCACGCAGAATGCTTGTCATGTTCAATACACGGGCTGTCTGTAATATCTGTCTGTGCAGTCTTCAAAGCACAGAATCAATTTCAGAGAATAAAAACCTGAATAATTATTATTATTAACTTTGTTCATATTTGATACGTCTTTAAGCTTAGGAGTTGTTGTTTTTTAAACACTGGACTTTAAATTTAACTCCTAATCGCTGGTGTGTGAACTTTAGGACAGCACTACAATTGCTTAGATGGATTACACAGCATGTGAAAATAATCCTCCCCCATTCTGAGACACTGAAAAATTCATTTTTCAGAGAGGTGCGCTTGAACGTGCGATTCCAAAACAATCTAATCATCAGACCAAATAACTTAATCAAAGATAGCAATTCAAAGCTTTTAGTGCAAATGCGTCACAAATGCTTACACTTAGAAATTCTCTTTGTAAGGTTGTGTTTACAGACTCTGCCACAATAGGTAAAAGAACAAAAATATCTTTGATGATTTTAGCAGAGAAAAGGGTAGTACTGAAAAAGAGATGAGAAAGAATGGGATGCAAGACACTGTTGAAAAATAATTGATACTGTTACAGGAAGAAAGGCTAAACTCGAAAAGAAAGACAGAGGGAATAATAATGAAATAAATTTGGTATTGGGTGTTCACATTTTACAATTAGATACCCAAGCGTTAGTACATCAGTAAAGTTTTGTCACATTCATGCTACACGTTGACCTGAAACTGCATTTGACTACATTTGAGTTTCTCAGCTTTCCTCCCTGTTGCTTTCTCCTTGACAGACTTTCTGAAGATCTTAGATACGAAACCTCTTTGTGAGACGTACATCAAGTAATTGTATTTGTGGCAGAAGAGATGAAGGTGGAGGAATGCGAGCCAGGTTTTGGTTATCACACCAGGACCTGGCAGGAAATGAAAAGCAAAGGGACACCCTAATGTCCTCACCAAGTTCCTCTGGCCAAGTTGGAACGGTGAAGGAGCATCCTGAGTGCGCGGTAATGCACAAGTGGAGCACACAGGGTACGCTGTTTAACAACGACACAGCCACATCACCAAAACGCTTGCCTTTCTCCATCTGTAACAGTGGGCATGAATTTTGGAGGGAAGACCTCAGGTTGTAACAGAAAAAAGTCTGGAAGTGGCCCAAGAAATCAGTCTGCACACATGTAAAAGGAACTGATACCTAAGCACCCTGCAGAGTTTTAGTAAGGATTATATTTAGTTTTTACTGCCATGGTACCTCTCTATCTGCTGTACACAATTCCCTTCAGTCCTCTTGCCCAAACAAAACACCACAAACATACTTGAAAGAACAGTACGACTCTAAGACAAGTACTTTAAAAATAGTAAGTGTTAAATTTCGGATGACCTGTGCAGATCTGTTCAGTCTTTTATTTTTTTCTGCTGTATTGTGAATAGTCTTTAATTAAAAAATAAAATTTGTTCATAATCTCAAAGCACAAGATGGATTTACTCTGGGGATTACTGCCATGAAATGAGAGTTTCTGTAAAACTCAGCTTTGCTTTTTGCAGAGTTTAGAACGTGTGCAGTGGATGAAGTAGAGGTACAGACTACTACTAACCCCAAGTGCTAAGCTAAGGAAATCAGGTCGAATTCCACCTTTTCCTTCCAGTCTCCACCTTTTTTCTTTTTCTGTAACTTCCACCACATCCTCTCCATTTTTACGCCCTGCTGCTATTTTTACTTATCTCCAACTTAACCTGGCCTTTATTCACTCTTTTCTATCCCTGCACACTCTTATTATTCCTCTGCAGAGAGCAGCAGGAACTGAGATTTCTATATCATTATTCCTCTTCACCCTGTTCCCAGACTCCTTTTTGTTATCACTGCTTTTTTCTTCATTCTCCCTTTCTACAGTTTTGCTGCCTTTTCTTTGAGGGGGATGGAGAGGTAAAGAAAGATGTAAAAAAAACAGAAGCTGGTGAGAATTTATTTTCTTAGATTATGTCAGTTCTTTAAACATTGAACAATTACACCACATGGGTCCAGATTAACAAAAAATCCATCAGATTCATGCTTGTCAGGCCAGACTTGTGCAAAACTTGCCCACCCTGCTGTCTGCCACTCCCATGGCAGCCTGCTGCCTGGACTGCCTTCAAGTCAGGAGTGACAGGTGCTCCAGAGCCTACATCTCTATAACCACCTACCAGGGCTGGGACCCTCAGGCCAACGGCTGGAACACACCAGCATAGGTCTTTCCATCGCTGAGAACTTAAAAATGTTTGGATGTTCTTTCAAAGGTGCCACAAACACAATTTTGAAATATTGACTAACTCCATGAAGTTGAATTATTATTTTTTTAGCCCTCTCCACCCTGCAGGCTGCATGGGGGCTAGCTGGGACAATTGGGAAATGGCATTTTCCTCCTCCACGTTCCAGTGCCCAGAGCCTCAGCAGCTTCTGATTATATTTTCCTCCATTTTACCTCCATTTTCCTCCATTCCCAAGTTATCTTTTCCTCCATTTTACCAGTTGGAGGAAGGGGATCAGCTAGAAATAAATGCATTATGGGTATCCACTCTTGTCTTTGTGGCTGGTGCCCACCATGAGGGTTTTGGGTTTTATGCCAATGGGACTTTCTTCAATGATTATAACCTGTTAGAGAGGGATGGGACCCACCTGTCTAGAAAAGGTGAGAGCATCTTTGGCAGCAGGCTAGCCAACCTGGTGTGGAGGGCTTTAAACTGAAGGACTTGGGAGGTGGGGGGCAAAGTCACAATGCTCAAGCCATCCCATCTGGCTGGGGATTAAGAATGGCTAATCAGAGCAGTGACAAATCGTCCTCAGCTGTGTCCCAAGCTGAGAAGCAAAAGACCAACAACCTTAAGGGTGCACATGGACACGGCAGAACCTCTTGCACCCCTCCAGGGAAACCAGCATGCTCGAGTTCCTCCCTGAAATGTCTGTACACCAATGCATGCAGCATGGACAATTAGCAGGAAGAATTAGAGATCTGTGTGTGGTCGCAGGGCCATGATCCCACTGCAATTACAGAGACATGGTGGGACAGCTCGCATGACTGGAATGCTGTCATGCATGGCTACACACTCTTTAGGAAAGACAGGCCAACAAGGTGAGGTGGTGGAACTGCTCTGTATGTGAGGGAGCAGCTGGAATGTATTGAGCTCTGCCTGAACGTGGATAAAGAATGAGTTGAGAGCTTATGGGTTAGAATTAAGGGACAGGCTAATATAGGTGACATCATTGTGGGTGTGTACTACAGGCCACCTGACCAGGAAGAGGAAGTTGATGAGGCCTTCTACAGGCAGCTGAAAATCGCCTCACAGTCACAGGCCCTGGTTCTTGGGGGGGACTTCAACCATTCTGATATCTGCTGGAAAGACCACACAGCCAGGCACACACAGTCCAGAAGGTTCCTACAGAGCATTGATGATAAGTCTCTGATGCAAGTGGTGGAGGAGCCAAGGAGGAGAGGTGTTCTGTTGGACCTTGTTCTGTTGGACTGGTTGAGGATGTGAAGGTTGGGGGCAGCCTCAGCTGCCATGACCATGAAATAGTGAACTTCAGGATCCCGTGTGGAGGAAGCAGGGCAATAAGTAGGATCAAAACCTTGGACTTCAGGAGAGCTAATTCTGGCCTCTTCAAGGACCTGCTTGGAGGACTCCCATAGGTCAGGGTTCTAGAAGGTAGGGGGGGTCCAAGAGAGCTGTTCAAACATCACTTCCCCCACACTCAGGAACAGTGCATCCCCATGAGCAAGAAATCTAGCAAAGGAGGCAGGAGACCCATATGGATGAGCAAGGAGCTTCTAGAAGAACTCAGACAGAATAGAAAAGTCTATGGAAGGTGGAAAGAGGGACAGGCCACTTGGGAGGAATACAGGAATGTTGTCAGAGCATGCAGTGATGCAATGAGGACGGCTAAGGTCCACCTGGAATTGAATCTGGCAAGGGATGTCAAAAACAACAAGAAGGGCTTCTTCAAGTACATCAGCAGCATACGGAAGACTAGGGACAATGTGGAGCTGCTGCTGATCAAGGTGGGTGTCCTGGTGATGGAGGATACAGAGAAGGTGGAGTTATTGAATGCTTTCTTTGCTTCAGTCTTTAGTGCTAAGGCCGGCCCTCAGGAATCCCAGGCCCTGGAGGTAAGAGAGGAAGCCTGCAGAGAGGATGACTTTCCCTTGGTCGAGGAGGACTACGTGAGAGATCATTTAAGCAATCTGGATGCCCACAAATCCATGGGTCCCGAAGGAATGCATCCACGAGTGCTGAGAGAGCTGGCAGATGTCATTGCTGAGCCACTCTCCATCATCTTTGAGAGGTCCTGGAGGACAGGAGAGGTGCCCAAGGACTGGAGGAAAGCCAATGTCACTCCAATCTTCAAAAAGGACAAGAAGGAGGACCCAGGGAACTACAGGCCGGTCAGCCTCACCTCCATCCCGGGAAAGGTGATGGAGCAGCTCATCCTGGAGGTCATCATTAAGCAAGTGGAGGAAAAGAAGGTTATCAGGAGTAGTCAACATGGATTCACCAAGAGCAAATCATGCTTGACCAATCTGATAGCTTTCTACAATGGCATAACTGGCTGGGTAGATGAGGGGAGAGCAGTGGATGTTGTCTACCTCGACTTCAGCAAGGCTTTCGACACTGTCTCCCATTACATCCTCCTAGGGAAGCTCAGGAAGAGTGCACTGGATGAGTGGTTGGTGAAGTGGACTGAGAACTGGCTGAATGGCCGAACTCAGAAGGTTGTCATCAGTGGCACTGAGTCTAGTTGGAGGCCTGTAACTAATGGTGTCCCTCGGGGGTCAATACTCAGCCCAGTCTTATTCAACTTCTTCATCAATGACTTGGATGAAGAGTTAGAATGTACCCTCAGCAAGTTTGCTGATGACACAAAACTGGGAGGAATGCTGGATATATCTGGACAGGCCGGAGAGCTGGGTGCAGAGGAACCTGATGAAGTTCAGCAAGGGCAAGTGCAAGGTCCTGCACTTGGGGAGGAACAACTCAATGCACCAGTACAGGGTTGGGCTGACCTGCTGGAGAGCAACTCTATGGAGAGGGACCTGGGTGTCCTGGTGGATGACAGGTTAACCATAAGCCAGCAGCGTGCCCTTGTTGCCAAGAAGACCAATGGCACCCTGGGGTGCATTAAGAACAGTGTGGCCAGCAGGTCGAGGGAGATTCTCCTTCCTCTGGAGTACTGTGTCCAGTTCTGGGCTCCCCACTTCAAGAAAGATGAGGAGCTACTGGAGAGAGTCCAGAGGAGGCCTACGAGGATGATCAGGGGACTGGAGCATCTCTCCTACGAGGAGAGGTTGAGGGAGCTGGGCTTGTTCAGCCTGGAGAAGGCTGCGAGGGGACCTTATAAATACTTACAAATATCTGAAGGGTGGGTGTCAGGAGGATGGGTCCAGACTCTTTTCAGTGGTGCCCAGTGACAGGACAAGGGGCAACGGACACAAACTGAAGCAGAGGAAGTTCCTTCTGAACATGAGGAAGAACTTCTTCACTCTGAGGGTGACAGAGCCCTGGAACAGACTGACCTGTTGTCAGGAGGCTGTGGAGTCTCCTTCTCTGGAGATATTCAAAACCCGCCTGGACGAGGTCCTGTGCAGCCTGCTGTAGGTGACCGTGCTTCAGCAGGGGGTATGGACTAGATGATCCACAGAGGTCCTTTCTAACCCCTGCCATTCTCTGATTTTGTGATTCTGTGATGGCCAGAAGCACTAAAACCAGAAAAAAAATTATGTAGTTTCTGTCTGCAGTCCAGCGCATACTTAGGAGTGGGGAGGGAGTGGAGTATGCTCTGTGTAAAGGGCATCTTCTGAAGATGCCGGTGCTACAAATCCAACAATCCTTCCAGGACATACAAAACTGAGAATTCAGAGGAACATATAGTTACTAAATACAGCCACATATTTAGCATGTTTGGCAAGTGTTTCAAGGGATGAGGAAGGCACTTTTGGCTCCAGTGTCTTTCCATGACTTCAAGTTCACATTCCATGGAAGACTTGCAATGAGTTTATGTCTCCCAGATTACCGTACCTCACTACATCAAAATAAACACTGAATTCAGATTGGTTCTTACATTTACTTGTGGTTGATTGAGCACACAACTTGGTCTGACCCCTTCCAAGAGAAAAGAATCATGCTTCGTTTTGAAAAAAGTGGCAGGGAGATGTTGAATATGAATGCAACTAACAGTTAATACTCAGGCAGCTGACGGGAGAAAAAATAGCAGTTATATAGTCCCACTGCGGAGATGTTACATTTGTAAGATAATCTCCAACACAGCGCTTGCAGCTCTTGTTTGTTCACATACTTCAGAGGAATGTTTTCTAATAATCCAAAGAAGTTTACAGTGTTGTGCTGAGTTGACACCAGCTGAAATCTGGTCAGCAAGCCAGAGATCCCTCATGAAAACAGCTGTATGGCACTTGTGTGTGCTGTGCAAGCGGCTGCTGCTTCCACTTTGGCGATGAAATAATGACATATATTTTTCACAGCGAAAGATTTTGGCAGTCACACGAGCATGCTTTCATGGAGTTTTAAAACCCTGAGCAGATCTAAGCCTGAATCTTAAGTTTTAAAACTTCTTTCTTCTCATAGTCCATAGTGTGGATTTTGCAAGCAACCCTCACCAGGTCTGGCAGAGTTTGCCCTTCTGTGAGAGAAAATGGAATATATCAACCAAGAGTAAGTACAATGTCAAGTCTTTGGCATTGAATAAGGGAAAGAGTTAGGTTTCAGAATATGTGTATGAAAATAGCCATTAATATATTCACTATGATGTATAGTAATGTGTTTAAAATGCATCCTATCAGAGCAACAACTGTTTTTCAACAACTTATTTGTGAATTTTAAAGTATGAATGCGTATCCAGAGGCTCAACCTGATAGTCTCCAAGCGCCTCAGTTTTCACAGGATGCCTCTAACTAGTCACTTCTGAAAACATTGTCTGTTGCTAATTAAGTCTGGCACATTTCTGTCAGATAGGCAGGGAATGTTACTTGCCGCAAGAGAGATGGGTCCATTAGGATGCAGAGAATTTGTGGCTCCCTTGCAAATCAACAGCAGGGCCAAATATAGAATGAAGAATTCTAAATAAGATCAGAGGAGAAACAAAGATCCTAAACAATGACTCCACTGACATAAGGACGAATTCAAAGCCATTACCAATTTAACATCGGCGGGGGG
>Ga0065711_1003496_pt1 | contig 27697 bp, 24 predicted proteins | sample Hoacrofraction12_FD_59098 | JGI IMG/M metagenome (GOLD analysis project Ga0065711, IMG submission 59098) | Hoatzin crop microbial communities from Cojedes, Venezuela - Epithelial fraction 12 v2 (version 2) | ecosystem: Host-associated > Birds > Digestive system > Esophagus > Crop | place...
TGGTCACCCTGTCGTCCCCCAGCACTCCCAGTCCCTCTCCGCAGAGCTGCTCTCCAGCAGGTCCGCCCCAGCCTGTACTGGTGCCTGGGGTTGTTCCTCCCCAGGCGCAGGACCCTGCACTTGCCCTTGTTGACCTTCGTCAGGTTCCTCTGCGCCCAACTCTCCAGCCTGTCCAGGTCTCGCTGAACGGCAGCACAGCCTGCCGGTGTATCAGCCACTCCCAGGAACCATTTCTTCTCCTCCACAAGCTGTAATTCATCAAGGAATTTCGGCAGCGTTGGAGCCGTGGAGTTCGGCAGCGTTGCAGGACGGCTCCCTGCTCCCCCTGCCTTCCAGGAGCCCCTTCCCTTTCAGATCTGAGGATGCGCGGGAGCCGGCGGCTGCAAGCCGATGCCAGAAGCTGGTCGTTAAGCACCTGAAATACAGAACCCAAACTCAGCACATGCCCTCTCTTTGTTATGGAGGGGACAGTTCACATAAACCTGCCTGTCTGCCCCAGTAAGCTCTTCTAAGCGTGCTCCAGGGCTGGCAACGCTTAGAAGTTCTTCCTGGGAGAACCTGGGGGTCTTCTCCGCTTTCATTTTACAATACTAAAACATGCTGGTTCTCATTCCAAAGCTTTAATAATCAGCTCAGAGCCATGCCACCCCCAAAAGCATCCTTGCCCTGAGATCACAAGCCATATACTCCATAAGTGAAGGGTTTTTTGATTCTTGAAAATGCCAGGCAGTAAGAGCAGGCATGGGAGAGCTACCCGCCCTGGAAGGATCCACCAGCAGCTGGTAAGACCGCAGCAACCCCCCTTCTGAAACAGGATGTCTGATCCGGGTGAATTGCCAGATTTACCCCAAACACCTTTTTTTTTTTTTTCTTCTTCTTTTAAAAGTCATCAACCCCCAAATCTGCGGCCTGCCTTCAACATCAGAGGTGTTTACCCATTTTACGTATACGCGTGAAGCCTTCACACGACATACCCGCAGCAAATCATCACCGGCATCTTTACCTGCTGCGTAACTGGACTGAATAAAACTTGCGTACAAAGTTACACTGCCACCAGAAAAATCAGGTATTCTTGCTCTGCTGCAACACAGAACGTGCCGAGGCAGAATGAAAATGAATCGACATTTCAAGGCGTCCTTGGCACGCGCGAGCCTGAACCTCAACAGGGAAGCCCACGAACGGAACTGCTGCTTCCATCTGAACTCACAACAGCAGACTTGACCTCAAACCAGCCACTTTTGAGTACGTCCCTCCAATTCGGTTTACCGATCCACATTCTCACTCCGCATCACGCATTTCCTGAGGGCTGTTAAAAACACAAGTCTTTAGCAATACTCCTATGCCTCTGAATGGAACCGACCCCCTCAAAGCTGAAGTTAGCTTCCACGGGGAAGTTTTACATCACCCTCAGCAAAGACACTCTCGAACAAGCGATGAGTTTCCCCCAGATGCAAATTACAGCTTTATCAATTCCAGTCAGTGTTAATGCTAATAATCCAATTAAAGGCAAGGCAAGTCTAATTTAGGTAAATGAAGGATTTCACCGGCACAACATTAAGAACATTTAAAACTAGCAAGAAGGAAAAAAGGCTTTGAAACATCTGGGGACCGCCTATACCCAAGCACCAGGTGTTATTTTTTTTGCCTGAATACATAGCAGAGAAATAACCCCGTTTTCAGGAAGCACAGTGCAGTGGAAAACGCCCGTCAGGGGCTGGGTAACAGCTATCGGCCTGGGTCTGTTCCTCACGTTCAGTCTCACCGCCCCAGCTGACGACGGGCAGGGTTCAGAGCTGTTCGCGTTTAGGATCAAAGGCCACAGGGTCTGGTGCTGAACCAGCCCAGGACAAACGGTTCCTCCGTCGTCCCCCGCCGACCTTCAGCACCTTCTCCTGCAGGGCACGTCCCTCGCCTCCTGCACAGAGCGTCAAAAACACTGGGTTTAAAATTAATTACTAAAATAGCCAACACTGCTTTGCCAGGCACAGATTTGAACCGTTTACATGAATTTACCAATCCAAATGGCACCCTGAAGCACTTTGGAGAGCCATATAAACATCAAATTAACTCCTATCACCTCATTTTGCTTTGCTCTGCAGATCTGTATTTAATTGTCAGACTTGACTGTCGCTGCACAGCTGCAAGCTGTTAAAGCACCAATTCCAACCTTGGCTATAAACACCAGGCAAGCTTTGCACCTGGGATCCCCCTCTTCCTTGAGCATTCTCCCACCTCGCTGGAGTTTGCACTCAGGAAAGAAAGCAACCCCACCTTGACTCGCTACTGAAGTTATAATTAAAAAGAAGTGGATAAAAGAGCATTTTTCAACGATACCATCAGCAAAAGGACTGCAGGTTCTTCAGTCCAAGCTGTCGGGAAAAATCTCTTCGCCTTCTCCTCCCAGCAGGCCAGAGGGGAGGGAGCTGGCGCTGCTTCTCCCCAGGCTCCAGAAGGCAGCCGGGAGCCGCCTGCAGACAGACTCACCCACGGGCGAGGACAGACAGCTTGCCACTGACACGGTATTTGGTTTTAATACATAAAGACAAATCTGATTAAAAAACACAAACAAGAGTAACAGAAGATAGCAGGATTTAATACAGCTTCATTATTCCTTTTTGTTTGGTTGGTGGGTTATTTTCAAGCCACCCAGCAGTCCCTGCGAACCCAGGGAGGTCACCGAGTTTCTATTCTGTAGAAGACAGAGAAGTGGAATCATACTCACTTTAACATCAGCTCACTACTGAAGAGTCTTTAATTGATTTCACATTTCAAAGTGTGAAGTTCTGCTCTGACTTTAACCAATAAACAGACTAGTCATTTACTTTAAAAAGGCAGGGTATTTATTTTTGTGAGGAATAAAAATAAACTGTGGTACAAGTGAAACTTCATGAACAAATACATTTAGAGAAAAAAGACACAGTGCTCCTCTGAACACGGTACAATTGTTTTTAAAGCAGTGCATTAACGAAAACGACGTACACAGCCATCGCAGCACAGTCAGGAACGTGGGATTTCTTCCCCCATAATTTTATACAACTGTCCCTCAACAGTTACACCGACAAAAACAGCGACGGACAGAAACAGCAAACACGTTTACAATTTTCAGTTGAGCACTATGCACAATTCCAGGTATGTTCCTACCAAGATCAGCTTGCGGGCGACAGGAAAAGTACGTGTGTGTGCTCAGTTACGTACGACTCGATCCAGTGCTACAAGTTACTCCAGTAGTATGCTGCTACGTTAAATACAGACGCATATACATAAACGACAGGAGAAGAAATCTAGGTCAACCAGTTTTACCTACCTTCCTTCCGCACTGCTTCTGTCGTTCAGAGGTGCCGAAAGGACGCGGTGCTGTCCATTAAAACACTCGCCCTAACCAACCACACCGACTGCAGCGGGCACCGACCTGGCTGCGCTTAGTGCTAACAATGCTTGCGAAAACACGGACTTCAACATCACCTGGTTTGAGACATTCCACATCTAAATTAACCAAGTGCTGTGTATTAATTAAAACAAAGCTACTACATTCAGAACAGATTCTCCCCCCCACCTCCGCCCCGAGGCATGGGAAGTGCCTACACGTGCAAGAGGGATGGTGTGTAAACAAGGAGTAACTGCGTTAGGTCTGCACAAAAAACGACCCCAGCACCCAAGGCCAAGCAGCGAGGAAGGGGAGAAGAGCAGAACAGCAGACACATCTGGAACTCCCCTGGTCACCGGCGAATATTCGCTCTGAAATAGCGCCAAGGAACGACCCCTTCGGGGGAGCAACCGCCAGGCACTGAAGCTACCCAAAGAACGAGCAGTTTTGCCAGAAAGCGAGCTGCAGCGGCGCCTGGGCACAAGAGCTCTCCAAAATGCTCTCCCTGCAGGTGCCGTGGCTTTGAGACATGCACGGGGGCCTTTGGAGCGCCTCGTAGGACTCGCCACCTCCAAACCAGATGGGAACAGCAGACATGGGGCGCCTCAGATTGGAGATTTCCACCCGTAACCCAGCAGGGCCCAACTCAAGGCAGAGATCCTGCCAAGCTCCGCGCACCTTCAGCTCCCAGCAGATCTCCCTGGCCAGGATGCGAGCAGCTCACGGAAGCAACCTGAAGCTCACCAGCTACCTTCAACAAGATTCCATCTCCATCCTAGTCAGGGCAGCTCTACGTACCAGCGAGCACCCACACAGCAGGTGGATTCTTCTTCTAAGCGCTTAAATGAAAGGCATTCACTACGAGCAGGAACAGACTATGCAGCTAGAGGTGTATCACACCTCTAGGCTTTCATAAACTGCTTTTTCTCTCCCGTGAAAGAGGGCCGACTGAGAACTACATCTGTGAGCAAACCCGTTATTCCCTTTTTTTCTGTAAAGCAAACAGCACCGACTGGATTTTGTCTACCACAGGCGACGACTGCAAAACAACACGCAATTTAAGAATCCAGCACTGTGAAGTTCACGTTAAGACATTTCAACTGAGAAATAAAGCTACACAAGCCCCTCTTCTACTTCCGAGGAGTAGCTTTAACGCAGAGTATTACAGGCCCTTGCCCCCTGCAGCGCTATTCCTGTTTGTAGCAAGAGAGGCACCGTGTACAGGCATGAAACCACGCTACCACAGAGTATCTCGGTAAAGCAAGAGGTGCTCCAGAAAAGGTCGAGTTTTTAAGCAAACAAAGCCCATCCGCAGTAAACAGGATCCCTCCTCCCTCCCAGATCTCCCCGTCAGAGGAACCCAAATGGAAAGCAGCAAGTTGCACTGTTCACTTAACAGCTCCAATTACAGTTTGTAATTACAATTACAAAAACAGTATGCGACTTCACAATGCACCGAGGCTCCATGAGGAACAAATAAGTTACAGTAACTCTTCACCAACACGGTGCTTACAGAAGGAGATTCCTACCTAACAGCTTTCAGATGTCCTGTAACACCTTGAGGGAACACGGAACGAAGTCACTCACTGCCACAAGCTGGGCCCGGGCTTCCCGCAAGGCTCCAGGAAGCCAGCCCGGCTGCCCAGCGAGGGCACGCTGCAGCGCTCCCAACAGCTTCTCATTTTTGGTCTCGAAACACTCAGGAGTTACCCTCAAAACTCAAAAGCTTCTAGCTAATCGGTTTATCAAACAAATAATCTCATGGAAAGCCAGGAAACCCTGGAATCTTTTCTAGCTCTGTAAACTCACAGAACCAGCAGGAATGATTTTTAACATGTTGCAGACTTTGACCAGGTTTGTATATATTAAATCCAAAAGGTTTAAAAAGACAGATCATTACCTTTTCTTCTTGGCTAGGTTTTGCATTTCAAAGTATCAAGTCATCCATTGTTTTGTTACTGAAGTGAAAAGCAGCAAGATTACTAAAAGCTTACTAATACTTTCAGTGTCTGAAGTGATCTTTTCATGGTTATATGCACCTGTAGTAATATTGTAGTCAAGAAGGATTTGTGGAGACGTCAGCATCACATTTTAGGGATAAGCAAAGATTATTATACTTTTTTCAAGGTAATCAATGGTAATTCAAAAGACAAGGCAATGTGTAAACATTTATAGAAACCTTCTGCAAAATGTTTTTACACAACGATTAACCAATGGCATGTCTAAATCGTTCAGTAGTCAGTCAAAATTCTCTACAGTTCTGTATCTCTAACTTTCATTAGAGAACACATTAAAAGAACCGATGGCATCTAGAACAACGGGTCCTAAGCAGCGCCTGTCTTGGTCTCGGTTACCATTTGAGAGCTCTCTATCTAAGCAGCCGTGCACACTACCCGCTACGCTCTTTTACCACCTAGAAAGAAAAGACAGGGTCATTCTACCACATCCATACGAAACAGGCTCCAGACTGCAAAGCACACGTGTGACATCAAGCTTTTGCACCACGAAGAGGCCAAGGGAAATCACCTCCCCAGCACCCTGCAGGGGAAAGCTGCAGCAGATGCCGAACCCCGGGTATCTAGAGCAGACCGATCAAGACTCAGGGCGCAATCTCTTTGCTTGAGGAGTACGTGGAGATGGCAAACTTCAAGGGCCGACAGATTATCTAACAGTGTTAGGAGCTTAGCAGATCTCTTTTTATGACCAAAGGGACTCAACAGCAGATGCTCATCTTGAGATCGAGAAAAGATGCATTCAGAAACGTGCATCCTTCAAAATAAAACACATAGCTGTTGCACAACGCAGGATTTTTGATAACAACAAATTTGAAACATTTGCTTAAGCTGATCTGGTTCACTATTTTATGCGCTAGTTTACAAATCAATCGCACACTGCCGTTCTCTCACTGCTACCCACTGCTAACAGCTATATTACTTGCTTTAAAATTGAAAAATCTGCAATGTTAACTAAAGTTTCTCTTTGCCACTCTTGGCACTGAAGAAACTCTGTATTCTCAGGTATTACCCCTTTTTCCTTAGGTCTTTTGATATACTTAATAAAATTGTGTATTTTCTTACCCAAAGTGTGACACTTGGGGGAGTTTGGTTTTTTTTTTCTTTTCTACTTCATCTTGAACACCGAAACCAACCTGGTCATTTCACCACGGGTTACAAGCCTATGGACAATGGCTATTGCATTTTACAGTGCTATAATGGAACATTTCTACTTTTTATTGTAGATTGGGAAGGCTAACTTAGAAAATATTCTCAGTTTGTTTCAAAATTTTATAAAAGGGAAAAACTGATTTTAAGACCTAACGGCAGGGTCTAATTTAAACAACAGGATCCAAAAGAAAGCAGAAAAGCATCTCGAATTAAGCCGCGCAGAGGGACCCTCTGTGCAGTTAAGCACATCTATAGAAGCTTGTCCAGAACAAGTGCTGTGGAGCAGCTTTCCTGGGTCACCCGCTTCCCCGGGGAGACAAGCCCTCACTTCTTCGCAAGACTGCTGCACAAATGGGATATACGCCTCCGTTTCAAACCCGTGACTTCGGGCTTGTATCTCCGGCTGAGACTACTGCAGTTTACAGAAACCAAGCAGCGGTAACAAGCGCTGGAGCCACAGCCACGATGCCCACTTCTCGTTCCAGTAAGGGGTCACATCCCAGCTCACGTTTTGTCACCAGCTTCCCAAAATTACAAAGCTCACTGCCATGAGAGATACTGTTCATCTCACCGTGTCTTCACAGCACAGACCAAAACATCTCTAAGGTTCACGTAATGTTAACGTCCACTATAAGCACTCAGCATGCGATGCGATGCAATCATTTGAGGCCCCATATTAATAACGGAACACACCTCATCTGCCATTACTGCCTCATCGACAGATGTGAGGAAAGCACATCAATGCCAGCTAAGAACAAAGAGTTACTCTCTTGCTTCCATTTAACCACGATCATAAAACAAGAGAGAAGAATTCCATATAAATTTTTTCCTATCTTTTCTCATTTCTAACCCTCCCTCTGTCAAAAATTCATGTGTTACATGCAGTCTTTGTGGCTTGCTGCACTCTCTCTGTAACTGAGGTCCATAAAAGCTTATTGTTTGAAAGGCTGGCTTAGGAAGAAGCTGCTAAACTCAGGGGATCGGCAAAGATCCTGGAGAAGCTGGCAGCAGATAAAAAACCTTGTTTAAAAATACTGACTACAAAGAAGACCAAATACTACACACTACACTAATAAAAACAGTACATCGCGCGGCCAGGCATTAAAATGGTCTCCATAAAAAGGCACAGGGGGGTGTTTTTGTTTAACAAATATGCATAGGAAACAAAAAATGAATCCGTTCTGCCACAAGGTGAGGGTCCATGCAGAGATTCATTCACAGTTAAGAAAAGGTTGGGTTCTTTATCATTTTAAGATGAATGGAAATTTTTTATCATTTTAAGATAACCTTGCACCACCACTGAGAATAAATGGATTGCATCTTTCCTACGCCAGTTATAAACTCTGCACAACTGCTAAGCCCCAGGTTAACCGGCCAAGATTTCTTTCAGCTTGAAATACCAGTACTGGCAGGCAGTCGTAAACCTTGAACACGCATCGTGTTTCCACCGAAAAATCAGGTTTACACTAACTCAGGGCAGCCTCCTGGGCAGCTCTGTACGCATCTTCATCCCTCCAGCTGCAAAACGATGCAAACCGAACCAAAGGCAGACTGCACAGCTCCCCGCAAACATCGGCGCTCACGCTTAGCTGTAAGTGGTCAGGGGGTCTGCGCCCTCGCAGCGGGGCACAGCTCCCCGACGCCTCACCACCGCAAGCGCCTGGTTCACTGAGCGCAGTTCCCAGAGCTGATCAGTGGTGCCGAGGCTTTCCATCCTTAGCTGCCGAGTCTAAAACGTCGGCGGTGTCACTAAGATCACGGAGCTCCTGGTGATGAGACAGGTTCTCTTTGTGCTTTTGGTCCACAGCTGACATCATATCTATATCCCCTGCGGAGGCACCATTGCTCAACACCGGAGGTGGCTCCCCTTCGTAACCCTGAGGAGTGTTGAGCATCGGTGTTTTCGAAGCAGCGCTTCCTACTTTAGAAAAGAGGCAGGCTTCAGTGGGCAAAGGACCATCAAGGAAAGGAAGTTTCTACACAGACAAAAAAGACATTAAAAAAATGAATGCAAGCTATTATTCCCAGATGTCAGGGATACAGAAAAAAACAACTGTCATCCTAAGTCCTGTGTTAGTGCCTCTTTTTCAGCTCCGTAATCCAGCATTAAAGTACATGGGCACAGATCCTTACATGTTTCATACAAAACATCATTTAATTAATAAAACTAATGTGTTCATCATTCACGTTAACATAGCAAAGGACACTGGTAAGTCTTCTCACCGGTATATTATAGATGACTCTTCTACTACTGTATTTTTAGGGGGTTTTTTTTGTTGGTTTGTGGTGTTTTGGGGGTTTTTTTGGTGGTTTTTTTTTTAAATACTTATAGAAAGGATATTGCAAGTAGAGCCTTGGGTGTAAAGAAAAGCCACCCCACTGTGGTTGGTTGACCATGGCTGGATGCCAGGTGCCCACCAAGCTGCTCTATCACCCCCGCCTCAGCAAGATGGCAGGAGGGAGAAAATAAGATGGAAAAAAATCCTCATTGGTCAAGATAAAGGCAGTTTGATAAGGCAAAAAGCCAAGGCCGTGCACGGAAGTAAAGGAAAACAAAAGATTTATCCTCTACTTCCCATCAGCAGGTGGTGTCAAGCCAAAGGTCCCTTCCAACCCAAAGCATTCTATGATTCTGCGCAGGGCTTCAGTACACACAGCACTTGCTCCAGCAGACAAACGTAGTAATGGATGCCCCGTCTCCCCTTTCTCTTCGCTTTCATTGCTGCGCAGACGTCGTACAGCACGGAGCATCCCCTCGGTCGGTTCGGGTCAGCTGCCCTGCTGTCCCCAGCCCACTGGTGAGGGGGGAATGCTGGCGAGACAGCCCTGCTGCTGCGGAGCGCTGTCTGTCTTGCACTGCTGACACAGATACCTACATCTTCACATAGATAAACATAACCTCTGGGGAATCTGAGCAGAAATGACCAAGCCGTGAAGTGTGTTGCTGTTTATTATTCTGGGTTGAAGGAGCGAAACCGGTTGTTCCGGACACAAGATCTCTGCCCTCCAATACCACAGAAGAAAAGTAGTAAATGTGCAAGATTCCCTGTCTTGTTTTAGCAACGCGCTTCAAATCTGAGGTAGCCACTCTCAGAGGATAATTCAGCCCACACCATCCAGTTACATTTTGGCCATTGCACGAAAGCCACCTTAAGTAACTCCACTGTGTTAATACCTGGTTGCTCATCAGTTTTTCCAATATGGCTTGTGAATGAGAAGGCGGGAAAGAAAAAATGTGGGAGTGAGCTGAACACAAGAATATTTTTGTATATTCACATTACTGGGGGTTGGGGGGAGGTTGAGAAGCAGGCCCTTTCTTTTCCTCTCTCCCTCTCCCTTGAAGCTTGCTGCGAGTTCGCTGGGAGTTCAAATCCTCATGTTCTTTTAACACCTGCTTCATTCAGAGCATCAGAACATCATGAGCCTGCAACAGAACTTGACCCAACACAGCTTCTACCCAGCCGATGAGGATTTTACGTAAACCAAACCTATTTGTTACAGCTATGTCATTTAACCTCTCATTTTTGCCCAGCTCTGCCCAGCGTGTTGAAACAATTGTTCAGTGCCAATGTTCAACCCCAGTTATATTTGCCAAAACCATCACATGATTTTAAATATTACTAAGATTCAGGACTCACATTTTCCAATTCGGATGCATTGTCTTCCAGTTTCACCTTCTGGCTCATGCAGCTTAGCAGGCGATCCAATACACGCTGTTTTGGATGCATTCCTTTGTCAAAGCGATTATACATCCCACACCAAAACCTCGAGAACAGGGCGAGAAAAGAGAATCAGGCGATCAATTGTACACTACCGGCCAACAAACTAGATGCTGTTTCAGAAAAAAAATTTCAATAAATTGAGAATAGCAATTGATTTTAAAAAACTGCCATAGCCTTGGATTATAAAATTCAGTATCAACGGGCAAATTTTCATAAAGTTCAAAAAAACTTCTGCAGATTTAAGTACTTCTTGCCTTACAACCTGCATGCACTGGCAGCAGGTATTAGCGTAAGATGAAAATACACTTTTTCTCCAGCAGACTCACTGGCAGCTTGGGAGGTGCACCTTAAAGTCCTCAGTTTGCTCCCCTACTTGTATTAAAACCCTTTGTCCGCCAGTAACCACACACAGCACTTCAGAACACACTTGCATCCCTCTGTGTCTCAGCAGGGAACAGGAGCGAGCCAGAAACCAGCAAAACTAACCACTTCAGCTGGAGCACCCCGGGCAAGCAAACAGCCACGGCAACAAGAAATCCCTTCTTGTGAAAAGCACCCAGACTGCGTAAGCCTGGGTGTGACTGGGCACTGAAATTTCTCTTCGAAAAAGACTTCCTTAATATATATTAAAAGCAAGAAAGCAGGAACTTTCTTTAGCAATTGCCTACTCTATCAAGTAAATCTGACAGAGCAGTCAGAGTGTGTGTGGGGGGTCTATCCACACATCTGAAGTTCTTCTTTTCCTTGCCCTTCCCCACACCAAAGAAAAAGTATTATTTCAAATTACAGGATCTGAACTTATTGAGCAATTACCTGTGCACTACTACTCTCAGTCTATGGATAAGGAAGGCAGGAGAAAGGTAAAACAAACCATGCTAATCAGTGAAAATTTATTTTATTAAACCTGAATTACCAATCTACTTTAGAATGAAAGTAATTCCCCCCTTCCTCAATAAGCAACTTACTGGAAACTGAAAGGTAGGGTGTTTGGCTGAAGCTCTTTGTAAGCTGTAAATCCTCTGTACAAAGGATTTCTCAGTTCCTGCTTCTTCTGTAAGAGGAAAGGCCACAGAGAATGCGTCTTCTCAAAGATTCTGTCAATTACAAATAACATCTAGTCACTAAAAAAAAGAATCAAGTTGAGTGAATTAATAAAGCTAGCTGTTCTAAGTAGAATTAGATTAAGGGAGCAAAGAACTATTTTTACACAGTAGCTGATTAATGTCATAAACACAAGATACATCACTGAGGAATATAAACCATTTAAAATGGACACTCTCCGGTCCACAAGGGATATCTGCAAGTTATGACTGGTCCAAATTAAAACTCCTGACTTTGGGGATATAAGTTTTTTCACTCTGTAGAACACAAGCATCTAGCACGACAATGCTACCCTTCACCAATCCACAATTACATTAAAAACACAAACAAAACTTGCCCATTTACTGACACTTAAAGCCATTTCTACACTATTGGCTCCATAAACCGCCAACTCACTTCAGATCCTCGCGCTCCTTATGGCAGGTCCCAAGGAAGTTGCCAAACTGGCAGGAGTAGACATGGTCATGGATTTCAAGCAGGAAACGCTCATTAAACTCAAACGCGCACGGCAACTGCTGCATGAGCTGCCAGACACATTCCACGAATTGAGTGAAGACAGGGGATACTTCTTTGGGGTCACCATCCAAATGGCCACACCTGGAGAGACACAAACAAAACAGGGTTCAATCCTGTCTCACCCATCAAAAAAAGAATCCCCTTGCCACTAAGCAACTGGGAAGTCTTCTTCACTAGTAGAATAAGAAATTGTTATGCAGAGTCAGAGAACGCCAGCGTGGTTTATTTTGCAGCAACTGCATGTTGACACGTGCCACCCTCAGCATTACTTGTTCTCCAAAGGTACCTGGTAGAAGCGACAAGAATTGAACGATGTCCCTTTCTCTAAAGCAAAAATCAGCATTGGAAGAGCCTACACAACAGACACGCAAGCATCACAAGAAATATTTGTGAAACAGGAACCGTTTAGTCTATGCTATGATGTTAGCACAAGGGAAAAAAAAGGCAGTACTCTCCAAAGAAACATCTACTGCTCGAACAGAAGAAACTAAGGCTCGTCTTTAATTGGGGAAAAATGTTGACACTGGTGGGATTCTGTCTGTCTGCTAGGAACAATAAGAAACAGCAGGAGACAAAAAGCGTCCTCTATGATCTTCTACTGATGTGAGAGTATTTTATGGTGCAGGCATAGCCACAATGGGTGGCAACAGTCAGAACAATCCCATTATGCTCTAAGAGGACATCAAGAATGAAATCCTGACAGCCAATTACTCAGAAAGAAAAAAAGAAAAAAAACTCACAGAAAACCCCAAAACAACTATCAAAAAAATTTTTTAGAGTTTCAGATGAAGTTCAGAAAAACCCTACTAGTTCTGCAAAAATCTAGCCAGGGATCTATCGGTCTTCATTAAAACCCATTACAGAGGAAAAAACAACCAGAGAAGGAGTGACAGCGTTTCTGGACAGCAGCCAACATTCTGTTGTACTGTAATGAGTGTTCTTTCTTACCAGAAAAGAACTGGGGTAGAATCCTCCTTTTCTACGATAGGATATAACCTGGAAACCCACAGAAAGGAACAAGGCATCCCCAAAGTTAAGTGGAAAAGTGAAGTAGGATTTCTTATGACAGAGATCTAGCTAATCAAATGTTCTGATCCCAGCCACAACACCCTAAGAAGCAGCATGAAGGAGGACTGATTCTCCTTGGAACTGAAAGGCACCAGCCACCACTACAAGAGGAATGATTACTGGAATAAAAGTTTGTATACTCCATCAATGCTGAAATTCATGCCTCAAGTACTTTTTGTATCCCTTGCCAAGTTCTTATATTTGGAACAATCCTTTATAATAGAAGAACAGGAGCTGTTGGGTTTTTCTTCTGGTCTTAAAGCAGGAAAGGCCAAAAGAGTCCCTAAAGAAGCAGAAACAATGACCGCAGAACATTTATTTGGCCAATAATGACCAAAGAGCAGTTTACCTTTGACTGCTTCTTATATACCAGTATAAGGGTGTGCATATTGCTTATTTTCCCCAGATACGCTTTAAGGAAACAGCTTTGTTTTCTTACTAAAAACAGTAATCAGTTTCACATCGAGAACAGAGCTTCAATTTTTAACAAGCTAATATCACTGAAGAGACTGGTCCCTTCCCTCCACGTATTCTTTTGGACCAGCTCAGTTTCTAAATTCTATATAGTAAATGTATTTAAACATGTTATCCCTACTAGATGTAGGCTATCAATTACAGGAATTACAGCATTTTTAATTTGCCTAGAGAATGGAAGTCATATCGGTTTTTAGCGCTATATTGCGCTCAAGTTTACACTTTGAACTTTGTAAAAGTCCTGAAAAACATTAGCTGAGGTTTTCTTCCAGGAGATGATTGCAGAAAAATTAGCATGTCTTGCCAGCACGTTAGCACTCCTCGTGTAATACACATGTGATTTTACAGGCAGGAAAACATTCAGAATTCAAAAAATTTGTTCAAGACTGTATGATTTTGTAAAGAAATGAAAAAAGCACTGATGAACTAACAACCCCAGCAGATACTGGCTTTGTGTCACCAGCTCCAGTATTTTCCAAATCTTCTCTCCTCTGTCCTGTGTCTTCATTTAAACTTTTCATGGGAGTACAAGAACCTGAAAACACAGTATTAGTTTCACAGCCAAGCCTCCACCCAGCCACTACACCCAAGATAACGTTCTCTTCTTACCTGTGTGAGAACTTGTGGCCCATTGAAATCCACTCCTTTTCTATTAGAACCTTCAGTTTCAAAACAGAGGTTAGAAAAAGAGCATTACTTTGTTTAGAAAAAGCAACATGAAGTCTTTGATGTTAAACTCTCAAAAGGTTACAAACACTACCTGCTGACCCTACTGTTAAGAGTATACCCACAGAAGTCAACGAAAACAGTAACAGTGATCTACAGATTGGAGCTATCCACAGTCACCAGTACGTCACTGTTGGAATAAGAAGTTATTTCAAGCAAGTCTAGTGCTATTTTGAGGGAGTCTCTATATTGTTAAAAATCCTAATATACAAACACACTGAGCTAAAAGAATTAACAGCTTAATATTAAGCTGTGTACTACTTCATTTGGAAAAGAGTATCATGATATTCAGCAAAACAAATCAGCCACTGAAATTCAACGGATGTTTAACACACAAATAGGAATATAAGAAGTACAGCTGCGTATTGAGGAGCTCAGGATGAAATCAGAAACACGACACAGCTATTTCTCTTTTAAATAGAATGCCTGTGCTACATATAAGAAAACAACAAGGAAGCAGTGTTTTCCTTCAGCACATCTCATAATGAACCAAATGACTGATGCTGAATCCATTATTACTTGCTTTGCTGAATCATAGTTAAAGATCAATTCCTGACAGCATCATCCAGAGACTTAAAGAACAAAAGGCAGGCAGAAATTCACAGCTGAGTTCTTTGCAAACTTAGGTTATACTGCTTTTCAAATTATTCCATTCTTTACGCTTCTGTGGCATTCATTTAGGAACAACCACTGTGGCAGGATTTGTGCAAACACATCATCTGCTCAGAGCACAGAAAAGCATTTGCCTGTTTTAGTTACTGCTCCTGTTCCTAACCAAAACCACGTTTCTTAGTTCAGACAGAACTGTCCAGAGCACAGCCAAAGCCCAGGCAGATGTTTCACATTCTGATGTCATTTTAAGTGTGAAAAGACTGCAGTATAATCCAGAAGCAAAAATAACAACACTAACACAGAACGCACGGAAACGGTCCTAGCAGTGCAACGCACTGGAGAGAGCAAAATTTGCATTGTTCTGATTTCAGGGTTTCTTCTCAGGAACTCTTCTGAGAAAGAGCAGCAGGCTGTCTTTCAGGTATTTAACAAAAGGAGATGAACGGAAAGATAACATCACAGATTGCAATGTATTTATGCAGTGATGGCTGTAAGTAGGAAAAAGCCTGCAGTAGAAGAAAACAGCCAAATTCATTTGTAACAGCATTAAAAAAGGTCTTAATGACGTACTGAATTTACATGCTATTCAGGTTATGTGCTGCCCTGCGCACAAGAATTGAGTACACCCAATTTTAAATCCTAGCAGATAACAGACCATTCACTGTAAGTCTTAAAGGACAGGCGGCTTCACCACTTTTCTGTGGATTGCTGCCCAGAGTTGCATCCTTTGCTCACTCATCTCTTGCTGAAATGCCTCATTAGTGGCTCTCGCGTGGACATTCAAAGAAACAAAGATTTGGGAATTGTAAATCAACCACTGCCGCTGTTTTGTGCCTGTGCTGTTCAGAGCAATTAAAGCTTGTTTTTAGAATCAAAGCTGCTTTTATATAGGTCACCTACTGTTTGTTCCAGGAAATGGCCTAAAACATCTAATTAGGGCCTGTTTACATTTCAAATCCAGGAAGCGCTTTTTATTTTTGAAATTCCAACATTCGTGTTCTTACCATGAAGCCTTTAAAAGTCCTATAAAACGGGTCTAAGAGGAGACTTGCCAGGGAGCAGACCTGCGCTGTGCGATCCCACCCGTCAGAGCAGTGGACTAGCACACTCGCTTTTTCATCTTTCACAGCCTGTGAAGGAGAGAACAGAACCGGACAGACAGAACAGTTCAGAGCAGCTTTCCAGATTGGTTACCGTAATTAAAAGCTATCCCTTCATCTACATTTATCTGACTGGCCTAAAACCCAAGAGAAGAATTTGTCGTTTCTCATCTGGGCCATGGAAATGCACCACTTCCGGGCACGCAGCCATCAACCGACAGGAGACCCCAAGGAGAATAAAATGTTTTCACATGCCTTGTCAGCAACGCAGACTGTCAAGACCCTCTGATCTCAAAATGCTCGGCCTTCTGAACAGCCAGGAATTCTCCGTTCCCTTCTCCAAGGAAAAATTTGGTGGATGAGTAAAGAATAATGATTGGACACATGGGGAGTAGGAAATTCTCAAGAAAAATTAGAAGAGCTCATCCCAGCTTCCTCCCATGTGCATCACCTTCTTCCCCTTGTAATGGTGGCAGAAGAGAAACAGAAAATAGCTTCTTGCTTGCTACGTGGCAAAACTTTAAGAGAGAAAAGACAACATCTACAGAAGGCCACTACTCTTGCCATGTGTTGCCTGCACGCCCTTTACTATTACTGAAGAGCCATGTGCCTTAGTGGCTTTTCTCTTTTTGCCTGACCTGCAAAGCCACAAGCTCTGCAGAAACGAAGACTGCATTGAATAATCAAAATTAGCAGTCCCCATACCACACAACCAGGAGAAAATAAACCGGTCTAAACAAGGCCCCATTTAAAGCAGAGCAGTTCAATAACTAATGAGCACAAGGTTACAAGTTGATTGCACTACTAAATATGTGTGTTATATAAAGGTCACTTACTCACATTCTGTGATTTTGTTTCAAAGGAGCTCTCACAAAGCCTAGATAACGGCTTGTTACAACCCAGTGAACAGGACAACGCCCCAACCCCCACAGCACTTCATCTAGTCGCAGAAAGCATCTAGGAGAGCGCCAGCTGGGTAACCCACTTCATGTTCTCTAACTGCACACTTGTTTTTGCGAGCTGAGGCCAACCTGAACAGCAATGTCTTCCCACCTCCTCTCCAGAGACAACTGCACAGCCTTGCAGCAGTCCCTAACAGTCAAGCATGTATTTTTTAATTCACCTGCAGGCTGGAGTACAGTTTTACCTTGGCAAGAAAGACACCTGCATCCATCACAGCCTTAATGTGCCGTAACCAACCTGAGTTCTCCAGCCCAGTGAGGAAATCGCTCATTGAGGGGGACTTCACTTCACACACTAAGAACACAAACAAAGGAATTAGCTGATACTCTGTTTACAACAGCTCTTTTCCCACCTCCTCATTATCTCTTCACAGCAACAAAGCTGGTATATCCTAATAGCTAGCGCTTCCACGCTTTTTAAGTCTCAGCAGCAATATCCTGTGTAAAAGACACAGAAACTATGGGTTGCATACTTGAATACACAAAGCAGAATTTTTTAGGTGCAAGAGAATTTGAGGATCTGAAAATACCCCCCTCTTGTTTTTTTTAAACAGTAACTCATTTTTTCATCCGAGTTTTTTCCAACAAAGAAAGTGTTTAGTGATCCGCTACTTGACTATAAATCACCATCGCACACACATCTAACAATCACCAACATGCAGTCACCATCACAAAGATCTGAAGAACGGAGAGTTCTAATTTAGTGAGAGAAATAACACATCTAACCTTGAAGGCAACTCAGATGCTATATTGAAACCCAGCACAGAAAATACTTATAGTAATACACCTCAACAGTCCATCAGTATCAGCAAGAGAGATTTTATCACTGTCAAAGAAGAATATGGGAGTAAACAAGTATTTATTCTGCCTCTTCTTCCACCACAAAATAAATCTGCCAGGAACAGGCAATTGAGGACTTCTACTTGTGATCAGGACAATCTCTTGGTCGTGCGAATAGCCTCATTTTTCTCCAAGGTCACCACGGATCCTGCACTGCCACCTGGCCAGGCAATTGGTAGCATCAATTATTCAACTATTTTGAAGCAAGATGACTATTACGCTGGTTACTACAATATTAAATTTATATTTTGAATGACAGCACTTGTATTGCATTTCAGAAAACTAAGCGCAGGGACCAAGCAGAACAATTCGCAACATCTACTCTGCCCCGTCCCGCAGCATCTGCCGGCGCGAGGCTGGTAACAATGCTGGAAACCAGCTAGCAGCATACGCTGGTTTGATCCAAGCTAGACCATCATTTTTAATGGAACTTCTCCAAAAGCACATTAGTGAAAATGTGCACCTGATTCACCTCTCAATCTCCAGTGGCTCAGGTATGTATTTCTTCCGCCTTGCTTTCCATTTTTCCCCTAAGATCGTAATCTCACAGAGTAGCTTAATTACCTGAGCTACTCTGCATTTTAATGTATTAAAACATTAATTTAATACATTTTAATGTATTAAACCCAAGTTCAGTTAAAGAAAACAGAAATACATGAAAAATAAGAACTATATGAGATTAAAGTCCTTGGAACATCATGCCAAAACTTTATTTCAAATCAGAAATACTATTTGACACTGAAATACTCCAAACTAAACACAGCAAACTCCATGCTCAACAGCCTATGCTATTTTCTTTCAACAGATCACAAAGTAACCATGATAATATCTTCATGGTAAACTGCAGAAATTCTCTAGCCACCTTCTTTTAATTTGCCACTTTTAAGAAATTCACATTTTATATAATTAACACAATTACAGAATGTTGTTAGTATTAGTTGCTAGTTTTGAACCACTATAAAAAGAAGTACAATAATAAATAACATGTCTAGCAGGAAAGCATTTTAACAACATTAATACTTTCAGCCACTTCAATACAGCAAAGGAAGATACTGATCACTTCTCTGCTTCCATCACAACACCCAAGTCCACACGCACTTGTGGACGTGGGATTTACATATTCAGCAAAAGGTTCTGCCCAAAAGCAGACAAGGGAAATGAAGACTGGCCACTTGCGCGGACTGTACCTACCTTCCAGGAGTTTCTGCAAGCTGTTCCGCATCACATGGATGTTTTCTATGCCAATAAATTTGAAGCGAATGTTATCATAATTATCTTCATTCTCATAACCCTTCCCAGCAGCTCGGTTGGCCATGGCATTTAACTGTCAAATTCAAGGGAATGGGAATAGGGCAGAAAAGGCAGAGAGAAAATTACAACAAACAACACACAGCAATAAATGAGTCTGTTTTGCAAGTCGTCCTTTTTTTAAAATCTCCCAGGAAACATACTGAACAGCTTGTTACTCGGATGGACTTCCCCACCTCCCAGACATTGCTTCCAGCTCTTTCACTAAAATTATGCCTGTGCCTCCAGTCCATTAATCATATGCAGAGACTCATTAAGACCCTGGATAGGATTTCCTAGGGTAGGCAGTATCAAAAACGTGCCCAATTTCATAATATTGCTGTCATCAAACCAGGCAGAGAGACATTGAGTCTGCCTTAACTGTGAAGCTACGTAAAAAGTTTCAGAAAGAAGCATACGAAAGTAAAACTAGGAAAGCCATTTTTGCGAGTTAACATACATACATGGTGGTACAGAAATAGTAAGAGAAATCCAAAGCTTTTCACAGACATACATGCACAGATGAAATAAAGCCACCTGAGGGAAACATAGAAATATTAAAGTTGAGCAGAAAGAATACAGCAACCAACTGCAACCGCAGAAAAGAAGTAGAAAAGAAGCCAGCGGCTCTAACCCAGAACAGTTCAAGAGCTACCAGGCAACCTAGCAGCGACCAAAAAAAGAGCACCTCAACCCCCCATATATTAATTCAGGAAGACGAGTGATTAGCCTCCACAGAGAGGAGGGAAGAGTCAGATATGGTACCTACATCTTTAGAACAATTCAATAACCCTAGCGCTTCAGTTCTACCATCCAGGGTAAGACACACTGTGTTAGAAGGAGGAATGGGACCAATTATAAATTCTCCCTATTTCACCAAATACTTTAGAACAAAATTGCCATGAATGATAGATTTCAGTGGAACATCTCTGCTACTGGAAGCTGTCTGTGCCGAAAGAACAGGCAGCGATTGCTATAAACATATGTACAATTACAGAATAGGTTACGTCATACTACAAAAGCCAAAATACATCTTTAAATAACAGGTGAAACATTCCCTGTTTTCCCAGAAACACTTTGTCCCTTCTTGCCCATAGTTTAACTAAATCTGTAGTTTCCATAAAATACCTGCAATATCTGAACAGTGAAGCAGGTTCTCAGAGAGCTCAATTTTCAAATGATCAGAGCACTTTTAAATCTTCGTGTTTACATAATTGTGTACTGTGAAAATCCGTGTTTTAATTTGCTTATACCGACATTCCCAACCAACATGCTTAGAAGCCAATCACTTGAATTGTTTTCTAAATGCAGTTCCTCAAGACGACAATCATTAGAGATTTCATTTTGCAAGTGTTTCCTCAATATCCTGTTACACAAACACCTCAGCAACAAAGTTCTAGCCCCATAGAGTGGCTACGGACCAGAAGAGCTGAACTGCATTAAACTTCAGGTTGCACATCATGAGATCATTTGTGCTATTTTTTACAATGGCAAAAAAATGGAGGAATTGCTTTCTCAATTGTTATCAGGCTCCATACAGCCCCACTTCCTCCCGGGTCTGCTGATAACAGCACTTCAGCCTCGTGGAACTGAATGCTAAGGCTTCTCTCCAACCCAACACATTCAGGATCTAGCTCTCTGCGGGGAAAGTGCTTCACTGTCTCAGCCAGCTTCAAGACTGCCAGCTGCTTCAGGTCACCCTTACCACAACCTCAACCCAGAACACTCCAGGAGTGCAAGCATTCTTAACAGCACTTAACATTGCAGTTTTATTATGCACAAGCATTTGTCACATTGACACACCGAACAAGGAGCCTGATAATGGATTCCTGATACAAGGCTGACACAATTTAACCTAATTCAGCCTAAGAGAGCATTAGCAGAGCTCAAAGAATGAACCGGCAACAGTATTACTAATTCAGATGCAAGCTTTGAAAGTAGTCACAAACCCCACAGAGGTACCTTTGGCCTTGTGTCTACAACATACATGAAGGGGCTCCCGGGGTTGGCTTCTCTGATCGCCTGCAGCATTTGTTCGTCCTCCAGACAGCGCGCACTGAACCCGGCGAGAGGCTGGCTACAACGACATATGGCAGCCTGCAACACAACAGCGCACGTTGTTCTGCTTTCAGACCGCCTCTGCTGCACTGCCCCAAAGAACACCGATTTGTTGGTGTTAAGCGTCCTACTCTCTGTTCCACTGAACACCTACTACTCAAACGGACATACAGAAATGCTTCTGGAATATTTCTCAAAGCAAGACATTTGGGAATCTTCAGAAAACAGCGAAGCTAAGGAGCTCTGCTGCAAGCTTCACTGCCATGTTCTCAAACCTGCTATGCTCCATCCAATGACCAGTAGCCCAGATGCTACCGTATCTCATGTTTTCTACTTGGCTTCTACTGTCCAAACCATTCTTATCCACAACTTTGTTCGTCAGTGTTACCGTTCCATGCTCAGAACTGCACTGAGCATGCTTTAGGGAGATTTCAACAGTTGCCAGCACAACTCCATACAGTTGCCCAGGTCAGGGCACACTTCCTCAGGAAAACAACAATTTGACTGTGACAGCATTTTCCTAACATCTGCATCTAAAACATTGCTGACACAGCAAAAGTTAAAAATTTACATTCTGGTCTTCAGTGGAAAAAAAAAAAAAAAGAAGCCTTCACTTATTCTGAGCTAGAGAGAATTTATTTCAGGGTGGTTCCTCCTCTTTAATACTAAGAAAACCTAGCTGAGTTAACATGTATCTTGTTAAAATATTATTCCATATAGCTAAACAAAAGATTAAAAAAAACCCCACCACGTAACAAAGCATTGCTAAAAACTGATAAAAGATAGGGAGCTTGGAAAGTTTGTGCTTTTTGACAGCTCTGGATGCATCCCAAGTGTTTGTCTTTAACTAGCTTATTCTGTGACTCAGAACAAACCAATATTAAAGCCATTACGGGAAGCACAGTTGTCAAACGCACAGTTAATCTGCTCTAATAATTAACTCATTCTTTCCTTTCACTGAAAGGGGACTGGACACGAAGGGGAACCCTCACTCCCCACAAAGACAGCAGACAATGAACAACTAACATTGTTTTCTTTATATAAGTAAGAAAGCACCGGAATCCGCCCTCTGCTTCTGAACCTTGAGCTTCCGATCACCACCGCCTTATTAGCAGCTCTAGGCACCACGATTTCTGGAGGATATGTGTTGCAAACCTAAGCGAGAAGAAAGAAAAAAATCCAGATATTAGTACTTAACAATTCAAAATTCATGAAAAAAATCACCTTTAGCTTATGATCTATGATTTAGAAACAACAGGAAGAGATTGTTAGCCGTAGCGTATCCAACATAGCCCACATCTAAAGTTCCAAGACATTAAGATGCATTTAGAAAAACACCACAGAACAGGCACAAAACAAAACAATGTGGTAAACAACCAATTTTGCAATTGAACCTAAAAAATGGACTTCACAGTACACAATACATACTAAAAGGAAGTTCCTTAAATCCATGCATTTTTATGAAAGTTTCTAATTTGTCACAAAAAGAGAAATTAAGAACCACCAGATTCTAAAAGTTCCCTCTAAATCTTCTTCAACGTGAAATGAGCTTCCAGCAATCAGGTAGCATCCTCAGAGACCAGCTTTATCCCTTTTCCTCAAACAAGCACAGTCTTTCCAGCACGTACTTCACAGATAAGCTACTCTGCAAGTCTGGTTTTACTTCAGGCTTGAAAATTTTAAAACATATGCTGGAAATCCTGAGGAAATTACAAATCACTGGCACTTGAGAGTTACAAACCAGCAAGTAAAGCTTCAAAGTGATTAATGTATTTTAGTATGCCCTCATTCAGATGCCCTGATCAGCTAACAGAAAAAGCACCTCTCCCATCATATCTCAATTCAGGCATCCAAAGATACAGTCATTTAAAAGTACCAGTCACTTCTGACAGCACAGGCTTGTATTTCTTCAACCCAAAACACAACAGGAAAGAAAACTGGTGGGAGAAGGGATTAAAGACGGAATATACTGGTTATCTTCCTCAGAGTTGTTTGCTTTGTCTTTCAGACAGAAAGTCTGACTGTACACCACATCGGAAGAAATAAAATGGGAAATAACGTGAAGCAGGAGTTTGAGTAAGCTTCCTGAAAACTGCTTTCATTTAGTGTTGTTTAGATCCAACCTGGGCAAAAGAGAAGAAAATAACAGTAGCAGCCAGTTCAGACTGAAATGACCAAGAGCCCTTATTTAGCAGAAGATCCAACCAAGTAAGAAAAAAAAATGTCTGTTTTCAGTTACTGGTTTTTTCCCTCCTTACCTAGTCCCTTTCCACTCCGCCTCATCCCCCACCAAGCCAAACTGCTGCCATGTATTTCTCCTCTACACATCTGCCACCAGCCTGGTGGGAGAGGGTTTGGAAATACCAAAAGCAGCTACAGGTACTTCAGGTTTTTCCTAACAGGTGGTTTGATGTTCCTCTAAAAAAACAAGTATCTGGTCCTTTGCCAGGGGGATCAAAGCAAACCAAGGTGACTCTGCAGCTCTGTTCTGTTCTTCCATAGCATCATTATCTTCAGCTTCACATCAAGACAACACTGCTTTGATTAAAATCAACCGAGCTCATTCCTCCCCAGAGGCACCACTTCCTTGTGCAGCAGTAGAAGGACTACTGTAAGTCATTAATAACAAATACAAGATACCACACTAAATGGCTACTTTGGGCAAGAATTACCTCATAGTCTTTATTAACATCTGTTATTTCCCAATAAGTGTTTGGGATTCCCATACGCTGGTAATCTACTTTTAAATCAATCAGCTTCCATCCAATCTCCCGGTTCTCTTTAGACATTTTAGGATTGTAAGAAAAAGCATAAAGCTCTTCGGGTTTCACTGGGAAGAGGAAAGAAAAAAATTAACTGGTTAGAGATAAAGACTTACGGAGAGGTCAACACTTCTTCCTAAAGGCCATCTTCTGGACAAGCACACTGTGCCAGCCAGCGAGCTGTAGGTGTACCACAACAGGTACAAGGACTGAAAAAAAATTCTTCAGTCAAGAAAGATCAGGAGACTTCAAAATCACTTACTGAAGCAGCCAGAGGGCTATGTCACTGTACCGCACAGCTGGCTATATTTTAATAATAGCTATTTTCCTTATGCTTCTGCCTCCTCAAAGACCAGAAACGTGCATTTTTATCACTTTGTGTACTTCACCACTCTAAGCAAGCTCAGACCGACTCTCACGCCTTATATAAGCACATAAGATTGAGTACTACATAGAGGAGTATAGATATTTAAAATTTCTCAACCTCACATTTACAGGTTTTCATTCAGGGTAGCACCAAGTCCCAGCAATTCATATTGCAATCCTCCAGAATTTCCAACACTCAGTTCCCTCATGCAGGCACACACAATGAAACATTTTGTTAGAATTTAATTAAAACTTCAAAGTAGTAATTTTTCCCAACCAAATTATTTCCTACTGAAATTGCTGCAATAGGCATGTTGGACGAGATTTATATCATAACAATTAATCCATCAATGAAAGCATACATTAAAATATATATTTTCTGTGAAGAGTAATAAAACAGCTCTTGCACACCCGTAAGTTCATCGTTCAACAGTGAGTTCTGAGCCGCACAGAAAACTTGATAGATGCCCTGAATATTACTGTCAGCCCAACAAAAGCTTCGGGCTGTGTCTGACAAATGGTAATTTCTCCCTCCCTCCATCTCTACCATCCAAATTTCCTTCCCTCTCTTCATAAAATGCAAATCCAACCAGTAACTCATTCAGCTGGTTCCCAAGGCAGCAAGCGCTCCAGAGACAGAGCGAAACCTGCCAGAGTCTGATAAAGTAGCCAGGTTACCAGGCAGGTAACCCATAGCTGTCAGTCACAAATGTGCAAATCAAATAATTATACGCTCTACAAAAAAAAACATGAAGCATACATACAGAAATTTTAAAAAAGAACTGCCAAATTCCATAAAAGAACCAATGAAAGAGCTACAGCATATTACACAAACAACCACAAGACAAAAGAAACTGGTGTAATCCCCTGCAGTGACAGCTCCCACGCTTCAAGACACTACCTAAGTCTCCAATTTTCAAAACTGAAAGAACAGTGACAGCTTTTAAACATCACACAAAAAACTTGCCTGATACAGCATCAGAATTAGAACTTCAGAACTAAGAAAACTCCAAAGCTCAGAGCACAGGGGAGATGCTGGGAACAGACACAAGCCTTCACATCAGCCAAAAAAACCCACAAACTCAGCAAAACACAGACTGGTGCTATCACTTCCCTTCCGTTAGACTAGTGACATAATTACAAAATGCAATTACAATTGGCATCCTTACAGTAACACCAAACTCCAAACACTGGTTCACTGCAGGAGCACCCCAAAACCAGAAGTTGCCATAGACACAAGCCAGGTAGGAAACTCAGCGGAATGCTGTCCTGCAAGAAGAACAAGGAGCCCAAAGATTCATCCATGATGGACTAAAAAGCCGAAGCCAGAAGAGACCACAGGCTTGTGAGGATGTTTTGCTGGCACTCTTTAAGAGCGACTCCAAGCCAGTGCAGCCAGGGTGAAGCACAGCATTTCACAACTGAAAGAAGACAAACCACTGAAGCGCAGCCTAAACATGCTACCGGGAAACAAATGACAGATGCCAACATTTAAAGCTTTATTTGTGGGATTCCAGAATTCTGCAAACATCTCGATCAACTGGAAAGGGCAGAATTACACACGGCCAACAGCTAAGTCACAGAAATGACCAACAACGGCCAGGTATGGGATATGACACCCAGCACGAGTGCTACAAGAAAAAAGCCACACACAGCCTCAGGTGGGCAAATGAACTTTGCACAGGTCTTCAGAGTTCCTCCTGGTAGACCACCTAATTCCCACTGCCCCAAAAGATTTGTGTTTAGTGTAGAAGCAAATACCCTGGTCCACAGGGCAGCACTCTACTTACTGAGCCAACCCACACAGATCCTTCTCTGGGGGTGGAAACCGATTCCAATTTCACATCCTCTCCCTCCCGGTACTGACACCGCAAAACCAACAGTTTTGGCAGGCAAAGCCCTCCCTGCTGCTCAGATGAGCCTTCCAGCTTAAAGCGTTTCAACAATTTGCACAACAGACTCCCGCCCCACATACCTGGTTGCGAGAGTTTAAGCAGCGAGGTATACACTTCGTGACAGTCACGTTCCTGCCCAATAACAAAGTGAGCCACGTGGAAGTTCTTGCAGTGAATAAGGAGCGGGTAGCCAGCCGTGGTCAGAGGCAATTTTTCTACAGCTGCAATATGGTGATGCAGAATCTGAAAAATTGGAAATAAACAACATTTTTCAGAAGCCACCGATAAGGCTGCGAGCAGTACAAGCAGATTTACAAGTTTTTGGAATACTATCAGCTATTTATGCTTAATTGCACCTAACTAGCAGCAGAAGATGAGTTTATTTGTGATATTTATCAAACAAATGTAATAAACATCCAGACTGTGCATCCAAAGGCTAGATAACTAAGCAGAAGATTGAAAAAAATACAGACATATAATAGAAATTACTTTTAGAGACTAATGTGCAGCTCGGTTTTTCTGGTTCACTTTGCTTTCCCTCCACTCCCATATGCAGTATATTTTGTCCTTCCCATTTTACTTTAGAATTAATAAAAATGGCTGCTCATTTCCATGCTACTTTTGTACTTCTAGAAGCTGTAAATTCAAGTTTGGTGGCTTGGTTTATTGAGTTTGAGATCGGAAACTAGACAAGTTTTTTACGTTGCTGGAACTAACACTCATTCAGTGAGTGACCTTTGTGAAGTCACATCACCGTTGTGTTCATTTCCTTCCAAAACAGCTGTTTCTGTTAAGCATTTGCTATCAAAATGCTACCTAAGACCACTACAACTTCGGAATTCACCAAATCTGTTCATTCTGGGTACGAGATATGAAGTAATTTTTATACTTCTCTTTAAACAGATTCCAGGTATCACAACATACCCATGTTTCTTTTCTGACTTCAGCAGAAGCATCTACATAGATAAGGTGGGTAGCCGTCAGGTATAACGTCCCGTTTGCTGCCTTCCTACTTGCATAGCGATCTAGTAATTTCACATTTTCAACCTGCAACATAAAAAGAGTATGAAAAAATTAATTTAACTTTGACCAAGGAAGTATCTAAGCACCTGTAGCATCGTAATACACAACTCTGGAAGACAGAAAAATGTAGGAGTTCAAGTCTCCACTGCAACACTAACTCAGCTGTACACTATAAATTCAAATTATTTGTCCATCAATCAAAGCTGGAGAGATTAAGCAAACAGCCACAGTTTAGCACCAGCATGAATAGCAAGATTACTGGATTTGTAGCCAAGATGATCACAGTTTATTACTGTGCAATGTTGCAGACATATTAAGTCAAAGAACTGCAGAAGAAAAGACTGCCCACGTCCAGTATCAAAGCATTGCTCTGAAAGAAACAGCCCCCTCCAGTCTGACTTCCAACTGCTCAGTCACTATAAATGAGTGTTGGGAGCTACATCTTGTGACACACTGCCTAGGCACGTAAGCGCGCTTCATAAACCACACCAGGCGGGTTAATAAAAACTTTTAAAAAATATCAGCACAGACATAATAAGATATTAAAGTTTTTTTACATACATGATTGATTTTTTCCTGGCCTATCTGTGTCTTAATGAATACACCTGGAATTTTTCTTTCAGCATTAAGCAAAAAAAAAAAAAAAAAAAGGAAAAA
>Ga0065711_1032250_pt1 | contig 27694 bp, 11 predicted proteins | sample Hoacrofraction12_FD_59098 | JGI IMG/M metagenome (GOLD analysis project Ga0065711, IMG submission 59098) | Hoatzin crop microbial communities from Cojedes, Venezuela - Epithelial fraction 12 v2 (version 2) | ecosystem: Host-associated > Birds > Digestive system > Esophagus > Crop | place...
TGGCCCCATCCTCCTGACACCCACCCTTCAGATATTTATAAACATTTATTAGGTCCCCTCGCAGCCTTCTCTTCTTCAGGCTGAACAAGCCCAGCTCCCTCAGCCTCTCCTCGCAGGAGAGATGTTCCAGTCCCCTCACCATCCTAGTAGCCCTCCGCTGCTCTCTCTCCAGTAGCTCTTCATCTTTCTTGAAGTGGGGACACCAGAACTGGACAGAATACTCCAGACTCCTCACTAGGGCAGTGTAGAGGGGAAGGAGAACTTCCCTCGACCTGCTGGCCACACTCCTTCTAATGCACCCCAGGATCCCATTAGCTTTCTTGGCAGCCAGGGCACACTGCTGGCTCATAGTCAACCTGTCATCCACCAGGACACCCAAGTCCCTCTCCACAGAGCTGCACTTCAGCAGGTCCACCCCAAGCCTGTACTGATGCAGAGAACAAGAAAACGAAGAACAGAAAACAAACGTAATTTTATAAATGAGAGAAATGTGACTAAAAACTCAAATCAAAACTACTACTTTTTTCAACAGAACACTGAAACCCCAAGCAGCACACTCAAATTAATCAATTACTTGCTCAAACTGCACTTTGAATAGTGAGGTTGTTGCTTCCACAGGCATATAACATGGCAGGTATCTCAAACTACAAAAGCTTCCGAAATAGTCCCAAAGCTTACTTTAGCAAAAGATAAAAAGTGTAGAAGGAAATTGTTTCACATCCAAACACAAGGCCTACTCGAGCTTCCTTCATCAGGGAAATTCCAGGCATTTCTGCACTACTGTGTAAGATCCACATGTTCTATAAAAAGGTAATTTAATTCTGGGCAAATTTCCATATACAGATTGATAGAACCAAATATATTTCTAATAAAATCTCATCAACTGTCAATTCTACCCCTTACTCTGCCAAATAAAGAAATTAAAAGACCCGCATACTACATCTGCTGCTTCTCCAGTCACAGTAAACTGTTCACTGTTCACAGTACATATCCCTCTTTAGCTTTAAAAAGCATGGAATTATTAATGGGTATTTTGGGAGAAAGAAGAGAAAAGTTTTTCATGTTTAATGACGTCTCACAGGGGTAGCATTATATAATGGTCAAAAATGTACCCTGCAGGGAAATATTTCCTTAATATCCTATTATCCTAAGTTCATTACTACAGTAAAAGGCCATCTCTATCCTTGAGCAATATCACAGAAGCATCATTTTTGTCCTTAGTGAAACATCTAGTTATCCAAAATCATTTTTAGATCATTAGAAAGATTGTTACTGACTTTTCAATTGCACATACTGTATATGGGACATGAAGCTCTGGGTTTTCCACCAAGTAAAAGGTGATAACATACTTACTTTTCTGTCTGGCCAATTATATTTTGCAAATATTGTATCATATGTGTCCACAGCTCCATCAGTAATCAGCATTATGGCTTGGCTGCAAATACTTCCTTGTCCTGTGTGATTGAACTGTGAAAGGAAACATACATTTAGTTACAGTACATTCCTGTTAGATGCAGATAGATAGGATCACACTGGATAAACATGGATCAAATCTTTAGCATGCTTAGAAGTAGGTGAAAGTCTCAGGTGGAATACATTCTATCATAGAAATTATGTTCTTACTGAATTTTAACTTCAATTGTGTAACAGAATTGGGTTTTATTATATAAATCCATTTTATCACAGCTAGAAAAATAAGAAACATACATAAATATAGCACTTCCCCAAATTAAAAGTGTATTCCCTTGTTTTAGACTGATGATACGTAATGCTGCATCTACATAGGGTTTGCTTTAATTGAAATATAATTTTAAAAGAACAAGCTACACAAAAAGAAGTAGAGATGAATGACTGATAATTTTACTGTGAAGCACAGAAGATACACCACTTATAGAGAGATATTCGACCACTCATATGGCATTCATATTCACTCAGGACTACATTCCATATGTTATTTTTCATAAAATATTTATCTGGGAGAATCAAGTTAATATTTATATATTCTCAGATTCTCCTGTTACTCAAAATGAATACATATAAGTAATTCAAGCTGCTGAACAGCAGTACTTGAGCGCAGGTACTTAGCAATCAACATACACTTTAGAGAATGCATAGAAAGTTTAAATGTTGCATAAATGGAATTTTCTCTTGGTCAAAGAGCAAGTAAACTGGACTGAGCCACAACATAAGCTTTGATTTCTTGATTCTGGAGTGGGTGCCTTCACCTTGAATCCATTTGTCTCCATTTGCTCTTATTGCAGAATAGGTTCTTATTTGTCTGTGTATTATTTTAGATATTCAAGGAACTTGGGTGAACATATGACTTTCAGCAAAAAAATGCCAGGTTGGAAAATTATTTTATTTTTAATTACTCTGTATGGACACCAAGGAAAAAACACCTGAAAAGATCAATAAACTGGGGCATTACATACAACTCTTTATAGACTGGGCTAACATTTGAATACATGCTAACGAATGAACAATCTCCTTTTGTTCTCTTCCCAGGTAATTTTCAGGTACATTACCAACTTCAGGTCAGACAAGGCCTTGTCCCACCACCCTTCTCTTGTTACTGAGAAAGCCAAGAAATAATTAACTTGACCCACTTCACCAGCCTCTCTGTGCTGAACAGTGCCCAAAAAATGATGGTCCCATTTGAGAAGCAGTATTGAAATCTAAAGGTGAATTACCTTGCAAAGACTCTGACTGCTTCTAGATTCCATAAAATTTATTCGGAGTATTCTAGTTTGATTTGGGCTAGAGACTGCTCTGTCTTTAAGCATTCTGCAGTCTACTCACCCTTACATTATCGTTGTTCTTCCCAGAACTCTAAAAACCATTTTTTCTGGAACAAGTTCTTAACTTCTAAAAATGTCATCATTGCAGACGTGCCTGCAGTAGGAAAAGCAGTAGATGGCGGGTTCCAGCAGTGCACTGCCCTCTCTTCTTCTGCCTTTGCATTTCTACATCTGAGTAATCACATTCACAAATATCATTCAACAATAATTTTATATCATCTGCAGCTTTTCTTCAAATCAGTTTCCTTCTGATCAAACAGGACCCTCAGAGTACAGTAGTAGAAACCTGTCATTTAAAGGAAAACTAATGTGGGGTCACTGTCTGTGTGAAAACTCTTATCTGTGATCCCTGCTAGGAGTCTATCCTTAAAATTCTTCAGTCATGACAGTTTTTCCAGTCTTAACCAGAACCAGAATTATTAAAGTGGGATTCCTTCACTGGTATGATCTTAGATGCAATATTTTCTCATAAAGATGAAATTACTATGTTCATATAGACAACGTATTTTGAAAAGAGACAGGAAAGAGACAAGGGAAATTACTGAAGGGGGAATGCCTTCATATATTTATTTTAAAACATCACTCTGTATGCATCTGCATTATTCGACATAGTTATCTGTTTGAATATTTTGAAGAATGAGATTAAACTCAAATGCTTTGATGAGTAATATCTTCTCATATTTGTCTAGAACTTTAATTTTATTGAATAGCAAGAGTGATGAAAGTGTTTTCCATAATAATAACAATGACAAGGGCCTTATGATGAACTACAATTAACTCAGTGATTCATCAGTTAGCAGCAAAAATTTCAACGCATCCTGACATTTACTGCATTTGGTTGTGATTAACAGTCTTTGAAATGTCACAGAATTTTATTTAATTGGCTATGATTTTTTTTAAAGGTAATCACTGCAAAGACCGCATTTGTCATCAAAAAAGATAATTGCAGTTGTCACATGACATAGTAGGTGCCTAACTACTGTACCAAGCACTTCTATATTCTTACACTGTATAATGACCGCTGCATAAATTGATGATTGGAACAAATTCGGAAGTGGATTTTTGAAGATGCCTTTCAAAGACATCAGTATCAACCATCTTCAAGTCTTAAAAACCTAGGCAAATACCAAAAGGTAATTGCAAGGCAAAATTAACTGAGTTTAATTAGTGTAACCCCTGAACCATTCTAATTTCCACCCAGAATCTTCATAGACTATTTGTGCAAAAACAAAGCTTTTTCTTTTGTTCCCTTTCCTTCACACCCCCCCTCCCCTCCCCCCCTTCTTTTTTTAAATGTAGACAAGACATCCTTAGCCAACCTGTAATTCACAAGAATGTATTTCTGGCACATAAAGATCACATCCTGCAGAGTGGAAAATGATTAGCTGTATTCTTTTAAGGACAGATTAAGTAGCTTTTTCTCTGGCCTAGGCTTCTTGATAGAAACTCCTGGAGACTTTGCCGATATGCCTGTATATAATGGAATAGATTTTTACCCTGTCAATTCTGGAAGTATATATGCAAGAAGGCTTGAAGTTATTATATTCCCTTTTATAGTATAAACAGAAACAGTCATTACTCCACCTTGAATAGATTTGAACATACATGTAGTATGATCCATCATGACATTACAGATCAAAAGCCTCTCACTCATCATAGGTACAATTCAGTACATGGGATGTCAGTTCCCTTTATTCTCAAAACTATCAGTTTATCTAATGAGATTTTTATACCACATTCATCATTATCACTGCAGTTGCCTCACAGTTTTTAAAACAAAACAAAACAAATCTCATCTCAGGTCTTCTTGATCACTGTCTGTAATTTTTTTTTTTTTGGTTTACACACATTTGGAACACTAGTATAGAACATCTCTTGTATTGAGACCTCTACAGCCAACCTAGAGTGTTCCTCATGCAGCTTTTCCCATTGTCATTTTTGGCATGTACCACATGAAGGAATTAGTTCCATACTGTCTGGGTGAACATATGGGCAGCGGATGAAGATCCTCATCTTTTCATTTTAGAATTTTATGCCCAGAAAAGAACTGATCAATATTGTGCTTCAAGATGAATACAAAGGAATTGGAACCATTAGTTAATCTACAACCCTGCAGTACAAAGGCAGGCATACTTGTCAAGTCAAACCCTTTGGAGAATATTTTGTTCTGAGGTCTCATTTGCAAGGTACTTTCTTCAGTCAAAAGACAGTTTGCTCCTTATTTCAGATGAGATTTTCTTTTTCCAGCAGCATAAAATATTTTAATTTTTTCCCCATAAAGAAATAACTGTACTTAAGGAAACACTTGAAAACATTTTCATGAATATAAGCTCACTTGAAAAAAGGGAAAACAAGGAGGCAGAAAAGGATGGGGGTGGGCAGGAGGGGAGCGGGCAAGGAATACGCTCGTGTTTGTGACTGAAATATTTCTTTCCAAAACAACCCTGTAATTGACAATAATAAAGTTTCTAAAAACATCACTTGGCATAGCTCAATCTTTACTCTATCATCTATTATTTCATAAGTTGTGATTAGTTTGTGTGTATTTTTAAAATCCAATTGATGTTAGTTAGAATGCATATTAGTTCTAAAGGTACATGATTTTTAAGACACGGGATCTACTAAGGCTAGGTAAGCTGAAAGTCAGAATATGCCTGAATTGCATCTTTATTAAAACTGTACTATAGAAATGTTTTTGCAGCTTTCTTTACTAATCTTACTAAGTCCAGCTGTAGTATAGTGAGTTTTACTGAATTTAATTTGTGAGACAGGAATCAAGTCCCTGTAACTTTCACGCTGAAAGCAATGTATCTCAACTTAAAGGAGAAACACTGTCATTTTTATAATGGTGCCTCTTTTCAGAGCCATACTTCGACTAGAGAGGAAGGGTGAATTGCTTTCTAATGAATGCATCCCAGCCAACAATCCAAGGCATTGTTCAAACCAAGAATGATAAAGCAAACTAGTCCTGGATCTGAACTATCAAGCAGCAAGGTAGGGGGTCTAAATTGTCAGTCCTAAACTTTCGGCTCTTCTGTAGTACACACCCACTGATCACACTAATAGCAGTTCTTTGGGGCCCATAGACATAGAATTTATAGTATAATTTATTGGCTACCATGGAAGGATGTCAGCAGATCAGTTTGGCTCACTGAGAAGATACACCCTGAATCTGTTACAGAGGTTCAGGTAGTATGAACAAGGCACTAATTTGTTTATTTTTGAAAGCTTGTCTCTAAACATTGTAAATTTCTTTTTATCTTTAAAGCTGATATATATATATACACACACATAAATATGTATTTACTTCTCTGAAGTGTGATTCTCTCTCAAGGACAAGCTGTTCTTAGAAAGAAACACAGTGGATTTACTTGGAAGTATCCATCACTAACACTGACATTATACAATATTAACTACCACCAGCCGGACTGCCACCATGATAACCGTATCAGAAGTTATTAATTTCTATCTGTAGACAAATTAGAATGCCTAAATACACAAGGAATTACATTCTTATCATAACATCATAAAAATATACTCTATACATTTCAACCCAATAATCTGGGCATCAAATCACTATCTTGCATTTGAATTGCATTGCAATTTCCCTTTTTTGTTGCTTTGGAAAAGCTTTTTAAAACCTTTAAATAATCTTTTCTGAAAAACTCAAAGCAACAGAAGATATTGCATAATCTGTTTTAAGGGTTACTTAATGATTAAAAGTCCACATGATTTTAATTCATCTGCCAGGAATCTGATGTTGCTCTGCCTTTCCAGATGATACCTGCCCTCTTCACTGAAAAAAAAAAATTTCTGCTGTACATAGGGGTTCTAAATCAGGATCAACTCACCTCTTCATTGATTCAGATTATTAAAAAGAATACATGCATAATCTTTAAATATTGTATTTTCTTTTTTTAATAACAAGAAAGCTATTCTGGAAACACCAAAGCATTTTCAATCATATCTTAAACTGCTAATATTAACTTCAAAAGAAAGCTACAGGGAATGTTTTAATAGGCTGACGATGCTTACTTCTAACATACAACCACTTAGCAGGGGTTGGTCCTGTTGCAAGGTGCTTAGTTATTCTTGCTGACTCACTAATGCAGTTCAAAGGTTACCAGCAAGATGCAGAGAACAAGGGCTTGGCGTGCTATTAAAAAGGGTGAACTTTGGGCAAGATTGAGCATTCTGACAGAACCCATAGAAATGTTCATTTTCTTGCCTTAGAAAATGCTAGGTGAGGATTACATGTAGCATCACTTTGAAATAACTTCACAGACAATACTCCAAGTCTTAGAATGGGAACATTCTGGGATAAGAGTTTAAGTTTTCTTTAGGACTCACTGATCACTGATGACTACTATGTCACCTTGGGGCCCTTGGCACTTGGACACAAACGAGTGTTTGGGATTTTTTTCATCAGTTTCCTGCTTTCCTCAGTCTTGAGGCTAACTGAAATACCCCACATCTTCCCCTTTAGTATCTGCTCTGGCCTTTGACATAGTTGGTGTTTTAGCCCTTCACAATGGCATTTGCTACATACAGAACAGTTATAAAACAGTTATAGAACAGTTTACAATTTTACAAGTGCTCATTAGTTTAGAGATCATGGAGAAGAGGTCTGCTTGTAATAAGCTATTTTTAAAAAGTGAATGCTCTACCTTACAGAAATCCTGTATCTAAACTGATATTAAGAGAGGTTGTAAGCAGTACTACCACACTACCTAGGGTTTTCATTCATAATACCTTGGGAAATATTTGATGGTGCATTTTATTTTCATTGGTTTGCTCCCTCGTACTAATTCTCTTTCATTACTACTACTGTTCACTTCCCTCCTTTGTTTCCTTGCTTTTTCCAATAGACATTCCCAAGAAAGTATATATTCTGCTGAATCAAAACATTGCTAAAATTGTTCTTTGCTGGAACATGTAGCATAACAATACATTTTACCTTTGCCAGAAATGACAAAAAAATATCTCTGAAATACACTCCATAAAATCACTTCATGATAACCTCTAAGGATGATGTGCACCTTGTGAGGAAAAGTATTTCAGGCAAAGACAATGGGTCTGATTTTAATAAAAATATCCTTTGAAGGACAATTTCCTGGACAACTAAGAATGCTACACTGATTTTATGTGGAGCTCATGAGGGAAACTAAATGCCCTGCACTAGATTATCTCCATGATCACGACATTCATCTTCTAGAGACTTCATTCCTGTTTATAGACATCATTCACAGGAACTTTATCAGAAAGTTGGCCACATGTTTTTGGCAGATAAATAGTTAAAATAATATTAATAGCTCTGCGCTGGTTAAACATAGCTTTACATTTCTTCCTCTGTCTTAGAGTATTACAGAAGTAAGTACAAAAGTGTTCAAATTACTTCTTTTATATAAGCTATGAGATATTAATCATCATGCCAGAAGTCAATCCAGTGACCAACCACTTCACGACTCTAATAAGTGTATATTCTCAAAGTGTTTATGAACACACAGATTTCTGTCACTCCTAAAATGCTAGCCCTTCCAAAGAAAAAAAAAAAAACTGTCAAATTTGTGTGTTACCCTGGTATGTTTTAACACCTAGAACAGCTACTGAAATTAACCTTACTTAATGTACACATGTATGCATAGGTGTACTACATATGTACATAGTACACATGTATGCATAGGTGTATATTATCTGTATAGACAAAATACATTAATACAAAATATATACATATAAAAATGTGAATTTGTTTATAACTTTCACCACATACAGATTATACAGAATTCATGATCTATAGATAATATTTTACTATCATCTCATTTTTTGAGTTCTCATTTATTATCTTCAAATTGACAGTAATTGCTAAATACAAGAAAGGTGTCAGCCAAATATATCTGAAAAGCATAAACTTACTTCATTGAGCATGTTGAAAGCTTCATTTAAAGCAATGTCCAGCATTCCAATTCCTTTCGCAAAAAGTTTGTCAAGGTGTTCCCTAAAATGCTGAAACATGAACAAGAGGGTTTTATTTGTCAGTACATTGCTACAACATACACGTTGATACCGGTGATTAAGGATTTCTGAATTCTTCTTTAGACCTACTTCTTAAGCTTAAATGACTGCATACACCAATTCATAAACCAAAGTAGAAATTCCTGGTTAATCCACACTAAACTAAGGATGTGCTGGAACAAGAATAATGTGAAGCTTTCACAAGATATGGTTTTGACTAGTTATTCAATTGGTTTTGACTAGTTATTCAATCAAATTGTTTTCCTTTGTTTTTTTTTTTTGTTTGAGTTTCTATTCATTGATATCTGTAACTTCTTTTCATTTCACACAGCAATTTTAATATATTTCTAACTATTCAGCTTCTAGGTTTTTTGGATCTGCTACTTTTTTTATTTCATAAAATAAAATGATTTTACAGCAGTCTATTGAAAGGCAGAGAACTTCCTATTTCATTATTAAATTTCAGGAAAATTTACATCAAGCCTCTAGGCAATTCTGAAGCCACGAAAAAAGAGCTGCTTTTTCAAAACAATTACTTCATAGTGACCTAGTAAATGTGGTTCATCACAGCTCAATACTTTTAACAGCTGAAAGGCAGAGTCTTGTTCATCTAAATAAGCAGGGATAGCATGAAGGCCTATACAACTACACTGCAAAATGGTTCTTTTCTCCCCAACTTAAACATATCTAAAGTAAATACTAGTCATTATCTCCATCATACTAGTAATTACTGTTTTAAATATATTTTAAAATGTAATAATTTCTAAGAAAGAAATGAAGACATATGTGGTGGGAAATAACAGGGGAGACAATGTATTATTTCAGTCTCCACAACTGGATAAAAAGTTACCTCAATAGGCTAGTAAGAAGAAAGTTTTTATTTATCAGTCCATTGCTTTTAAAGCATTATTATAAGCAAAAAAACCAAATCAATTATCTTTATAGAAGAATTAAAATACTACTGTCCCTCCAATTGTGCGTTTCATATTTTTTCACAACTAATAATACAAATGAGAATGAATACAAAATACCCAAATATTCAGTAAATGCATCAACCTCTTGTTATTCTATATCCAACCTGTCATTTCAAAGCATCTCTGAAATTTAGGTCCAAACTGATCAAAAGCCACACTGGCATATTCTTGACTTCAACTAACGCAGCCTGGAAATTGAGAGCAGCAATGGAAAGATGGCAGTTGCCCAGACATGGGCTACTTCAACTGTCAGCAGCTCAATGCAGTGTGTTTTTCACAGCTATTTCAAAACAGTCAGACCAACAGTCAGATTCAGAGGCTACTGATTTCAGTACTCATGGTGAATTTAATATATATGGCCATCAGTCAATATACAAAAGGTTTAACTACAGCACAGGATTGCTACAGACATTAAAGCTTTTAAGAAACTCAGAAAATACAACCGTTTTTCATGAAATATGTAAACTTCATATGAATTTAAAATTGTTGATTGGAATTCTTCAAAAACAAAAATATATCGTGTCTATAAAATTCTCCAGGAAACATCTTAGCAAAACCAGTTTTACATATAGCTTATATTTTTAAACAGAAAGTGTTGTTAACAGCTGAAAAAATATGGAAAACAAGCAGTTTACTATTGTTTCATCAATGTCAAAACCAATTTCATTACATCAAAGTTATGTGCTGACCAGACACTTTCAAGCTGCTGAAGCAGCCCTATGCTCACAGCACGCCTCTCCCAGGTACACAGAACTAAGATCAGTTTACAGTTACCACAGATGCTTCCCTAACAACACAGGGATTCACCCTGAAACAGAGGAGTTCTCTGAAAATCGATAAAGCCAAATTTTTGTATTGGAAATATGTTTCTAATCTTATCTTTTCATAAATTAGATATGTTAAAATAAATATTTGTTACAAATCTTATTTCTCTTTGGAATACATTATTGCTTCAAAATTAAACTAGAATTATTTTGATATCAAAAAACACAAGAGTTTGTAAAATCTTTGAACATTTCAGAGGCAAGTACAGTGGAATGTTTATTACAATGCATATACATTATCAAGCATGAACATACAGCATAAATAGGTCACAAAAATAGAGTATGTTCTCTAGCGTATAATCAGTTCACATGATCTGTTAGAACAACAAATATTTTCCCTTGTCATAGCTCTATATATATATATAAGTTCTGAAAAATACACTGTTGATATAGGAAGAAATATAATAGTGACATTTGCTTGATACAAAATAGTAGAAATGTTAAAAATCTATTTCATGCACTATGAATTTTAAGAAATCAATATTTTCTGCCTCCAGGCTTCAGAGTGAACAGATGCTACAAGGTGATTCTGGAAAAGGATTAAATAACTAAAATACATGTGTGCTTTGTTCTTTGGTTGTATGGAGGGGGTTTATGGGGTTTTTTGATTTGTTTTTTAAACCAACTCCATTCTCGTTCTTCATTTTTTTGAGACAGCACTTTGTATGTCCACTGCAAAAATCACAAACCAACATGCAAATTAACATTTCTTTGTTTCCCTTTTTATCATACCAGATGCCCTGGATGTGTGGCATTAATTGAATCCATGCAAAAAGAAATAATACTTCATTTTACAGGCAGCATAAAGAATAGCTTCCTCAGACCATTCTGTTCACTCTACATCTAGCTGACACTGTTTATTAATAAACAGTCAAAATGTACTGTTGTACTTCATAGAGACTGGGTTTTTCTACCCTCTTAAAAAGATATTCGGACTTCAAAGGGCATACTATTGACACACTGTCACGGTGCTGTTTTAAGTAAAATTTATATGAAAAAATCCAAATCTCTAAACACTCATTTTTTCCTATTTTACATGTCCAGTCAGTACAGCCATGCCGTGCCAGTCATGTTGTAGTGCCGCCTTTATTACTGGAAAAGGCATTTTTAAAAGCATTGTATCCTTTGTGTATGATAAAATGAAAGTTTCAAACTAGTACGCTTCTCAAAATTTCTCTAGAACTTGCCCACACGTGTCTCCAACTGCTACTAAATTATTCCGTCCCTTACAAAAGCATTGCAAAACAGAAAAGAATATTTCAAACCCTGCTAATAGTAAAAGAAAGTCAGGTCAGGACATTAACCACCAAAACGTAAATTTAAAGAAAAAGAATAAGGCCTTTGGGAATGAGGTAATAAACACCTCAATTCACTTTCAATAACTTGAAGAAATCAAACAGATCCCAGAAAGCAGGAAACCCCTGCTCTTAAGGAGTCAAAAAGCATCTTTTAATCTTTACATCTTAAATAACTCTTTTTAGTAATAAACTGCACAAGAAATAGTATTAGTTCATCTCAGCTTCTCTTTCTTGTCCTATTGGAGCCCATGAGTTTGAACTGGGTATCTGTCAAATGTGTGCACAAACATTCGCATGCAACTTTATGCCTAATTTCCATGTGTAATTACCAGAACGTGCAATATCTAATTGCGGACTCAAATACCTAATTGACATGCATAATATTGGTAATTCTGAATGCAAATTAGACACACAATTATGACAATCAGACTCTGATCTCTGATTACAAAATTATAGGGCCAGAGCTCAACAGGAGAAGCTGTGTCTTATTACAGTGAGGAAGCATAGATGTGTTCAGCTGTGGAGGTATCCATGACCCATTTAGAAGTGGCTGAAAGACATGAGCTGAAGAGAGTGAGGGTGCAAATCCACTTGCGCATGTCAGCCAGGACAAGGTCTTTGCATATATCTACAAGAGTTCAACCCAGAACATCAACAATGCATCCACTTGGTCTCGTATCTTTGCATGCTGCTGATTTTGTCTGTTTATAAACACTATAAACTTTCAAAACCAGAAAGTCACAGTGATTCTAACATGTGATAATGATCCATGTATGCAAATCAAAAAGGTTCTCTTCATTCTTTTTAAACTGTGTAAAGCTTTTTAGGACTCTCTAAGTCAGAAACAAACCAACAAATAGATTTGATGCACCTAGAATCAGGAAATCGGTTCTTGTCTTAGGTATGGTTACAAATATGCCGATTTGAAGAACAATGGAGTATACTGACACTGTTTTTTCAAAGATCAAAAATAATATTCACACACCTATTTCTGCTTAAAAATCAGGTGGCCTAACTTGACTCGGACTATTTCAGAACTTCAATGAGGAGGAACGTAGAAAGATTTTTAATGGTCTTTATATTCTATGCTTCATGGGACAGTTATACAGTATACTAGAGTCACAGCACTGTTGCATACAGCTTTGGCATAACTGAACAAGAAAATAAATTATGACTATTTCTCATGGTTGAACTTGGGAGTTTCTCTTATAAATGAGATTATTGAAAGTGGTTGTTGGTACACCCAAAAAACCATCTGGCAAAGTATGTAAGAAAGTCATATTTCTGTTACTTCTTTTTTCAGTTTTGTAATTTTGATTTATTAGGGTTTAATAGTTATTAAACTTAAATAATTCAAGTTAAGTAATTTCTTTCAACAAATCTGCACTTGGGAGATGACATGTATGATTTCACAAAGATTCAGAGCACTTATTCATGATTTGGAAAAATGGAAGAATTTAGGGAGGCAGAGGGGGCTATCTGAATACAGGTAAGAATCTGATATTCCTTTCCTAATTTCAGGTCATTGCAGGCAACTTAAGAACTCTTCTGAGATGAAGGCCAGAAAGCTGTGAAAACTGAATTTTTCCTTCATAGCAGAACCTCTCAACTTTGTAGCCAAAATAACACATTGGTTTATCTAGCCCATAGTAAAGCTGAATAATAACCGATTTGGAGGCAATACTGAAGAAATTCTGGCACATTTCTTTTTATTGGTCTCTTCTCTTACAGGCTCTCCTAATGGCTTCATAAGGTTTACTCTCTGAGATTATGAAAGTTAACTGGCATCTATAATTACAACAAGATGGACAAATTTTTACATTCTGGAAGTGAACATAATCTGGTCACACTCCTAACAAATGTGAGAGAGTCCTGTGTCTGCGCAAGAGTTGGTGAGATTTTTTGGCCTCTGTTATGATAATATAAAGATACTCCATAACCTTCAAGGTTTTACCCATTTTAAGCAAGCAAAAGAAAGGAGAAGACAAAGGTACTGCCATCTTAATTCGACATCTGAAAGCAAGTAATGATACATTAAAGCAGAGAACTGAGTTCCAATTCTCAAATGCCAGGTAAGTGCCATAACAACCATGCCGTCTCAGGCATATACAAAAAAGAGCAGACAAGTTGTCAGCTAATGTAATCCCTAACGTCTGGCATTCATGTTTTGACATAGCTTTTTTTACCATAGCAAACACTTGCAGTTTTTCACTGATGGATTTTTTCCTAGCATCATGACAAAGCTAGTCACATTGGTGGCATGCTTGGCTCAAGTTTTAATTAGCACACAGCCTACAAGACTTCACAGGCTGTTTTAATGCATCTTAACACGAGGACACCACCTAAAGCTTCATAAATAGAGATACACCACCTGCTAAGTTCAGATTGCTATGGCTTATAGCGGATCCTTTTTCTGGGACACCCAAAAACTGTTTGCCTTTGTATTATATTTCTCTACCACTGACAATACGGAAGGATACTGGTAGTGAATCTACTGTTGTAAACTCCTGACCAAATGAAGTCCTCATCTCTTATCATCCTACCTACCTAGGTAAACCAACGTCTTTTTTTTTTTTATCTCCCTATTTTAGGGCATCTGAATTAGTTGAGTTATGCCCAAATTCCCATTTATACAGTTTTCAGCATTTCTATTACAACCAACAAAGCTTTGATTTCCTTCTTGTTAAGGCAATATGCTACACAGTCGGCCCAGTATCCTATAGAGATACTTTCAATTATAGCTTACTTGTGATTACCAAGAATAAGGTACCATTTATGATGAGCAGGAATACCCAAATTAGATGGGGTTACAGGACCACGGATTAAAGTCTAAGCATATATGAATAAAGTACTTTCTACTGATTCCAGAGAGGGAAGTAACAGTTTACAACTGATATATGCAGCAGAGTTTATATAATTACACTGGAAAACTATGATATTTCCTATTAATTGTCTGACCAGGGTGAGCTTCCTACAGAAAAGCATTGTTAAGGAGTTCAACGTTCCTGCAGATTTCTCTGCCAGTTTTAGTGCAAGTCTTTGCTACTTCTAGTATTAGTTCCCATACTCATCCTTGCATGCTGTAACTCCGTATGTTCCAGAAACACACTTTGCAAAGATTTATCAGATTCGTGAAGATGAAATACATCAGCATATAAACCATTTAAAAAAACAAAACAAAACAAAAACAATCAGGAGGCACATGTATGAGATGGGAGAGTGATGTTTACTGATGTGTCACAGGGAAGCTTACCAACATGTACTAACTGTTGACAAATGTGCATTCACATCTGTAAAAGGCATTTAAGTATCATCCCATTTAAAATCCATTGCCAGGGCAATTACAGGTTTGCTTGCTGGTGATGACTATTCAATCACTTGTGTTCCCTAGCATGTTGTGTTGGTAGACTGGATTTTTTTTTCAGGAAAACAATCTTGAAAACAATGCTGAACAAAGAGCTCAATATTCAATATACTCAGATTAAAAACAAATCTTGTTAAGTAAATTGGTTGCCTGGGGCTGCAACAGAAATTCAAATTTCAGTGGTCTGGGGCTAGCTGAAAGTTTTGGGGTCTCTAATGGCTAGCTAATTCTTAAAAAAGTAGATTTCAGTGTGACTTTACATTTTTGGTTTTATAACAGTGAAGCAATGCAGTCGTCAACATTTTTTTGAGATATGACAGAGATGGATAGATAAATATACACCTAAGTATTTTGTTTAAATAAAATTCAATATGCAAAATTCATATTTACCAACCTCTTACTGGCAATTTCACTCAGCTTCATTGCTGAATCAGTCTTCCAGTTATTTAATTTCTTGTAATTGCATATAAAATAAAAGCTCATTGGAAGTTATACACTACATCTATCTATTTTCGTCATTCTAATTTACACAGGAGTAAGTTCTTGATTCAGCTTGGAGTTACTGGGCCTATCTGTGCATCTAGAAGATGATATATTTCATCTGGAAACATTTACAGAGAAATGTCCTCAACCCATATATAGTATATTAAAACAACATATAAAAGAGGAATGTATATTGTAATATTGTTACTTTAAATCTGGAGTTACATTAAATCAGATTGTCATCCGATTCCTTGGGGGTAGGTAAATTGTAACATGGAGTTTCTCAAAGATGAAAACCTCTTGGCCCAAGAAAACTAGTATTAAAATAGGCAGTTCCACATGTTTGTAATTTGTGGAGAAAGTGCAGACAGTGACAGAATTGTGTCTGAACTATTTCCCACTCTTTTTTTAAATTTGTGTATAGCAAATTGATACACTTCAAGGTAGCAGCTGTTTAATGCTAATGCCAAAATACAAATTAGTCTGGTAAAATTCAAATACATGTTACATATTTTATATTATTAAACCACATTTAGGATCATGGATTAATTTCAACCTCATTTACGTTACCCAATGTAATTATAGATTTAATCTTCATGATAAATGAAATTTGAAGCACGTTTTGCACATTAGGTATAGCCTAAAACATTCAGAGTATATTTCTCCACATATCTAAACTGAACCTTCAGTGCAGGTATGTGCCAATACAAAAATTTTATGACAAACGCTAGGCTATGAAAAAATTTAGAGATAAGTGGATGCAACCTGATGCCTGCCATATCACCTGAAATTATAACTATTCTTAAAACAAATTACTATATTCTCCTATTGTAAAAGTGAAAGCAGAAACACTATATGTTGGAAGAAATCTAGTGCTGGGATGCCTACTTTGTATCTTAGTAAAAGTGGTGGCGCGTACATCAACACCACTCATATCACTCTGTCATATTTGAAGTTGTAAGTTTGTTTTTTATAAACACATAAACCAGACTTGATTCAGTAAGGTTTCTCAAAAGAAGTATGCTTTCTGAAGTTGTATCTGACAAATTCAAGGTGCAATTAGATCCTCACTGCTCTGAAAGCTACATATAACCTAAGCTTTCACAGAACCAACAATTCTGCAGAAAAGAATATACTTGATCAAAACCTATGGAAATTTCTAAACTTTTTACACTAGCATCTCTGCCTTATAGGTTGTTGCTAGCACTAGGAAAAAAAAAAAAGATTTACAACTGAAGACTGCATTACTTTGATGTTCTTGAAGCTGGTAGGGAACGGATTTAGATGCTTAGAATCATCACTTCTTCCAATGCATCCTCACTCTTTCTTAAAGAAAAGCATGTTACTCGATCAACATGCTGGAGATTCAGGACTGAAAACCTGTTTTCTCCAACTTTCATTACTTTCCAATAACAAAAATACGTGAATAAGTTCAATGTTTAAATGCTTAATTATATGAAACATGAAACTTATTTGATGTCCTTTAAAGACATACTGTAATGCACCAGACATATTTACTAGTGCTTTAATCAAGAAGTGATCTTGATCAAGTAACCCCTATAGGTATGATGAAGCGTGTTCAAAAAAACAAACAAAAAAATCCTGCCTTCACTATGCCAATCACTATGAAACCTGTACCAATCTTCAAAACATGCATTTGGTTATGTTAGAAGTTGCAAAGGCAAAAGTACTCATGCTATGTTTTCTTTTCTCACTGCTCTCTTTACTTAATGCAGGATCAACGATCTTTGGTTAACTTGGACTCCTGTATCATATAATTTAACAAGTAAATCTAACTTGTCACCCCTTACTGAAATGGCTGTGAGAAGAGACACCTAAAATACTAACTACAGGGGTAGGGAAGTAATAATTTAAGTAAAGATGCAACCCGAATATAGATTGCATGTTGTAGAGAAAACGAATGCAGCTTCATCAATAGTAACTGAGTTGTCACTCAAAGAGAAATGCAACTTCCTTGCTCTGTATGCACTTTGTACAGATGTACTCTAGAGTCAGGCCCACATTCCTATCTGAAAGGCAAAGAGAGAAAAATGGCCTGGAGGGGTACGTGGGGGGCGGAAATGTGGGCTTTATAATATCTTTTCTGACACTTGGAACAAAAACAACTGAGCCACATTGCTCAAGGGAGAGTGTCACCACAGAATGGATATAAGAGGGTTACAATGCTTTAAATGCCTTTTCATACTTATATGAGAGTAGATTTTATTCTTTTAGTTTAGTAGGTCCCACACCGTGGTCCAAAAAATAACAGTAAGCGGTCTAGAGATAATGTGTGGAACTAACATTGTGTTTGCAACACTGTTTCCCTCCCAAAAAACAAGAGATGTTGTGGAGGAAAAAAAGTAAAAAACAAAACAAAAAAAACCCCAAGAGTCACACTGTTTCACTGAGAAAATGTGTAAACCAGACACCAGATAGCCTTTTCTTTTTTTTTCCCCAAGACTAATTGGATTTTCTGAATGTCTGGTTGTCTGAAAGCCCTGCATATTCACTACATATTATGGAGAAGAATTTCTGCAACCCATCCCTGAATGTGAAAGAGCATGTTCATTTGCTACCCCTAATCCCAGCACCAACACCATTAAGCAGCACTCATTTGCCAGGCTGCTCTAAGCCCTAAGAGTGAAGCAGTTTCCCGTAGCCTACCAAAAAAAAAAAACCTTATGCTCCATTCCCTGAAGATGCTCCCAGGTTTTTCTTACCTAGACAGGCCGTGCATGGAAACAGAATAGGCTTTGGCTGTAGCCCAACTGCCTGAGGCAGCAGACTTCTGTGGGTGGCAAACCAAACAATTCTACTTCTGCCTACATCTTGGAAAGCCAGGCTGGCTACTACTGCAGCTGTGCAAGAGGTCAAGATGAGTGGGGCAGTGTCTGTGCTGGCAGGAAGGAACTCACTCAGCAGAAGGAAACACCACACTCGGTTCTTCCCAAAAAAGAGGACTTGATCTCTCCCCACGTCCATTGCTGGCCCATCTGCCCCAAGTTAGTGTAATTTAACCTTATTTATTTTGCTGAGAAGCTGGTTTGCCCTTTAACTCACTACAAATTAAGTGCAAGGGATAAGCATAGCCTAATCTTCCAGATTTTCTAATTCTTTGTTTTGTTAAAATTTTAGAGATTAAAGAAAAGTCAATTCAAAGAAAGACATTCAGCATGTTTAAGTGACATCCTCGGAGTAGAAAGATTCCATTCAAAAACATCTGAGCCTTGTATAAAGACAGCAAAGTAGTTCTTCAATAAATGCTTTCAAGACATATGTAGACTAGGGTACTGATCCTGTGAAAGCAATTTTTATTTGGAGTTATTGAAACAGCTGCTGTCCTCATGAGATAAAAAACTCCAGTCAAACATCTCAAAGTAATCTCTTATCTCTGCTTCTAAGAGCTGTGTTTATTTGCTACATGTGATGTCAGCTGAACCCAGCAAGACAGCAAGAACTGGGGTGTGCTTCTGTGTATAATGGGTGGGGATTTTTTTTTTTTAAGGGTCATTTAATGGGAATTCTTGATATTGGCACCCGTGTATTACAGTTAAAAAAGATAAATATAGTATCAAAATGGTAGAAATTAAAGTTTACACACTGTAAATTAATAGTTGGTAAAACTGGTTTTATGCATGCTTCCAGCAACACATGCTGCATTAAGAAATACCTGTCCTTAGTAAGGTCATGTGTTTATACAGCAATATAAAAGAGTGGTAGAGTGAACTGTTAAAAATTCAGTCCCTGAAATCATCAGCAATATGTATCTCCTCTTTCCACATAAGGGAAAATTATAGCAATATGAAATACCATTACAGTAATTTCTAATTGTTTCTGTTTAAAGTTAGCATATGGGAATAGATAATTTCTAGCTAAAGAAAAAAACATTCTAATGTATTTTTAAATGCTTGTATTTATTTTGGTGCTAACAGAGCTTATAGTGGTAGTAACAGATGTGGTCATCCTTGCTCTTGCTCATTTGAGCAGCATATTTGACATTAAGGGATAAAGAACAGAAATTTCTGGAAGAAGTATATATAGTTACATCTTCAGACTTCTGTGGGACTTCCAGAAAATCAGGCATTGCGTATACATATAAACTGAAGCAATAGCATATATTTTAAAACATTGCCTGTCAATTACCTGCTCTTCTTTGCCAATACAGAAACTTATGGTTATATGTTGATAATGGCTGTTTGAAAAAAATACATATTACTGTGTTTGTCATGATATTTTTCTTGTTTGTGTTTTATCATTTAATAAAAAAAAAAAAAAAAAAGAGCTGTTGTTACAAGTGAACATGCAAAGGAGTATTTACCTTGTAAGACTGGTTGAGAAAGTGTAATTTCATCTGATATTACAATGGACATTTGGCAATTACACAGAACAAAAAACTACAGGAGAAGCCTGGTATATCTGTCAGACTCACAGAAATGTAAGTATAGCCCAAATGATTGAACTCGTATGATAAGTTCCAAAACACAACTAAACACCCTGATAGCTCTTGACCAATTTTGGAATGTGCATAGTAACAACATTTTAAGACATCTTTTTTCTATGGACCTGACCAAAATGAATGAATTTTGAAAATTAATGAATGAAAGTGAAAATTTTCCAGGAAATTCAGTGAGTTTTTGATTACGTCCCCAAGTAATTTTGCTGTGTCGGTATATTCAAATGATACAGTATCAGATCTTACAACAATTTCAGACAATTCCAAAAGCTGTTTGTAACTGAATTCAGGAGCATGATAACCAAATTACTCATTTAGGATTAAGTGGTTGTCCACCTCCTTGACAATCTTTACTTTACACTCTGAGCTCTGCTCAGGACTATGGCACTTTTGTGCCTTCCAGTGCTTAGGCAAATAAATTGTTAACTTCATTACATAAACTAGAAAAATAATAAGAACATGTAAATTCACAGAAGTTAAACAAATGAAGATTTACATAGTCCTAGTATGAAAAATACATGGCACTATTACCCGCTACCTATCTGAAGTTTATTTTCTAGTTCTGACCTCTCAAGGAAAGAACAATAACTAGCTGACTAATATGAATAACTGGAAAAAAGGTTATATTTAGTTATTCTCCAAAATCTTGGATGTATTATTCAATTTATAGGCAAAATAAAGCACAAAGTGATTCCAGAAATATTAAAAAAATAATAATTTAGCTAACTAGAAATTATATTGAAGCTTACTCTGAAGAACAGAATATGAAAATGTACTTAGCTATTTTGAATAATTGAGCACTGTTCATAAAATTTGAGAATCATCTGGGTGGCATAAAAACTTTTTGATCAATTAAAATGAATCTGACATTAAGTAACATATGGGTGTATGGTAATCTGCTTTTTGATCAGTTGCAGAGTGATGGAAAGGTTAACAGTAGGATTAATTCCAGACAGTACATCTGGGCAATATATTTGAATCTTTAGTTTTAACTCTAGAACTTGCACAGCTTTCATATGGCTCATTAGATGCACCCATAATAAAGTGCTCAGTTAGAAAACTGCATCACAGTTTACAAATAATGGTCTTCAACACTAAATGATCAGAAACAATTCATGTCATAGTAACCAAATGCTGTTTAGATAATCTAAGAATCAACAGTGGAGAACATCACGTATATTAAGGAAGCAGCCCATGAAGAATAATACCTGTACAATGTCAGTGTATATGTAGGTAAAATGCAAAGAACACATGAATAATACTATGGTCTGAAGTTCAGCATAAAGAGATCAAATTCATTTTGCCTTGGTATACACAAGAAGACCTAACATTGACACATTAGAAGTGTGTTTTCAGAGCTACATTTTCTAATTCCTGTAGCATCCCCTTGGCTTCTTCAGCAAAAATGAACTACCGCACTGAATGTTAAGCACAACTCAGTGCTGAGTTGAACCTCTGATTTGCCTTTAGTAAAAAAATAAGAGAGAGAGAAGTATCTAAAGAAAGATGCAAGACTGCTCCCTTCTCCAGCCATAAGCAAGACTCAATATAGGAGGACAAGTCACTTCAAGAAGAGATGAAGATTTAGCAGGGAAAAAGTCCTACAATAACACAAGTGGCTTATTTTAACAGGCCTTTCCCTCTACAAGAAACACAGGACTTTTAAACTATCTTATTTCATAATTTTATATGGCATAAACAATCCTACCCTTCTCTGAAGTGTGATGGAGTAATGCTTGCGCAGAACAACTGCATTTGGATGGCAGGCAATAAACTAAACTTCAAGCTACAAATTCATACTGAAATCTTGCTTCAAATAAAACTTTTACTGAAATCATGGTAGTTTTTTTTCTGAAAAATGCCAGCAGGATGCAATTAATTTGAATGCTTTCACAGAATTTTCTTGAATGAATGCATTATTATTTCGACACACCTGTTTGAAATGCTGAATTTTTTAATTCACATGGAATTATTTGTTTTCATTTGTTTTGAGATTTTGTTTCAACTTTAGTGTTAGTTTAACTTAAGAATGCAGTCACTTCTTCAGTAATTTTTGGTAACAGAGTGATAGTTCAATTTAAAGCAACCGAAGTATTTTACTTAAAATAATTACTAAACTCTATTAACTGTATATTTTCAGTGATTTCTGTATTTTTCCATTAAGTTTATTCAATGAAATTGACTAGCCTGTTATTTCTTTTTCTTCTTACTGAGTCACATAAGATCCTCTGAAATGTCATAAGGAGAATAATTAATAAATATTAATAATGGCATGCACTGTAGTAGGAAAAGATCATCATAGCACATTGTTATGCACTGCATCCTATCTCTCTGTTGTTTTGTTACTTTCATTCCTTACCTCTTTGTTGGCTCTGTCTGCTTGAACTAATGTTCCATTCAGACACGGCTCTACATAGTGAAGTTCTTCATTATACTATAGAGGGAAATAAAAAGTATGATGAAAAATTTAATTAAAAGCTTTGAAAGATACAATTTAATTTAATGATTTAGAACTACAGTGATACATGCATATAAAGCAAGAACAAAAGTATTCAGTTCATTTTTGAAAACTGGTTGTAGTAATTTTTTTCCTTTTACGTGATTCTTAATGTTTCAGAGGTTTATACTTTTAAAAAGGAGCATTTAATTGAACGGATGCCAACACTCAGGTGGATTTAATGGGTACTTTACACACTAGCTGGCATAAATATCCTTGAAGTTGAAACTTGGATAGTATTAAGAAGTCATGTTTGATACAGCACAGTCACAAGTCCCAATTCTTTGCTACATATAAAAAAAGTCCTGACAAATATTTGAGGCACTAGTTAACATTTTGGAAGGTTAATAGTGGTTAATAGTGGAACAACTACGCCAAAAAGTCTGTAGGCTTGAATCAGTCCTGGTCATGTCTGACAACAGTTAGAATTTCAGTCAAGCAGAGTAGCTTATTGGACACTAAGTCATGAAACTGTGACAGATCTTCCAGGAATTATTCACTTATCTTGAAAGGTCTAAGTAAGTTAGATAGCCGAGTCCTATTTTCAGAAGCATCTTAAGCATTAAAAGAAACTAAGTCTTATCTGCAGTCAGTAGATCTTGCAGACTTCTGGATGCTTAAGTCACCTGACTGAAAATTTGACTTCATTTTTTAAATCTTTTAAAGCTTTCAACACAAGTCAAATTAATACAGAAGTACCTTCAAAAAGACTATATTCGTCACACAGATACAGTTTTAAGTTAATTCCTCCTCTCATTAATTTAATCTACTCTGGAAGTTATCATAGATCAAACTATAAGGCCTTTGCATTTAGGCTTTAAGCAGTTTCACCCTTTCATAGGCTTTAAGTAAATCAGAACACCCATAGTAAACAAAGGAAGATGACACATTAAGTGAAGTAAAAAATAATCAGAGAAAAAAATTCATTAGATTAATAGATGCATTTACTCCATTCTTCCTCCACCTCAGTGGGAATAAAAAAGCCTTATAATGACTCATTATAGAATGCTGCTTAGACAAGGTTCTCTGTCACTGGAAGTTCTCACTGTCTCTGTCTGCCTGCAGCTCTGCATTTGTTCTAACTTCTTCAGTTTAACACCAGTTCTTTCTCTGCACATGTCTAACCATAGACCACTGCAACCCATTCCACTCTGGACATCTGTCATCATCATTCATTTTAACAGTGCGCTATTCACCACACTCATAATTACATGATTACTGTTGCATAGGGAAGCATGTTTAATTTGAACTGCATCAAGCTATTTTGAGGCACTGTGCTAGGCTCAGTCCTCAGCTATAAGGAAATACAAACCCAGAGTAACTCCACTTACTGCTGCTGGTTATACAGACTATTTACATCAGCCTCAACATAGTAATTAGTTGGTTGCATAGAAACAAAACAAAAATGTTCGAAAGATATTTACACATAACTTCTGCAGCAGATTTGCATGCTTCCCTAATTATTTTATTCCCATCAATGTTATTCCAATAAATGAAAGCCTGTGGACATACCTATTCTCCAAAGTTAATACGAAAAACATGGCAAAGACTTCCAGAACTCTTCAGAGTCACCGGGAGTGTCCCGTGAGCATCTAGGTGTCATAACAGTTTATTGATCTGATAATTGATGTACTTTCCCCTGTAGTTTGTCTCATCAGACTGCTTTCCAATCTATCTCCTGACAGCCATTGCAAAATAATAATGCCAAGTCTACACAGCTTCTCTTATTATAGGCCAAAGTCAAGACCATATTCCATTCTATTGTAAAAAATTATCTAAAATCTTTAACAGACACTTGTACACCAGCCCCTACTCCCAAGTTTTCTCCTGTCTTCATACAGTTTTTTTCAGCATGTTCTTTAATCAGTATACTTTCCAGTTAGGCCTGTTCTTAGATTGATTTCTGTACCTGTCATTGGAAACTATATTAACATATATACTTTTCTTTAAATGATGCCAAGCACGGTGTCTGTAATTAGCCAACATGCAACAAAATACTGAAGTCTACCTGTCTCAGTTTCAAACATCTGCATGCAGGTGAACTCAGAATTTCCTAACGCTGTAGTAGTATCACATTTTTTTTTCCAAGCCTATCATCACCAGCACATAGATGAAACAACTTTCATCTATCAGACCTTGCATTTAAGTAGCATAATTTCAGTCCATAAGATTTCTATAAGATTTATTTTAAGCACTATTTTGAGTAAGTCATACGATCAAGCTATTCCCACAGACATACAGCTTGCACGTCTGCTAGCTACACCATAACGCAGACAGATTTGCAGTAGCTTCCCACTATGCCTCTAGCATTATTCAGTTGCATAGTATAAAGCATACCCACGCTTTCACAAAGGACGTGCTTTAAGTCCCCTAGCAGCTCCATTTTATACAATCAACTGACTTCGTAAAAGGATGAATAAGAACTTTCATTCTCACGTAAACTGCGCAGTTACATAGATGGCATGTGGACAAAGCACTTTCATTGTCACTGTGAACTTAAGAAAAGGTAGATATTCATCCTTCTGAAACTCAGCCAAATAGTGACACTATTTGCATTTGTGGCATCTAATTCACCTTGAGGTTAATACTATTAAAAATATTTTAAGTAATCTGCTATGTATAGCAAAAGAAACTGGATTATGCCAAGGTGTGTAAGCGAGTATTTTACGTAACAGTGTTCTATGGACCATAAGCATAACGTGGAAGTGTTCTGTTTGTTAGCATTTCTTCCTCTGCTCTACGTATACAAATGAAAGCATAGCAAGAAAAACCTTTACTTAAAATGTGTAGCAGCTTCTGATGGTTTGAATTCTTGCAGGAGTGCATTTTTATGATGTACTTTAATTTTTATACTCTTTGCTAATTGTATACACTTTCTTTTCCTTTTTAAAAAGCTCAAATATAAAGAGATGAGAAAATTCACTGGAAAAAATTATTTCAGTTCCAAAAAGAAATACCCAGAACAGCAAATGTCTGCCTTTCTAAGTTCATTAAAACTGTCGAATTCTGATGCAACACGTAAAGGCATTCAACCAGCGTTTGCTGCTTAAACTAGCATATCTGCTTCGTAAGATCTTTAGTACAATCTTCAGCTTCTAGTAAAATACCCAACTTATGCTTCATAAGTTGCGTATTTTACTATCAATATATTTGATTTCTTGTCATAAGATGTTTTACAATGCCTTTCTTTTAACTGTGCCAAACATTTAAACTGGAGAAGGGAAAAAATTCTACGCCCCCTTCCCACCACCCTAGTAGCAATTTGAAAGCAGTTCTGCAGTTTCTCTATGACTTTGAAATTTTGTATTTAATGAAATAGCTTCCTGATCTTGAATCAAAAAGCTGATTACTAACTGCTGACTTTGCCAGCAATACCCAGTATAGATCTCTTGTTAATTTACCTCAGTAAAAGCCTGCATTTAGCTTTTCAAGAGTCTTGCATTACATTGCTTTCTTATATTTCCTAGTGTTGCACACTCCCATACCCCTGTGCTCTGCCATATGACATCTTTACATGTTATAGTTGTGATAGGTGTGATACAATAGCCGAGAGGGCTAATACCCATGCAACAGCCTGTGTTTTGCTGACAGAGGAAGGGAGAGAAGTAAAAACCAATTACCTTGCTTTCTGAGCTCCACTTCTACAACCTTGGTCTACTTTCACCTCACTTGTAATTTAAACATTTGATGACATCAACTTTTATTTTTATTTTATTTAGTTACATTTATCTGTTTTATTAGTTCACATTATTCTATCACTCTAGTTATTTCTTTGCACAACAGGCATAAAATAAAATGAATGGGTTAAAATCTGGACTGGAAGAGGAACCATACAGTTAGACAGCTGCTGACTTACATTGTATAATCAGATACTATTTGTATTCTGAAAATGTGAGAGATAGATATAGATTTAGATATATATATATAGATGGATCTAGCACACCTACACAAGCAGTTTACATCTACCTTAGCATTTTTCATAGTCATGCTTTGTCATATTTAAGCTGTCTGGAGCAAGGCCCACAGAAACAAAATTAAACCCACATTTTGTTGTGCAACACCACACAAGATAAAAGCTTTCATGCTATATTAGGCATACTTGGATATCTGACACAGCCCGACTCCAGATCCAATAGTGAAGCCAAACCAGTAAGCAGACCTATCCATAATCTACTCTGTATGACTACAAGGACACCAAAGAAGAGACTACACATTTACAATGGAAAATTCCACAAATTAAAACCAGGAAACTATACTACTGTGCTTTGAATTAACAAATACTTTTCTTCTAATCAATTTTGCTGAAATGGCGTGACTAAAGCATTAAAATTAATTTAACATTCTTGGCTCAGTTAATATTTTCTTAATTTAATGTAGAGTTTACATTTTCATAAAAGTATTTTTAAAATTTCATCATTTGGCAAAATTAGTACTTGTTTTATCATAACATTGTTAATTTAATTCATGACTTGGAATCATACTTCAAAGTGAATTGGAAAAATACGCCTTTTCTCTTGTTGTTGCAGACATCTTTGTTCATGCACTAGTGAACTGACCTTAAATTTTATCATAGGCAGCAAAAAAATCACTCTTGTATTTCAACAATTTTTTGCAATTCAATCATCTAGCCCATCAATTTCAGATAGATTTTCCAACAGCCTACCCATGAAAACTGGAACGATTTTTAACATTACCCTTTTATGTTTACTCTCTGAAAAGACCTGCACTGAATTCTGCTTTCTGCTATATATACATACAAAGATAAGAATATATTCAGTGAAAAATCAAATGGATATGAAACAACTCAGCTAACGTACTGTTAGTGGCTTTTGGGTTTGTTGGTTTGGTTTGGTTTTTTGTTTGGTTTCTTTTTTTGTTTTTTTTTGGTTTTGTTTTTGGTTTGGTTTTTTTTTTGCTATTGTACTGCATAATCACAGAATCACAGAATGGTAGGGGTTGGAAGGGACCTCTGTGGGTCATCTAGTCCA
>Ga0065711_1008029_pt1 | contig 27693 bp, 21 predicted proteins | sample Hoacrofraction12_FD_59098 | JGI IMG/M metagenome (GOLD analysis project Ga0065711, IMG submission 59098) | Hoatzin crop microbial communities from Cojedes, Venezuela - Epithelial fraction 12 v2 (version 2) | ecosystem: Host-associated > Birds > Digestive system > Esophagus > Crop | place...
AGCAGGGTCACCCACAGCAGGCTGCACAGCACCGCGTCCAGGCGGGTCTTGAATATCTCCAGAGAAGGAGACTCCACAACCTCCCTGGGCAGCCTGTGGCAGGGCTCCATCACCCTCAGAGTGAAGAAGTTCTTCCTCATGTTCAGCTGGAGCTTCCTCTGCTTCAGTTTGTATGCACTAATGCACTAACATATTTTTCAGTACAGATCCTTGGCACTAATTCTGCCAAGGAAGAGGGATGGTGAAAATTGCCTTGCATTTGTAAATTCTTCTTAAGTATTTAGTTTCCCAAAATCACAGAGTACCTTAGATTCAAAGGGACTGCTGGGAGACGAGCATTTCCCTTTTTAATCCCCTCCATATGTCTAATCTATAAGACCCCCAAGACAGAGTTTACTTCTCACAGAGTGGTTGCATATCTCACTCATTAATGGGATCAACACTGTTAGAGATATTATTAACTTCAACAGAGTTATATCATAAAGAATATCATTAACATCTGGGTTACTGAATTGGAGTTTTGGAAATATTGAAACTTCGCCAAATGCACCCCATAGTGCAGTTCAGATTGGTTTTGTTGGCTTTGTACTGATTATGGCAAACACAGTCCAAGTAAAATACCTCGGCTTCACTTCAGGCCAGATAAGCTTGTCAGCTGAGTAGGGAGTAATTTCCAGAAGCATCCATCAGGACTTAAATGGCTTATCTCAGAAATAATGATAAGAACAATAATAACAACATTTTTTAAAGGAAAACACTTGTAACTAACAGTAAGAAGAACCACCATCTCCTTTGCAACGCTATCCAGACAAAGTAGTTTCTTACTTATTTTTTGCTGCTGGAACCGGATTGATGACAAAACTGGGACAAAGCGATTTCAGAATTCTCCTGGCAATTTTAAGGTTTCTGTTATGTACGGTTACTGCTTATGGTCTTCTCTTCCTCTCCTGCTCGTGGTCCCTACGCGTTTGCCTTGGGAAAGGGGTCCTCTTCTTTGGCCATGACGTTTCTATGGCATTGACCGCAGCGCATCTGGGGAGAGGCTGAGCCCAGAGGGCTGGCAGAGCAAGGACCATGTTGCTTCTCCAGATGGTGAAGCATTATATAGTCAAGCAGGCTCCCCGATTCTTCAGGGTCATCTTCCCAGATTTTAATACAAATATTGCTACTGAGACCTGCCTTCGCACTTGTGATTGGGTTCTGCTTCATCGTTCCTTTCTGCTTCTCGGTGGTCACAGTCTCAGGGCTCCATTTCACGGGAGATCTTAGAAGATTTGCAGTGATTTCAGAACGAAGTCAGAAGGCCTCCTGCAAGGCTGGCAACCCAGGGAATGGGACAGCTGCAGACAAGAGGCTTGATGTTGGCCTGATACTTGTACAGGTGTAACACTGCACCGTAATTACCTTTCCCATCTAGTTTCACCAGTGATTTGAAGCTATATTAAACATGATCTTCTTCCGAATGTAACCAAGCATTTTCAAATGCATTCATCATCTGTATTTTATTCGCTTCAGACAAAATCCCAGCAGAAACTCACAAGAGGCTCCAGATCATTTGCAGGAAACACTACCGAAGGCTTCTTTGCCAGTAAATGAGGAAAAATGAAAACTTAGCTCATCTCTCTCCGGAGAACTCCATCATGCACTCATATATTTTGATTATTTAATGCTAAATGACAGCTCTAGGTTTTTAAGGGTACTTTACATGTATTTTAGATGATATTACAGTCATTTGAGGTCATGATATTTTATAAATTGTAGAAGTCACTTGCAAACTCTCATCTGAAAACTGTGATTATATCAGAAATGTCACACCCTTCCTATAAGTCTGGATTATCTCCAACAAATTCAAACTGCTGTGGGTGTTACACGAGTATAATTTTTCCTCCCTTACTCCCTCAAGCCCCATGAAAAATAATTTATTCAGTAGGGGCTTTGCAAAGGCCTGCCCCATTGAGTTACACTGTCACCAAGCTGTCTCTCCGCTCAGTTTCCCAGATGTCTGCCCATCTGCAGGGCCCTCGTCGCTAGTGATGCTGGAATTCCTGATGGATTTCACTTGAACTGAATGGAAAAATCAAAATGGGAAATAAATTCCCTTCACGTAGTAAGAAAATTGGCTGAATAGTGAAACATGGCCGAATCAGTAACCCCAGAGATGGAAAACTGCACTGTGAATTTAACGCTTTTCTGTTCTGTTTAGCTAGCTGATTTTTCAACATACAGATAGCTTCAGACCAACCCAAGCACATGAAGCCTCTTGTCAAGATCAAAATTTGAGGGTGTCGAAGAGAGCCAAAGGTACTCTACCAGGATAGGGGAGCAGGAGATATGAAGAAAAACTGAACTCGCTGTGATGAGCAGCCATAGGACTCAAATTATTAGAGAAGAGCCATACAGGGAATGTCGGATGGAGATACAGAAGAAATTATGCTCAGCGTCTTTTCTGCCTACACTTGCTACCTGTGCCTCAAATTCCTCCAAGACACTCTCTGCAAGCTGAAGTATTTTTTTCTTATTTCGACATCAACCTCACTTTTCCCAAAGACTGCAGTGGTCTTGTAAGTCCCTCTGCCCCTGGTCAAAACATTGTGTTGTACTTCTCCCCTGGGGGAGCATGCACCATCAGTAGAGAGGAGGTACTGCTGCTCTTTGCATGCAAGAGGCAACGAAGGTCTGAAGCTGCCATATCTCCACCAACATTTCTGGTGTGTGATTTCCACACCCTTTGCCAGGCTATCAGGCGGGGGAGGAGGGCAGACTGCTGAAAGCTCTTCCTGAGTGAGCTTCCAGGCACGTAGGCAGCACCTCACCAAACGGAAGGGAATTTTATAGGCACATTTAATTTAAATCATATATACTCATCTTAAGCACAGAGGAAAAAGGAAACTTCACTCATAATACCTGTCCTACCAATGAAGTTGCCGTATGTGGAATTCAGGTTGCAGCTAAGAACTTCTGAGCTTTCTAACAGCTGTGAGTATGCGTCATGATTCATTTCATAAATGAATGCGAACACAGTCTTTGGCAGCAGATCACCTTGCCTGAATTTTTATGAGAAGCTGAGCTGTCAGCCACTTCTTTCTTTAATCCCAGAGTTGCAATTATTTTGGTTCTGGATTCAGCAGGCACTTTGCTTTGAGTCCTTAGTGAGTGCTGTTTGAGCAGGGTGGGAAAGTCCTCCTCTGTCCTGAGCCCCTTGGCAGTCTGTGAACAGGGGTGAAGGGCTCTGAGCCACGAGGAGGAGAATGATCAGGTAGGCGTGAGGTTCATCGGTGGTCATCTCCCCTACAAGCCCGTACACCTCCTCACGCATCTCAGCAATTCACTGCAGGGCAGTGTTAGTTATTCAAGACACTCAAGAATCCGCTCAGACAAATTAAGGGTTTTCCAGTATTGTACTTCCTTGCATGAAATGTTCCGTGTCACAAGTTTTGTCTTACCCACAAATAACTACTGCCTGCAAGGCTGCAAGGCGAACTGCATCTGAGCCACCCGAGGGCCAGCACAGCAGGGAAGAAGGATGTGATGTGACTAGAAAGTTTTCTTTTGCTGTAGCAGATGTATCTTCACCTTGGTAGTGGAAAATTAGCTCCAAACATTCGAGTCAGCTGGAGGATCACTTACAGCTACTTTCTGCGTGGTTCACTCCTAACTGTGATCCATCATACATACCAGACTGATGGATTATGGTGCAGCAACATTAACTTCATCTTCCTTTATCTTGGAAAATCTGGGTAATGGTATTAAGAGTCTTTTTCCATAAATAATTTGTATGAGGAGGCCAACCTTGTAATTGCAATGGAAAATATTTGTTTCTTGTTACTTCACCCAACCATGTGTGAATTCCTCCTGCCTACTGTCTAAGACCGTCACGAAAGAAAAAATACTTAAAAGGCAATGTTGAAAATGCCCTGGAAAACACCAGAAGCTCAGAACAAAACAGTAGGGTAGAAAAAGGTAAAGCAAGACACAGTAAATTCCAGCTAGCCAGCCAAATTCCACAGAAAATCATTAAGCTGGAAAAAAATCCTGGAGATTTCTAAGATTATTGGAAGAGGGTGTCGGTTGTTATTGATTTAAACTTTCTAGTATTTCAGTGCTTACTCCTGCATTAATAGCATTGCCGTTCCTCATCTACCACAGCAGATAAGTGAACCACGTGCGAGGAGGGTTCTGATGCAAACCACAACCTCATCCCACCTGCGACCTGCTGGGAATGTGAAGCCCACTGGCTACAAACCCTGTGCAAACATCACTCCCAGCTTTAATTTACAACAATGATTTTTTTCCAAAAAGCTCTAATGAGATGGTGTTTACAGAGCCCCGCTTGCGCACGCCGGCAGTGTCAGGGAGCCCGGCAGCCGGTGGTGCAGCACTGCCTGGCCGGCAGCCCCGCTGTGCCGAGGAGTGCAGCCAGCTCCAGGCTCCATCAGGCCAAAGAGACTTTCTTCAGGCCACATCAGTTAATGATTCCCTAAATCTCTATCTCAATCCACTTTCAGGCAACCCAGTCATTTTGTAGCTTGGTCCTTAATGCATGAGCCATCATTTCGCATGGCTCCTTACTCCATTTATTACAGTGTTGGTGTTCTCAGGTCCTCAAATTTTTCCAATAGCTGTTTTTGCTAAGAAAATAGCATAAAGGTTTTATTGTCAGCCCAACAGCAATCTATGGAGGTAATAGTGCCCTTAGAGACAGACACATCTGCTTCGTCTGTCAGTCTCTTTCATTTCCATATCAGAAAATAAATGTCTGCACTATAAAGAAAAGTTTAAAATGGGACAGCTGTGGTTCTGTCCTCTTCGGAGTAGATTGTATTTGTGCTTCTGCAAATAAAATCCAAAAAGCTACTTTAAACAGATAAGCAGCGATGCTCTTTCAAAATCAGATTTAGGATACAAGAGAGAGGAAAACATTTTTTTCCTCTACGTTTCTCTCTTCCCCCCAAGCACAGAACTGCTTCTTGCATATTTTCCCTTTGTCCAGCTTCTTTGTACCTGCAACAGCATGTAGTGCAGCCATGAGCACAGAAAGCTGAGGAATAGCAGAGCTGAGTGTTGCTTTGGACTCTGGCACTGATTCACTGTGTGAACCTGGCCATGTCGCTTAAACTTTCTGTAACTCACTTTCTCTGTTTATCCTCCTCAGAAAAAAAGTGATTTTTTATGGAGCTGATAAGAGCAATTAGCATTATTCACTTGTAATTTCATGTGCATGTTATATATTGAATACAGGGTGAATATTACCAGATAATTTTGGTTCTGAAAATTTTTATTAGGAACTTTAATTAAGAAGTTGACTATGAATAGCTCTCCACCATCCTAACAAGGAGAAGGCAGGAAAAACCATGGCATCTGTTCAAACAATGTCACCTGGTTTCAGTCTGTTCTCCAAATTATTTCTTGAAGAACCTACTTGTAAACTACCAACCAGTTTTACAGGCTTCCTGTTTGTCAAAGAGATTGTAAGAGTCTCTCTCCTGTTAATACAACTTTTGAGGTCTCACCTCAGTGCAAATTTCCCGGTTAAAATGATGATAAAGCATAATGATGCTTTTCCTTTGTCACAAAAAAAAAGAACAGGTAAGATGTCAGCTGTATTAAGAGTTGATTTGTATAAATGGTGCTTTCCAAAGGAAATGAAGCAAACTTGAATGTTTATACCTTTCACTGAAACTAGGATATTTCCCTAATGGAGAAAATTCACATGCACATTTTGAATTCTACTCAGAATATAACTTTCTGCATATAGCAATTGTGCTGTATGCATACGTTTTTAAGGAAAGGTGTAGGATTACTTGGTGGCTTTATAAGGTTTCTACAAAGTTGCTGAAGTGTAGTGTTCTCAAATGTTTAATTATATGATGGTGGCTGAAATTTACATATATGTAAATTTTTATTTGCAATGTATAATGAATGCCCTATATATAATAACATAATAATATAGGCTATTAGGAAACACATCTGTACTAAATGGTATGGGTGAATGTAGGAGCACACAGATTGTGTTCGCCAGCTAATCACGTCATCCAGGCTGCTGTCAGAAGACAGGCTTTTTGATAGACTTCGGGAGAAGGAAGAGCTGGATATAAAAAAAAGGGAAAGGGAAAAGTTATTTTCCTGAAAGCTCTCCGGTTCCTGAGTTTAGGGTCACTATCACAAGACAACCGCATTTGTGGACTTCTCATGGGTAGCTGGCTTTGTCAGTGCTGTTTTCTCAGAGGTGCTGGCCATGGATCACTGTCATTTTAGACGTAAGACAGGTTGCTGAGCCTTTGCCCGGCGTCAGGAACTGGTGCTGCAGCGAGAGCAGCCGGCTGGGTGCTGTGCCTTGGCTGCTGGGACGGGCTCTGCTGCTGGATGCGGAGCAGCCTGACCTCCTTTGCAAGTGCTGCTAATGAGGGTTTAAAAATGAGGTCAGGGATTTGTTTCGGTCCAGAAAAACATGCAGCTGATAATGATGTGTAACTTCCCCTTTCTCCACACTTAGCATTAATTCAGGCTAATTCTGAAGAATAGACTCATGATCTGGATGGTAAAAATTGTTACAATTGGAGATTTAACTCCCTTTACAGAAGCTCAGAGGAGCTGAACAGTCTGGGACAAAAGTGGCAGAAGCTCTTAAAAATCTCTGTTGACATTCTCGAAGGCTGATGTCACCATGCAGCTTTTTCTAAATAAAAGGGTCATATGTGTGGGTGCCTACAGTATTAATTAACTTTTCTTACCGCGTGGCTGTGGATAGTTAACGATTAACACTTCTGTCACATGATAGTGGTCAGAACGGATTATCTCAAATTGCTACTGTTAAATCTCTAAAGAAAAGCAGATCATAACACCAAATAAACAGCAGCAACGGCCAAGCCAACCTGTAAGTACAAAATGCTAATGAGCTCAATAGATATAACTAGCCTGGGTCATTACTAAGAGGGTGTGTGTGTCCCTCCCTGTACAGGTAGATGCTGTTTCAGAGGGTTTCTTGATTTTTTTATTGTGTTCTAAAAACAATCCCTCCTGTCCAGACCTGTCGGAGACCCCGGATCCCCCCAGCATGTTTCCTGTGACAAGCCCACAGCTGATGGATTGATTTAAACTGTAAATGGAATTTTTAGAAGACAAGTGGAAAATTCTACCGTATCACCCAGACAGGGAGTGAATCAGCCCTGTGAACAGCCTAGAAGCCATCTTCATGTGACAATACTTGCAGGAGTGTGAAACCCTGTCTGCTTTTGAGGGCCTCCCCGAGATTGCTGTCTGTCCGTCACCATGCCGAGCTTTCACAGGACCTCGGTACGTGTTTTGGGGCAGATGTGCTGTGCAGAGTCACTGTCACTTCTTTCAGACCACTTCACTACTCCTGACTGTTCCAACAGCAATTAATGGCAGCAGCTCACGGTTTGTGTTGCTAAACACCAGGTTTCCATCGTTTCCCCTGTGTTGTTGGAATACTGAGTTGTGATGCAGTTATTTTTTTTTTTTCCTTTCTTTTTCCTTTCTTTTTACTTCTCTCTTCTGTTACTATCTTATTACGTACTGCCCTCTGCTCTCTGGGGGTTCATCACGTGGACAGATGTGGTTTGGAGCTCCCCAGGTGCATTAGCATCGCTGATTTTCCCTGAAATTCATGGGCAATGCTGAGCAAAGCTGCATACAGGCAAACACCAAGAAGTAGCTGTGTTCCAAGATCAGGCCAAATATCTGCCTCAAAACCAGAACAGAAACTATGACAGTTTCCATTGCATAGTTACCTGTTGCAATAAAAATTAAAATTGATACCATTTTGTGGTGACGGAGCTAGTTGCGGTGTATCTCCCCACGTAAGTTCTCTGATGTCTGTTAACAAGTCAGTTCAAGCTGTGGGCTGCTCCTTACCCAGAGCATCGCTAATCTCTGTTTCATAAGAAGAAGCACGTGGGAAAGGAATTCAGTAATAACTTTAAATCTCCGCAGCCTCCATACTTTCTGTCAAAGTCCAATGAGCCAGGCCAACTGGAACAAAAGTCATTAGAGAAAACACTCTCACAGTAAGGATATAAAAGCCTAATTAATTAACAAAACAGGCTAATTAGAGAATCAAGCTGGGATTTGGTAACAGCATCCAAAGCACTGATAAAATTAATCACATGTGCACAATTAACATACTGTGAAGATTTGAGCCGATAGATTATATCTTTGAAGACTCCGTTGAACACCAGGAAAAGGTGAGGAAAATCTTGTGACCAGGCCATGGTTCAGCTCAACTGTAGGGCAGCAATTAATGCGGGAGGCACTATAAAGTAAGATCCATGGAGATCTCTGCAGTGCCAGTGGTGACTGAACCCAGGTCAGCTTGCATGGATTGAGGGACCTGATTTACTTTCAGCTTCTGGAACATTTCCTTGAAATTATCTCAAATGTGAGGGATCGATTTAAAAGAGATTGTACATAATTCCCACTATAATTAATAATGAAAGCAGCTGCAAGGACCATACATGTTCATTTACCCAGCCTCCAGCACGGCTCATGCTGAGACCCATCAGTGCTGCCACAGCTACGTGCACCAGGCGTGCTGGTTTGGACTGATCGTACAAGACTGCAGCACGTGTAGGTATCAATTGCTGTAAATCTGGCACAGAGAAAATCAGTATTTCATCATGGCTGCCTAGGATTTCCGGAACAGATGATCCAGTCCTGGCTTCCACTAAGTGAATTTACTCTCCAAGTTGTCAGAGGGAAGAAAGACCATCCTCGACGAAGTGTCTGCAGCCTGTTTGCCCTGTCCACTCCTCCTTTCTCTTCCTTGCTGTGCCCCGTCATGACTGTGGTAGGCAGAGGGATGTGGCAGGCTGTGACACTCCTTGTGCCTGTCAGAAAGGGTCCTTGCTTCCTCCTTGCAAGCTTCTCCATGGCTTGCTCTGCATGATTCAGCCTCTGGAAGCCCCCAGAGCAGGAGGGAGCATTCAGCTGGGTGATGCAAAGGAAAGCCCAAGGGGATCCAGGTCCAGCCATCAGGGTGAGGGTAGCAGCAGCCAGAACAGAAATAACTCTCATAGCTAGCATTCAAAGAACTTAAACCTGGAGTTTCAACCAGCAAATTGCTTTCACTTTGCAGAAGCAGAGCTTTTGTTAAAGGTCCCTTTCCACACTTTTAATGAGAGCCATATTTTTACGAGAGCCATGAAAATAAATTAGAAAACTTCAGCCTTTGGACTGTTGCTAGCCTGGATGGCATTTGCAGGCACTATCATCTTACATTTTTTAAACTTCAAGTCTGTCTTCTGCTCTGGATGAAGTGGTTATGGAATGACATATACTCCAAAACAATACCAACCATGCCACAGAAAGATGCCTTCTCTATAAGTGTGAAGAGTGTCTCATCCACATCTTGCGGCTGCCTGGTTTACACTAAAGACAGCATCTCACCTTAAGTCATTTTTCTCAATGCTGTTATGAAGAATAACTATTTCAGGGTGAAATCTGAGACTTAAAAAATTTGAGAAAGGGAGAAAGGAGAGAAAGTATTTTTGAATTTCACCACAATTGAAATGCCAGTGTTTGCAATGCCAACCCAAGCAACTGTTGGCAATTTTAGAAATGTTTCAGAACAGAGCTACAAGAAAGATGCCAGCATAAGAAATATTGCCTTCCAAAAACTGAAAGCCCTCTGTTTTTCTGTGCTGTGCAACCAAACACTTGACTGGGGGCTAGAAGTCCCCTGGGTGGAAGCAGGTTTCCAACAGCAGAGGGCTCTTCTGGCTCAGCAAATGATGGAAATATCAGCTTCAGTATCTGAAAGCAACCGATAAAACAAATAAAATGCAGAACAGAAATGAGCTGCAAATTTTTAATGGCAAGGGTGAACTTTATTGGAATGACTTAACTGATGACAGATGTGACAGAGAAGTGAGAATGTGTTTAAAAGTTATGAATTTTGGTGTAGAAATAATCTAATCAAAACCCCTTCCTAGCCAGTATTTTGTAGTGGATCAAAATGGATTACCACAAAAATCCATCCCAAATTTACAGCTTCTCATTCTTCTGTGCAAAATATCATAAGCTAAAGATGGGGGGGTTAACATGATTCTAATTTTTAGTTTTATACATTGGTATTCTAGCAATATGTTTTGATGGAAATACTGTCCAGAAATTTTTCACATTTGATTAGGTTTTAGTTACAGAAGTTCACCAGCCTGGTAAGTTTGCAAAGTGTTTGGAGCTACCTTCTGAGGCTTGAATTTAATATTTGGAGAGAAATTAGGGTAAAGTAGTAGAAATCATATAACTTAGGGTTCCTGGTCACTGGAAAATGATACTTTTTTCCAATGAGGGCATGAAGTGGCCATTATAGATGTGTAATTCAGCAACAGCAAAGTTACCTAGTCATGTATTTTTTATTCCTGAGGCCACTTCATGCACTCAGGATCTTGGAAGACCACAGCAGAAATGAGCAGATGTGCGTGTACATGCAGAAAGTTTATATTCCTGCAGTGGCTGATCATGATCTCAACCCAATGACTGGTATAGATATGATTTCTATATTATTAGTCAGATTTCATCTTCTCTCAGCAGGGCAAGCATTAGGGAAGTGCTCTGATATGTGTTCCATCTAAACAACAAAAAGTGGTCCTACTTAATGGGATACTCCACATCATTTCTAGATCAAAATTTGGTATTAGTATCTAGTATTACTAGTAGGACCTGGTATTAGGTAGAAGTGACATGCTTAACGTCATGTCAAGAAGTTTCTTACAGTAAAGTGAATAGCATGTATTTGGTGCATAATCCTTTTCTACAAATTGGGTTAAATTTCTCTGAATTTCTCTGAAAGTTCTGAATTTGTTGCAGCTATTTATTGTAGAAAGCATTGCCACACCTCTCTGTACTGTGTGGAAATTGCGATTAATCTCTGTTTAATCTGAGTCTGTCAATTAGAGGCTACCTTAGCTCAGCATCATGCGTAAATACGCCAGAATGATCCGATCATGTATACAGCCTATACGTGGGGTCTCTTCATGGGACTTTGGGAATATTTGAATGTAAACTAAATACAGGCAGCTCTTTGAAATTCATAAATAAATACCATATGTCAAACCTTTTCACATGCCCTTGTGTAAATTGTTGTTTTGTTTGCACTATGTAACCAGATGTTGTTATATAAAATATCTCCCATGCTGAGAGCTGTTACTAGAGGCTGCAAAGAGCACATGCCGTTAGCAAAAGAAACAGTGTTCTTGCCTTTTTTCCTTCTATGTACAGCAGCTTAGAACATTTTAGCTCTTACTCAGAATAGATTCCATCTTGATTTACATTCTTCTGAAAGAAGCAGCAGGCTATATTTACGCAATGCCCAGTGCCAGCATTTCCATTAGCCTTGAAGACCGTTCGTTCTCCTCTTCCTTCGAGGTAATGTCACCTTTTTGCTCCCAGCGTTGGACTCATGCTCAGGCAGAAACCTGTTCCCTCGCAAGAGCAAGTGAACGGCTGTCCTTCCCTCCTGGGCTACCCTGCCCAGGCAACGGGGTGCAAACGCACGTCTCCAGAAATGAACCAGTCGTTGGCCTGAAGTTGGGACACCAGCTTCGCCTTCGTTGCTGATTCTTTCGGTATATGTTCTTGGGCTCACTTTCTGTGCTTTCACACAAAGAAGTAATACCAGGAAGACTGAAAATTTTCCATTCTGTGGTATTTCATTGCAGATGACTTGACACCACACTTTGCACCTTCCTGATCCATCGCAGAGCTGCCGCCTGTGTGCCACCTCCACGGCCAGAGCTGCCAAGCCAGGCGGCAGCTGAAGATCTGCCCGGGTCTTTAACCTTCCCAGGATGAGGGGGTGGCTTTAGTGAACAGACATGGACACTTTGTAATTAATTTGATAAGTGATTTTTCGCTCTCTGTTCCTGAGGGCCTTCTTCATAAACAGTAAAAGACTTGGAGGGAAAAACAGGAAATTTGTGAAGAAATCTCTCTCAAAATGACTGTGGGCATTTCAATTACAGCAGCTTCTGAGAGCTGACTGCTCCTCTTGGAAGCAGAGAGTTTTTCATGCACAAAGCGATCTGAGGCAGGACCTGCACATACAATCCCTTCAAATTACGAATTTTGCAGAGCTTGTACCACACAGAAGAGGATCTGACAGATTAAAGGAAAAGAGAGGGGGGAACTCACAGACTTTGTTGAGTGCTCAGTGGGGTGAGAACCCGCCTAAGAAGGACTCGTCCTCTGAGAGTGAAAGGAGGATGCAGCCACGTTTCTGAGTCTTTGTGACAAAGGAAAGACTTTCTTCAAATAACGAATACAGTATCTCACAACAATCTCCTGCTTTGATCTGATCAGCTACCTTTATCACTGCTCGCTGCAAAACCTTTGTGCTGCCCGTTCGCATATGGAGATGTTTTAAGCAATTAGAAGAAAGTGAGACAAGAGCTGTTCTGCCACTTTCTTTTTGAGTTCATTGAAATGGCCCCTGTCGTACAACGTAACAGACCACCAACTGCTAGGAAATTCAATCAGAATGCAGAATCGCAGTGAAAAATTAGCCTCCTAAGGAGCAAGTTCAGTTCTGTTCGACTGAACAATGTGTTAAGAATAGCTCTGAGCATATGGCTCCCCTATGATCCCCATTTAAAAGCAATCTGAACTGATTGATGAGGGAAATTAAAGGGTACATCTAAGCATTCCCTACAGCTGCCAAAACAGAAAATTATTTATTTAATTTTCCCATGTAGGAATATAGGACTCGAATTTCTGTAAGGCCCCCCGCTATATACCAGCATGTTTTTCAACATGATCAGCAATAGGGGCATAAGACTTAGGTAATGCTTCTCCCACAAATGCTGCTTTTAACCACCTGCCGGCTTCACTCGTGTCTATCGCCATCGGTTAGCAGAGTCTGTCTCTGGAAATAAAATCATAATACATTTCGAATTAGCAACATGCTACTATTTTTATTACTACTATAGATATCCCTAAGACCACAGCAAGAATTTCTGGTCTTAGGTTTGGATGTAGAAGTGGATCAAAGCAAAGTCACTGATTCAGTAAGGAGAAGTGATACCTTTTTGGATCTGAACAGGTTTGATGCCCTGATCCAGGGAATCCTCACACCTAATTTTTGCTGCTGGTGTCTGCATATTTATGCAGATACCTGAGACCAGGTGATTCCCAGAGACTTCCACCCCACAGACTCTGCAGGGGCCAAGATGTGCTGGCTCCACAGCCAGTGCAGATCACTGTCATTGCAGCAGAGCTGGCAAAAGCCTACTAATGTGCTATGGAAAGTTCTTACAGCAAATGAGACAATGGACAGACAAAGTAATAACCTTTTAGATCACCACAGGAATTTTCAGAGACCATCTGTAGGTATTTGTACCTCTTCCTGTCCTGCCTCATGATGTTCTCAGCAGAAAAGCAGAAAATGGAAGAGATATGCAGAGGTAGAGACTCTTTGGCTCTGTGTCAGTTTATCTACAGGATGGCAAAATATCTTCACATGGAGTTATAATTAGGGGAAATGGTTTTGTTCACCTCAGATACTGTAATCAAAATTAACTCTTGAAATAATGATAATAATGTCTCCAAAATGTTTTTTTTTTTAAATTTTTTTTCAGAATTGTGTTATACTTTCCTTTTGGTCTTAGGTTCATCTGGGAAGAAAAGACATCACACGAGCCCAGGTCTAAGGATCTGCCTTGTCTGGAATGTGAGATAACTGCCATTTCTGAGCTGGGCTCTATTTCTGTATTTCAATATGCAATCTACTCGGGCTGCACATACACTCCTGCCTGTCTTGTGCTTCTTAAAACCTATATTCATCATTAATGCAACAGTAATGCAAGAGTTTCAATGCCTAAAGTTCCCAATAAAGCCAAAGCTTTGAACTGTCCTTTTGTGGGCTTCTCTTATCTGTGAGTCAGTACTGAGTCAGTATTTGCTTCTCTGATAATGAACAGTAAAATATATTCATCTTTATAAATATAGGGAAGCCAAGTTAGTCTTTTAAAAAAATTAACTGAAATGCTCCAGAACAAAAGAATGCAGCTATTTTGCATTTCTGATGGTGTAAAAGGCTCTTTGCCTTCTATACATAACTGTTTATAGTGTTTTAGTAAGAAATAAAATTGACAGGGCAATAGAAATGAAAAACCGTAATAACCTACTGTTAAGCAATTGCCATAACAGTATCTGTTATAGCTTTTAATAAGCTAAACAGTCATAATTCAATGAATCTCAGACCATGTGGCTGAGGTGGCTGGATAGTATCAAACATGAGGTATGAGAAGAGAACAATAAATCAGGCGGAATATAACAGTCACTGGTGAAACCTGTAAGCTCTTAAACCAGGATCTTCAGAAGTAGTTTGATGCTCTGATTTTAATGGAAATTGGGAGTCAGCTGTTCCATAGCAAAATGTAAGTTCTGCAAAGCAAAGAAGCAGAACTTTTATAAAGTAATACGTAATTCACAGCCCACGAGAGCTACCTTACAATGAGAAACTCCACATTGTTCTGCTTAACAAAGTGAAGATTGAGAGTCTCTTGTTTGCATTGAAACCATCTTTGCAAGTTACAGAGATAATCAAGTTATCTCTATTCTACGTTAGAAAAGGGAGAAGTGCTCTTAGTGGTATCTTCAGCCGGAAAGCCTATGAAAAGACCTACAAAGCTTTTTTGTCTGAGTCTGGTGACTATTAATGACTGTGAGAAATGCACAGCTACACATAAAATCTCCATAGAGTGAAGGTAGCACAAGCATTGCATAACACTTCCACTAATGTCTTTCATCTTCTCCCTTTTTCTGTTGCCACCCAAATTGCGATTTCTCCATTCAGTGCCTCTCTTCTATGCATCTCATCTCCTTCTTTACCTTTCTCACCTGACTGTGTTTTTCTGTCCAAAAGGGACCAACAGGCAGTGCTTCTGTGTAATTCAGAGCCTGGAGGATGCCTAGATCTATCTTCGCTGACAGATGACCCTGCAAAACCTCTTTGTTCTAGCTCCTTCAGAGCAAACCTCAGAGAGCATATTTGCCTCCTTCTCAAGGTGCTCTAATCAGTGCTGACTCCTTTGTACTCTTTTGACTTTTGTGGCCTGAGTAACAGGATGATTTTACTAAGGATGCTGGAGAGGTTTATGGCACTGGACTGCTGTGTAAAAGAGCACAAAGGTTTTAAAAATGGTCAATAGAAACCAGTGGTCTTAAACTGGAAGATACGTTGCATTGGTTCTCAGTCCCAACTTGTTCTAACGTCCCTGCTGCCATCTCTTGATCTGGGTTGATATCCAGCTCCAGCTTTCCTGATCAATATCAGGAAAAAGATAAATCTTAATAGATATTACAGCATGCAGTGCAAACAGCATTGTTTCTACCTAGGTGTCTTTTTTGCTGGCTTGTGCTAATGATAAAACTGCTTACATGTTGTAACTGATTGTAAGTAGAGCTGACTTGAATCATTCATGCTGTCTGAGTGATTAAAATTCTCCAGATAGATTCTCAAAACACAAAGGTCATATAATTAGTCTCCCTCTAAGTGAGAAATTCTTTCTTCGGGGTCTATCTGCAAAACAGAACGTAGTATATAATATACATACCTCTGCATAGCTCAATCTGGAGTGTCTGTATGCTGTAACACTTCCCAGGTTAGGAGAAAGGTCCCAACTTCAAAGACAGACACTTCATACTTACTGCTGCACAGAGGTGTATTCTCCTGCTTATGAACATCACACGAGCAGCAAAGTCCTTTATTATGAAGTTGTTAAGTAACAAGCTTAACTTTTTATGCCATGTTTTTAATCTCAATTTGTCTGCTCCTCTAAACCTAGATTGCCACGAAGAATTCTGTGGGGGTTTTGATTTGTATTAACTGCAGATGGATCTGAGACAAGAAAATATGCCTTTAAAATGATGCCAGATTTTTTTTCCTAGTTGTAAGCAATGGAGATAAATACTTGCACAGTTATTAAAATAATCCAGAGCAACCTAGAAGAGTCATTAGACCTTCTAATAATAATGTTCTGTTTTTCCAAAAGCTTTCATTCAGATTAAATTACCAGAGGTTGAATCTAAGTGCAGATCCAAACCATGAATTTTCTCCTGTTATTTCTCCCACTTATTGCCTCTGACATATCTAAAAGGGACTGAAAATTTTCTTATGCAGAAGACAGGTAGAAACCCTCAAGAAAGCTTAAGTGCAGCTTCTCTAGTAAAGCAGCAATGGATTTCCACTCAGACCAGAAGACAAATTTTAGTCGATGCTTTCTGACTTGCAGAAGGGTTGAGAAATATTTAATCTACAAAGCTTCAGGCAGAAATTTGTGATAATAAATGCAGCAACATAAATACAGGCAAAGTGATTACAAATAAAAGCTTCACCTTTAGAGGTCTCACAAAAGGCATGGAATAAGGGATTCTTCATTTAGTTATATACAACCTCAGCATCATCCACCACATTTTATTTTTTTATTACTGTATTACTTTTCACTACTGTTTCTTTAACCACTTTGTAACCTGGTGAGTGACTGCTACACACCAAATAACTGTGTCTTTAAATCTCCTCCTAAATGTTTTAAAATTTATTTTAAAATTCTAATTCTACATTTTTAAATTCAAACTTTAATTATATTATAGATATAGTTACTGTTTGCTGTGGTTTGGGGTGGATGTCTTTATTTGGATACTGAGGAATGTCAATGGCAGACGTACAGCGATGATTGTGCTCTAGCTTCAAACTCCTTCAGGCAATTTCCCTAGTAGATGCCAGGGCTTTTACTGGGGCAAGACTGGACTTTTTTTTCTCCAAGAAGACTCCATTAGGAACTGAATTCCTTTAAATTATTGTCCCTTTTTATGTATCTCTAGTTTTATAACATGACAAATTCAATCTCGCTTAAATGTTACAGTAATCTCGTTCTAAAAGCCAAGAAGATTCTGTTCCTGAAAACTGTCTCACGGTTTTAAAGGGCCACATAATTTTTGTCAAGGCTGTTTCATTAATAGTTTATTTCTACAGTTTCTCTCTTTTCTTTCAGTTACATTCATTGTCTTCTATGTTTCTCTCTCTCTAATGCAACTCAAAGGAAAAAAACAGTCAGATTAATCCTTGAGAACTCAACTCCAGTATTTTATCATTAATAAACCTACATGTCATCTGATGGAGAGAAATAAGGCACGTCTAGAAAGCTGAAGAGTTTGGAGAAAGCAGTGGCTGAAGACCTTGAAAAGTAAAAGGAAATGTTCTAATATTTTAAGAAAATTTAAAATCTCTTGCTTAAGCTTTAAAAATGTGTGTAAGTATGTACAAGCTTCAATCAACATGCAAGTTTAGAATTCCTTCCTACATATATATATAACATTCATCTTAAAATAGAAACAAGAAGTCTGGGACAGTCAATGAATAGTAAAATGCTGAGGGACTTTTCTGCAAGCTGAAGGTTTTGCCTTAGGCTAAAATCTTGCCATATTGACCTGTGAGAGAGTTTACATGCAGCTAAAGTAAGTGGTGTGAGCCTGCCAGAGGGTGTCGTGAGACAATTCATGACGGACAATTAGGGAAGAACATCTCCTCGGAAAGAGTTCCCTGCCACAGCTGGCTAATTCACAGGCAAACAGGAACATTTACAGTAAACCTTTGATCCTCACTAGTCATTCCCATAAGCTGTCTTTTCTTCAAGAATGCAAGGAAAAGGATAGGATGCCCTTCAGCCCTCATCAATGAGCAAGAAGCTCATCTAGGTGCCACTGGGAATCAGCTATCTTCTCTCCTTCCAAAACCGAAATGTTACCCAGACCCCAGCTTGTCACCACAGCTAATCCCCCAGTACCACAGGTGGACTCAAATCAAAGCTCCTGTGCCAGAGCGGCTCCTTCACGGCTGATGGGCGATCCGTCTTCTCTGTCATTTGGATGGAAGGATTTGGGTTCCCCCGTCGTACATCGTGGGAACAGCTTTACTTGTACAGTTTTGCACATGCACCTCTCTGCTTGGCCCTGGGAAGCAAGCTAAATATTGTTTTCAGCCAGTCATCTGCACTAAATAAACCCTCTGCTGCCTTTGAAATATGCTCATAAATTTAAATCAATACTGAGCCTGGAGTCTCCACTCCTTGATAAGAGCACATTTTTCGTGTTGCAAGCATATTGTTGAGACTCTAGAGGCTGAATCCTTGTCTGCCGGCCAACATCTGGGGTATCATTTTTTAAGGCAAACTTTCTAGGTCATTGTAAACTGCTCTAATCTCCCTTGTTGAATTACATTTCTAAACCAAAGAGGGATCATGATGCATTTGTCCTGTCACATGCTGTGGCATTTAACCAGGAGGTTAATTCATTGATTGACTTACCGCCTCTCTTCAGCCTGCTTTGCTACTAATCTTCCATACAAATGAGGTTAAGAAATATAATTTAGATTTACCAGCATAAACAAAGTGTACAGCTACCCCTCTAGGATGTAAAGCTTTGGGAATTCAGGGGATAAGAAGAAAATAGCATAGCTGAAGAAACAATAAAATTATCATTAATGGTAAAATCCACATGCTGAAAATGGTGAAAAATAGAAGGAACAAATTGAGGAAAGGAAAGTTTCCACTTCCAGTAACCAGGCCTGGGCACAAAGGCAGAGGGCATGGAGAAGGGAGCAACGTCCCACCCCGCTTTGTAATCTGTGTCCGTGAGCAACCCTGACTGCAGATCACAGGCTTCCCTGTTTGCGGCATCCGAAATCGGTGACCAATGGGTAGGGCTGATGGTTTTCCTGTACCCATAGCAGTCCATGGTCGTTTGAAGATCCCCCAACAGACACTGCTGTGAGCCCAAATTAAATAATCTCTTTGCACTGAATGCCTTCCAGCAAAAGCCCCCAGCTGAGAAGTGCTTGCTTCCTGGAAAAAGAGCAAAAATTAGAAACACTGGGTTTGTTTCTAGCCCAGTTGCTCTGCCCACCTCTTCTCCTGCACATTCCAGGGGAGCCATGAAACCCCAGCACCTCTCCAGATCAATCCCTCTATGCTGCTGTCACTGTTTCAGAGCAATTCCTACCCTGAAGGTAGATTCTGTCAGTCTGTCTATCAGCTCAGCCACATGGGATTAACTTCTGATTATTAAAAGTATCATGAACTCACCAGCCTGGAGAGCCAGCAGGCTCCAGGGACTCTCTAGTATCAGCCAGTGTGAAAGAAAGTGGTAACTTTTGTCAAAGCGGCACAGGTTTTGCAACGTGCAGGAAATATTCCTTTACGTCCACGGTCAACCTTGTGCTGCTGTGGTTGTCGACATCAGCCAGCTGTGCCACGCTGTGCCTCGATGAACCTCGCCTCTCCCGTGCCGTGGGGTCAGGGCGCTGAGCTGAGACCCGCTGATTTCACCACGTGCACTCAGAGCAATTCTCTGACTTCTGGCGTGTTCACTTTTGACCCACTAAGTGTAAGGAAGCGGAGGGGATAAAGCCGCGCAGGATGTCCCTCCACTCGTCCAACCGTGGGAGCTCTGCGGAGATGGCCATGATGGAGGGGGAGGCCATGTGTGCTGACGTTGTTTGAGCTGATTGATGCTTCGACAGGGTTTGAGAGAAAGGTTGTGATTTTGGCATGAAGGTGTGACCTTGTGAGGCAATCAACAGCCTTCATCTCAATTAATGAATAAGGGTTGGGCAAAGTATTTTTCCCCTTCTGTCTCCGTTTTCTTGTCTCTGCCATTCTCTGGCTAAAATGCTTTAACTATGGAAGTCGGGAGATTTTTCCAGTGGGTAAATAAGCAGAAAATGAGTAAATCTCAGGTTCAGAGCAAAGGAAGAAATAGTTGGGTGAGGATTTGCAGCTTCCTTTTCAGAGAATGCTGTGTTTGAACAGCAATCTCCTGCTTTCTCTGGCAATGACAATCACCTTCTCAGTACATGGTGGCAAAGATGACTGTTGCAAAAGACTTAGCAAGATGCCAACTTCAATCTACTATTTGCCAAGGATTACACTTTTTTTGCAAAAAAAGCAATCTTGTGTTTTGAATACAAACTGATGAAAGCAAAGCCTTGCCAGATTAAACTTTGTGCCAGGTGAGAAGGTGAGAAACCTGCTCTAATTTTAGTGTCTTCAGTCTGGTCATTGTTCTTTAGCCTGGACAAACTGTTATCTCCATTGTTGTTTTTTTTTCAGAAACATCAAAATAGATGTCTTTTTGTGTGTCTGTACCTTATATTTTGATAAAAGTGTTTTACTGTAATGGTAAACTGGCAGAACTCTGTCTTGGGCCACAGCCCACACAGCCCACAAGCAGCACAGAGCTACCTTTACAGGCATTGAACTGGTCTTAAAGGAAAGAGAGAAAATTGAAAATATTGCAATGGAAGCATCCATTTTTAATAAAAATCACATCTTAATTGAGAAAAAGATTATTCACATGATTCTATTTTCAGCTAAGCAGAGAGTATGTAAGACATCTTTAAAATTAGAGATTTTTGATAGAAATGTGAAAGACTGATGTTCACTTGGCTTTGTAAATTATTTTTACAAAAAATCTGTAGAAAATTACTATGTAACAAAATGTTTTCCCCTTCATTTAAAAAGTGAGAAAGACAGGGAGTTACCATGGACTGACCATCACAGTCACCTTCCCTGAAAAATGTTTATTCAGTATTTGGCTGCTTTTAATTCTTTGTCTGTCTTCAGTCTCACAAAACCAAAACACAGAGCTAAGGGACATTGTCTGGGACTCGGACAAGAAAAATAAGTGCAGGAGTGTTTTCTGATCTGCTCCAGTTAAAAATGAAATGGATTGTTCTCTATTTTTGTATTTGTATGTCTGGACAATGCTGACTTTTTGGGAAAATACCAAGCCAGAAGTATTCAAAATATTCCTAAGATACAACAGAGTAATGGAAGTTAAGTTGTCCTATTTACCGTTCTATTGGAGGAGCTGGACTTTCCGGATTTCTCTTTTCTTCTTTGTGGTCACAATAAGTGGTAAAGAATGCATCTGAAGTGTGTATAGCAGATCACAAAGAGCATGTGAATTTAAATATTGGGAGGAGAGAGGGCTTAAAAGCAAAATATCACAAGTCCCTGGGAAAACATCACCAGTGCGTTTGTGACAGACGTCTAGAGTTCTCAGAAAAGGTAGATACATTTTGTGTGCAAGTATCGCTGAATTCAAACACTGCTGGTGTAGATGAGGCAAGGCGAAGAATAAGTAACATCCCCAGGACAGACTCAGGAGAAAGAACATTAATGGAAGCCTTTCACTCTTTTCTTACAGAGTTCTGTTCATATTTCAGAAGGTGGAACCATTGTGGATTGCTCACGCAAGAAGTCCTAGAAAGGCAGGGATTTTTCAGGTTAGAAAATGTATTTTGTTTAGCCTTGTATTCTCAGGGTGAGGATTACCCTAGATCTCAGTTTGTTGCACTTTCTGCCATACAGACTAGTCTCTTGTGACTTCTTGGGGAATATGTTTTCTGAAATAAAAAGCTTTTTCTTTAAACAAACTGTGACATGACTTTCATCCAGCTGAAAAAACAAAACAGTGAACATTTTCAGTAGTATGTAGGAGTGGGTTTGGGGGCTTCTGTTTACATGTAAGAATTACGTGAGGTAATGAATCAAATTCCTGGCATCTAGTTTTGTCAAGACCCTACAATCTCTTTTTCTTTGTATAATAATATTTACTGTCAAGCCGTCTCCAACTACAGCCTCAAAATGTCAGTGCAATAGATAAATTTCCCCTACAAGTTACAACAGATACTTCCTTTTTTCCCATACTATGAGGCTGTGGTTTCTGCTTCAGATTCCTTTCCTTAATTCTCCTCCTACACTTATTTTTCTCCAGTGCAACTTCCATAAAGTTATTCTTCATATCTGTCAGCATGAACAAATGCACACTCAGAGGCATAAATATTATTAAACAGTTTCTGCAAACCCAGCTTTTTTATTATATTTAAATAAGAACAGACTTTTCCAAATTTGTGACAATGTCTTGGTAATCACCCACTGTACATTAATAAAATGTTTTGGTGCTTGCAGTCACCGTACACTTTCCAGAGGTTGTTCCAGTAACAAAAGCACATCCAGATACCTTCTTTAAGTGAAGTAAAGCAAAACCAACAAGATCAGCCCAGCAGAGAGATTTCAGTGGCACTGCTTAATCTGTACAGTTTTGAATCCTGATCGCTGTTGATTCCCCTAGTCCAGCTGCAGAAATGCACTCTGTGCCTTTGTGAAAATTGCTTGAGAAGGGATCAATGCAGTACCCACAGACTTAGGGCTTTGTGGAGCCAAGGTGATGACCTAACCCAAAGCCTTCCTCTACTTGACCCCTGTGCTCATCGCCTTGCATTCCCCAGCAGCAGAGGCCACCGTCTTTGCAGGAACAAGTCCATGGTGTTACTCAACATCCTTCTCTCCTTCTGCTGGGGCAAGGATGTGGATCACCACAGACATGGGACCTGGGACAGGTTGGTGCTCCACTTTTCAAGTTACCAGGTCCTCATGCCATAACTGTGCTGTGTGGTACATAACACGGGTGACGGGTACTGAATTTGGTGGTGTTAGTGCTGTAGTCGGTGACACATGTCCTGTTGACTTGATCTGGATAGGGCTTTCATTTGAAAAGAAGAAAAATTGATCCAATTTTCTGATTACGAAAAATATATTAAAAAAATTATTAACCTTAAATGCTAATAAAAATTTACATAAACAAATGCCCTGTTGAGTCCAGGCAAGCTAAGCAAAGTCATTGTGTTGCAACCAAGATAATCTATTTAATTTTATAAATGGTAGAGCCTGTGTTGTTATTATTATTATTGTTATCACTGAAAGAAAGAGGGAACAAAAAAAGAAAAGATCCTACTATATTTCTTAAGGTTCTAATGAGTCCTCGGTCACAGTTTTTTTCTTCTCAGGTTAGAGCATTAATAAGAGGGTAACTTTCTAGTTGGCTGTGTGTCAGGGATATAGTCTTTATCCTACTTTTTAGAAAAATTAACGCTTATAAGACTGTGATTATGTTATGTGCTAATCCACAGTAAGTATTGCAGGAATTCCCAGAGACGATATCCTCAAAACCCCACTGTTCTATTTAACTAACTTAGAACGATACGGCCAAGAAATCATACACTCAGATTTCAGGCCATTGCGGATGTCGTCCTTGTCCTGAACAGCAGAAAACCTCAAGTACTCTATCTGCAGATATTTGCAGTTTTGTGGTGATTTATATAAACAATTTCTTCGTAATAAGGACTCAGTCTATATCACTGTCAAGCATTAAGCAGAATAAGATCAGACATTGAAAGTATTTTTTAGGTAAAAAAAGATCTCAATTCAGATTTTAGATCTAAATTTTCCTTTTTAAAAAAAAATATTATCAAACAGTCTGTTATTGCTCAAATAATACCGTGGAAATCAGTGGAATTGGTCCTCTATTCAACAGGAGCACAAACTCTTGTTTCTGTGCTTGTTTGCAGATCTAAAATGCCAGCTTGGCAAAAAGAGCAGATCTACAGAAGACCATTTTGAAGAGGGTCTTGACAAACTGTTCAGCCATGAATCAGGACAAAGATACAGGTGATTTCAGAACGATGTGTTGAAATGTCATTTCTTCCAGTCTTTTTTTTTTTAATATGTGTACTCTTCCTTTACTTTTTAAATGAAACTTTGAAAATTTTAATCTAACACCTGACTTTGTTCCTTTTATTCTTCTTGCAAGTCAAGGTTTAGAAATGTATGTGGTATGTTATATGGAAATATATATGGACACTGCTGGGTCATGTCCAGCTTTTCATTCACCAGTACCCCCAAGTCTTTCTCCTCAGGGCTGCTCTCAATCCGTTCTTCACCCAGCCTGCCTTTGTGCTTGGGATTGCCCTGACCCAGGTACAGGACCTTGCACTTGGCCTTGTTGAACTTCATGAGGTTCACACGGGCCCACCTCTCAAGCCTGTTCAGGTCCCTCTGGAAGGCATCCCATCCCTCCAGTGCGTCAACCGCGCCACACAGCTTGGTGTTGTCAGTGCCAAATATTGTTCCAGTCCTGCCATCCACAGAATGATAGCTTTATGTAACTGGGCAAGTGCTGACTTTTTGATAGAAACAGTAATAAATATATTAAATGAAAACATGTGGTTCTAATTGCTTCAAGGCCTGCTCTATTTTCTTGTGTTGGCAGTTCCTTCTCCTTCAGCTCAGCATAGATTTGGTATTTCCTAAGAGTCTCAGGCGTTGGAACAAAAAATGTGTTTTATTTATACAGCATTTGTCATGGTAAAAGCATAGAAAGGCATTGTTTTAAGGTCAAAAGTAGAAGCAGAAACTCTTGTGAAAATAGATGAACACTACCTGTAGAGTCACCAACTCACCTGCAGCAATAATGAGGCAAACCCATGGACTTGCGTCCACTGCGCAGGCTTCCAGTGTTTACCTTGTCCCTGGAAGAGGGCTGAAGGTCAGCCAGCCACCCAAGAGCATCACACACCAAACACTCAAAGAAGCCACCCCACAGTGAAGAACACTGCCCACACCATGCCGCTGATGAAATTTTATTACGAGTTGCCTGGTAATGAATATTTTCTTTGGAGATCCATCAGCTAAAATTATTTAATGTGTGAGAGTCTTGACTTTTTAAAAGACGTTCATTTCTAGCCCACATGGCTGGGAAGGCAAACATGAAAATGAAATAGGAAACCCTTGGATAACAGGGAAACACCAGCTTCTGAAAAAGCCCAAATGTTTTACTTTAATTAATCTTGGATTTTGTGTGATAAGACTCACATTTTTCAACACATGGGATTAGCAGCAATTCATATGCAATATATAGTATTTTTTCTTTTAATTATACCTGAATTAACTGAAAGTATAGGAGATCTTGTGTGACCAAATGTTTTTAGAGCTTTTCCATTTTCTTGCAGATACACCATGGTCCAAGAGTGGAAATGCCCAACCTTATCCCGGAGTGCTCAGTAAAACTAACATCTGTTGGAGGTCTGAAGCAGTCCTTTTGCTAAATGAGATGTCCTACTGGTGCTTTGGCCGGAATACAACTTTTGTAAAAGTTAAGATGTCTTCCTGGATTTTCACACATAAACCCAGAGTGCTGTGTGACAGCAAAGATTGCTAAGAGCTGAGGATTAGTAAGAAACATCAGCCTGGTACTTGATAATGACAATAAAATCCAGTATTTCGAAATGGATGGATAGAATCAGTCTAGTATCAGCACTCCCAAGTCAACCTTCAAAGGTGTTGTTTAATTTGGACCTGTGTGCAGTCCACTTAGAAGCAGCAAAATAATACACATTTGCCTTGTCTAGTTAAAATTCCAGTTGGATTTTCTTCCAAAAGCAATGGATTAAACTGGATTTCTTATTAATCACTTAGCATGGAGATACAGTAGGATAAATTGGCCTTGAAAACAGAAGTGCAATTCTTTTCTTAGTGGTAATGCTACCCCAAAAAAGAAAAGATGCAGAACTTGACTCTTTGTCAGCTGCAAAGACACAACATTCAGTAGATGAAAAACGGGATTATTAGAGGAGAAAGTTGAACGGATAAATATCTCAAGATGCAGAACATGTACAGTTTTGGTGGAAGTGCTCTCCTCTTTCCCTCTTAGAAGACTCAGAAGCTGGCACGGTGCTTTCAGTTAGGTCACACACAGAGGTCTGAAATTTTTTTCAGGAGTATCTGAAAAATACTTGTTTAGTGTAGAAATTATGTATAAGTCCTCACACTAATGACTAGTACATTGAGGATGAGAGGCATAATTATAATGATGAAAACAATATTTGGAAATGGTAATAACAGTACTCAATCAAAATTAAGCTAAGAAAATGGTGAGTCTCAAATAACCTGAGGAGAATTCTGAGTAGAAGAGAAATAAGACCAAATCTAAACAAGCAAATACTGACCTGGAGAAAGGTGCTTCCTTATAAATAGAAAACTTCAGCCTGGCTGTAATGCTTATAAAAACAGAAACAGTGACAACTTTCTCCAACTGGTGAGATTTCAATAGAAAATTATCCCTTGGTTCAATAGATCCCCTATTCTAAAGACAGTGACATAAACAAATGGTCCATTTTTAGTTTTAGCACAATAGTTTGCATAGCAGTTAGTTCCAGTAGCTAGTTAGTATAACAGTTTGAAGCCAAAAAAAAGAACTTCTTACAAAAAGACTGAGAAATGTAGTTTAAATTTAGCAGCTGCAATGCCAGAAATAAGCAGAGAGGAACTGATGAAAAATGAACTTCCAGTGTGACTGAAACAAATACTGGCTTCAAAGATTTTTCAGCAGCAAGCTGACAAATTCAGTGAAACAGTTGGAAAACATTTGGATGCTCATTCGCTCAAACAGACTTTTTTGATACTTTCAGAAGGGGAGGGGGGAATTCGGTGGTTGAAAAGGTAGCTCAGTATTTAGGGCTGCAGTATGAGGTTTAATAGAGAAGAGGAACCATTATAATCAACTCACCGTTAAAATTAGGCTGTTCATATTGTTGCTAAATGGATGAGATACTAGATATGTTGGTGTACCATGTTCTGTTGTCTTTCTTTACAAAAGAAAAGCTCCCACACAAAAACGAGGGGAGGGAAAGCTTTGCTTAGCCTCGTCTTTCAGCCCTAAGGTGCTGAGACTTTCAGCTGTGGTATATCCCCGTCAGCCGAGCTATACCCCAGAATCAGAAAATGGGAGGGGGGAGGAATTTATTTGCCATGACTATATGCACCACTCAGATGGCCAAGCCCATGCTGGCATGGGCACACTGTGGAGGTGCAGAAGCTCCAGCAAGAAATTTATTAAAATTATCCACTAACATCAGGCCAGGGCAAAGGACAGATATTTTTTGTTCCCTCATTGATACTGGGTAGCTCAGAATATTCTGAATCTTAAAAAAGCCTTTGGACACAGATTCTTATGGCTGTTTCCTCTGTTAAAAGATTTTACATTTGGGTTGTAAGATTGCCATGAAATACTTTTTGCCTACTAGAAGTGCTCGGATCTCCGTGCTGGCTGTATAATCTATCCCACACACCAAGATGAGGTATGGATAGACAACAGGAAGGGAAGGTGGTCACGAGGTGTCTGAACTTCCCCAGGGCATAACTTGTGCTCTGGCTGCAGGACCAACCACCAGCCCTGCAAAGGGAAAGACCCAGGAAAGTGCAGAATACATCTACCCAGTTGCTGCCTGTTCCTGTCCTAATCCTCCAGCTAATGTTCAACCAGACAGAGCTGCCTGCCAAGGGTCATATTTAGAAGAAAAGTTGAAGTACTTCACACCTCCCATCAGAAAGCTCTTTTTGTTCTCTTTTGGATCTGTTTGCAGCTTAAGTCTAGTCCACTCACAAGAAACACAGTTCTATATGCTGCTTGGGATATCTTAGAAGTCCTCCCCAGAACCTACATGTCCTTGAAAATCTTAGTTAAAGACTCTGAGTAAAAATACTTCTTTTGTAACAATGGGCCTTGAGTTTCTCAATCACAAATATCTGTGGTTTCCTTCTGGCGAGCCAGATGGGTCAGCAGTTTCTTAAACTCTTCTCGCTCCATACAACATCCCTACAAATCTGAAGGGCTTAGACTGCCAAAGGATACAGACCTTTGCTGGCACTGAACATCCCATGCTACACAAAAGGCAATGGGTGTCCAATGCACACAAATCTCATTGAACCAGATGATCTTTTAGGTCCCTTCCAACCCTCACCATTCTATGATTCTATGATTCTATGATTCTATGATTCT
>Ga0065711_1032252_pt1 | contig 27693 bp, 9 predicted proteins | sample Hoacrofraction12_FD_59098 | JGI IMG/M metagenome (GOLD analysis project Ga0065711, IMG submission 59098) | Hoatzin crop microbial communities from Cojedes, Venezuela - Epithelial fraction 12 v2 (version 2) | ecosystem: Host-associated > Birds > Digestive system > Esophagus > Crop | place...
GATGTGACCCCAATATGAGTATGATCGTACACCTTTATTAGTCAGCAAAACAAGGTTTATATAGCAAAACTATTACAGCATCTGAATGGTTAAAACCCCAACCCATATATAGGCAAAACTACTGCAACTCTTTGTGATTGGTGCAGAGCTGCATCTCGAAGTGAAAACAGTACTGTGGCAGGAAACAGCAACATGGCAGGAAGGAAGCAACAGTGTGGCAGCAAACGGTGACGTTCCCCCTGCTCCAGTGTCCCGAGCTCGTTGCTCTGCCTTCCCAGCAGGGTTCCGTGTCAGCCGCTCCCAAGGCTCGCTTCCGGATCAGAACCTGGGTTGCTCAACGCACCAAACTATGTCCCCTCTCGTCCAGCCAGGACTCCACATGCTTCAGTTTATTTCATTTCATTCCATACAGATGAATAACTCTTCCATACAGATAATAGTCCATACACATTAAAAACAACTCTTTTACTTGCTGTGGCATTCTCGGAAAATGCAGTCCATGAGCTTATTTGTGTTGTGTTTCTTTTAAAAAAGCTGTATTCCAAAGGCAGAAAGTCTTTTCTGGAGAACTTTATCTGTCATACTGTGGTGGAATGACTCTGGCTGGCAACTAAGCTCCCACCCAGCCACTTGGTCACTTGCCTCCATCAGGATGAGGAAGGGAATGAGAAGGGCAATGTGAGGGGAAAAAATAATCAACCAGCCTACCAAACAAAGACCCTCAAGAGATTCATGAGTCAAGATAATGGCAGATGAATAAGTGAAAGGCAAAAAAAACAGGTAAACAAAAAAGTGATTCCAAAAGCAATCACTTGCCACCAGGAGATGAATACCCAGTCATTTCCTGAGCAATGGCTGCTTTGGAAGGACTTGTCCCTCTCTGCCCTGCCAAGTTTTATTGCGTAGCATGACTTTTCAAGAACACCTCTTTGGTCAGTTTCAGTAAACTGTCCCAGCTGTGTGCCCTTCCAACCTTTTTGTAATTCTCAGCCTACTCGCTGTGGGTGCAGCATGAGAATCAGAGAAGGCCTGGACCCTGTGCAAGCACTGCTCAGCAACAGCTCGAACATCCCTGTGCTATTGACACTGTTTTGGTAAGCAATTTAAAATACAGAACCATACAGGCTTCTGGGAAGAAATTTAACTTCATATCAACCAAGCCCAGTACACATACACAAGAGAAGAGAAACAAAACATAACTCATCTTCCTATCTCCCCACCAAAAAAGTCTTGCTCGAAAATGAAATTTAGTACAGTCATAACTCATTTCGTATTTCCACAGTTTTTCCTGAAGAGATAGAACAGCAGGTGACAGAAAAGGGAATTATTATGAAGATCTACTGAAGGCATATCTATTCTGAAGAATATCAATGCACTAAAACGTACATATACATTTGTGCACATGCCAAATGCCTTATTTGAAGTCCAAAATGGACATATCCTTTGCTGAATAAGGACATAAATGAAAAAAGCAAAGAAATTATATTACCTATTTAAATTCGTTACTGATTATTTCTGTAAGACACCTTGGACCCTAAATCATAGGTTATTTCTAGATTTAGATGATGCAGAAAGATTTCAGAAACCTTCTTCTAGTTTTCCAGATGGACCATCTTTGATTATTTCAAAAGGATCTTGTCCAAACTGTATCAAGCAAGTGCTTGAAATTGAGTTACCTGTTCATCTCTTCTCTTAATAAGATGAGAATTCTAATTTTCTCCAGATTTCAACCACAAAAAATTGTTTATATTTATATGAAGAAGTGGGAGTGTGGGTGAGGTCTCATCCCCTTCTGTTTTATTCTGCATCATTTTAGAAGTATTTTGATCTTTAATTGTAAAATATCTATTCAACAGAAACTTTGTGAAAGCCATAAAAGTAATTGTTTCTGAAAGTAGGAGGCTTGCTCTCACCTCACATATGCTGAGTAATGACCTCATATAGTCTCATTATAATGTGCAAGAGAAGTAGAAATTCATGTAGCCTGCATACAAAATCAGACATCTGGTACTGTGTGGCTTTCAGTGCATTGTACATTCTTACTACCATCTGTTCTATCTGAACATATGAACCAAATTTTAAAAAGAAATATTATCAGCCCACTTCAAACTGCAGCTTGACAGCACATAATTCGTAAGAATGAAATTATATAACATAGTGTTACTATTGCTTTGGAGACCTAATGTCATAACATCTTTCCTAATTTTGATCGTGTAGGCAGAAAGTTTGTTTATCTTTTAAGCGACTTCTGACAAGTAACTGAATTTAATGTACAAAATTGCTATATCTTCAAGCACTCTTATGATTCTATTTTTTTTCTCCACTTCAACTTTAAAATTTGTTGTCTGCTGATTAACCCCTCCTCTTTCATTCTCTTTTTAAATTTCTTGCTGCAAAAGATCACTTAATGCAGAACAGAAAATTGTACAGCACTTTTCAAAATTGTAAACTCTTCCTAGATATTTTGCATCTGGCCTTTTTCCCAGCAATGCCTTCTTCTATAAAGCCATTTCTACATGTTTAAAGAGGGAGCAATGATAATTCTCCTATTGTAAAGCACCTTGATAATTACTGAAAATTACTGCTGTGCAGGATACATATCTGTATTTTTTTTTCTGTGAATTTCCTAAAGAGATACCTAACACAACTTATCCTCAGTCTTTCATTTAATTATTTCTCCTCATTAGGGTCTTAGAAGCACTTATTTTTCACACAGTTTTATTTTTCTTACCATTTATTTTCTGAGTTCTTAAAAAACTACATCAACTAAGAAGCCAAGATATTTCTCTTTGATTTTTGTATAAAATGTATGAGTCCATACTTGATAATTTTTTCCACAGTTGTAAGTGTAGATTTTGTTGCTGTAATGCTTTTTACCTACATCAAAGTAACAGATTTACAGAGTGATCTTTTAGATGACACTTCACACATTTTTTATCTTGGTCTTTCACTAGAATTTTCTTAACATGTATTTTGATCTGGAAATACAATGAGAAAAAGTATAGTGAGTTAAACAACAGTAGCTTTGAAAAGGAATAAGCAACAGAGTAAAAATTAAACAAGAAAAGTTCATATTAATACCAAGTTTGTATTTTACCTGGAGGAATTTCCAAAATTACAGCTTCCGGACAAAAATAAATTAGACATTTCAATAACCTGATCTTCATATATAAAAGGAATAAATCAATAAAAGAAAACATCAAAATTCTGAGTGGAGAATATATTGTGCAAAACCAAGACAATAGTCTCAATGAAAGAAAAGCAGACACTATAGAACTGAAAAGAAGTCAGGGGAGTTTACATATGAAGTTCAAAGATTAACAAAAAAACATGTACTGAAATACAAGACTAATCCAAGATATAACACTTTTAAAACTGTTATTGACAAAAAATATACATTCCTTAATTCTTTTTTTATGTATATTTAAGTCTTATTCTGTTCCAGCAGATCCTTTTTATTTCAAAATTTTGCAAAAAAAATTCTTCTTGTTGAATGATTTTCACAAGTATTTTTTGTCCAAAAAAATACAGTATGAAAGAGAAAGATTTTTTTTTTTAAGATAAAACAGTATATTTTTCTGAAGTTAATAAAATTTCTCTTTCTTTGGAGAAATATTTTTTAAAAAGAAAGAAATGGAGTGAACAAAACCAGGTCTTACTTGAGAGAAGAGAGAATAATTATTAGATATGTTGGCTTAATCAGACACACAGAAATTCCTGGTTACAATTTGTGCTGAGTTTCCTACTGAGTTTCTCAAAAGCATTAAAAGGGTTCCCGTCACTCTTTTAAGAAAGAAGAGGACGTGAAATGGGTAACTTGCAGTCATTCTTTAAGCTTCTTGGGGAAAGAGACTACAGCAAATCAATCAGCTTGGAGCAGTTATCGTGGGAGATGCTGCTCCTGCTTTGTCAGTCCTCGTGTATTCACTGCGACAAGCACTAGATTCCTTTTAAACAGTCTATGACTTTTGCTGAATTTTAAACTCCTAAAGACGTAATTTTGTACTCAGGAAATGGCAGTGTTAAAAAAATATTTTATTTGGAGAAGGATTTATATATAAAATGTCCTTTTGTTGAGTATATACAGATTCAGAATATATAAAAAAAGGGTTTTCTGGCAAGTGGGTAAAAGCAAATAGATTTAAAGATCAAATTTAATATGAAGCCCTGTAAATTCTCAACTGCAGATTATACTAGCAGCATATAATCTGTGTGAGCAGCATGTGAAGTTTAGGTAATACTTAAGACAGTGTTTCTCAGCTATAGAACATGTCATAGCTTTTCTTAAACATTGTTGTTACCCTTTGCTGTATTGCCATCTCTTAAACAGCAAAAAATATTTGAGTTGTCTCAGTCCTGATAATCTCAGAGAGCTAAATTTTATGGCATTTGCTGCAAAGTTTTTGAACTCATCCTCTTTTCTTGCACCACAAATTTCATAGAATCATAGAATCATAGAATCATAGAATCATAGAATCACAGAATGATTTGGGTTGAAAGGGACCTTAAAGGTCATCTAGTTCCAATCCCCCTGCCATGGGCAGGGACATGTTCCACTAGACCAGGTTGCCTAAAGCCCCAACCTTCACTTCAAGTGAGTGGACACTTCAAGGGAGGTGGCATACACAACTTCTCTGGGAAACCTGTTCCAGTGCCTCACCACCAACATAGTAAATAAATAATTTTTTCCTTATATCTAGTCTAAATCTACCCTCGTTCACTTTCAAGCTATTACCCTTGTCCTACCACTACATGCCCTCGTAAAAAGTCTCTCTTCCAGCTTTCGTGTAAGCCTCCTTTAGCTACTGTAAGGCTGCAATAAGGTCTCCCCAGAGCCTTCTCTTCTGCAGGCTGAACAACCCCAACTCTTTCAGCCTGTCCTTGTAGGAGAGGTGTTCCAGCCCTCTGATCACTTCTGTGGCCTCCTCTGGACCCACTTCAGCAGCTCCACATCTTTCCTGTGCTGAGGGCTCCAGAGCTGAATGCAGTACTCCAGGTGGGGTCTCACCAGAGCAGCATAGAGGGGCAGAATCACCTCCCTTCATTCCATCTGGACTAGCCAGTTCAATGTTGTTTGGTTTGATGTGAAGCTCACCTGTTAAAATAATAAAACCCGAAATATTCCAGAAAGGAATCAGAATGAAACATTGGAATACAGGATGATGAAAACAGGTAACTATTTGGGCCCTGAGTAAATGTTCATATTCATAGTATAAAGCTGCTTGATGCTCACAGCACTTTAGAAAATCAGAGTAATCTTGGTTTCCTGGTAGCACAGCTACACCAGTCTCGGTGTTGGGTCACAGACAGCTGAACCTGGTCTGTGGTAGTGTTGGAGTAGGACAGTAGTGTCAGTCTTTTATGTAGAATATATTCAGACCAGCAACTGAGTGCTGCTAGTGACTCCACGCTTCAAATAACCTGCAGAAACATTTTTTACTGAATGGTTCCTTGCTGCTAGTCATGATATATCTCTATATTTAGATGTGGGTATATGTGTCTAAAAATATTGCTATGTGTTACTGAAATAATTCAGAAGTTCACACTTTCAGTACAACACCCAGTGATGCTCACTTTGCTTCCCTGTAAAATAAGACACAGTCATAGTATAGTATAATCTTTTGGTTGGCTTCCTTCATATTTTGTTGTCTCAATGAATAGTTTTCCAGCAGATATTGTTTCAGAAAACATGAAGTTGTACATGAGAAGCAAAGGTAAAATGTTACTAAAATAGTATATTACACTGAAGGAGGGAAAAAAAAAGAAAAAAACCAAAAAACCCAACATGACATTTTAAAAGATTGAACACCTGGCAACTAGTTGCAAGATTTTCTAGCAGAGCTATGCGCTCCTTAAGTTGAAGCAAAACAGAAGAGAAGATAGACCTACGTCCATTAAGTAATCACAGGACAACTGTTTGCCATAAATAAGATTTAGTTTATTCCGGGCATGGATTACATGACAGCAAATCTGAAGTATTTAAAAGCAGGAGATGGAAGTATTAATGAAAGCATACAGAGTTTTAATGATAACATTTTGTATGGAATACTTGTAGTGAGAAATTCTCATCTCTACATTCAGGAATGATTCACTCAAACAGAACTGGTGGAAAAAAAGGCCTGCAAAGAGACCTTGTTTTGTGAGCAGAAACTAGAAGAGATTAACATAATAATTGAAACTTAGAGAAAACACAGCTTTCTAAATACCAGAGTAACTATTTAAGCATTTAAAAGAGACAGAAAAACAGTAGTTCAGGAAAATATTGGTATATTATTAAATTTCCAGCTAACACTGAATATTAATCTAACAAGGAATAATTTATATTCATATGGGAATAAACAGAAAATTAGCACTGAAAAGCTAAAGTTCCAAGTTTAAAGCAGCTTCTACTAAGTGTTGGGTAGTTTAAAATTCTAATGTTTGAAGTATATGCAGAATTATATAATATAATCATATGACAATATAGAATGTTTTTCTTGTTGCCCTGCAAAGACTCTTATTGTTTATATTCACATAAACCAACATATTCAGAAGTTTTATAATAAAGTGTTTTGATTTTTAACCTACATTGCCTAGAGGGGATTTACTGAAAAACACTTGAAAATAATTCCTTAGTGTCTGTTCCCTTTTGAAGAAGCCAGTGAGAGAAAAAAATTGAGTTCATAAAGTCTGATTTACTTCAAGCTTATGTTCTGTCAGGAACATATTAACCCTCTTTAACATTTACAGGATGCTGAAGCACTATAAAGTCATATATATTAATTCATAATTCTGTTATTATAAAGGTAAAACTGCCAGAATAAATGAGAATCATTTCATGGGAGATCAAAATAACATCATTTTTATCTTAAGAAACCTTATTTAATAACAACAAAAAAAGGTAAATAAATGTGTCCCATAAGTAAATAGTGAATACTTTTAAAAACACAAGTCCTTTACAATATGCTAAAGAAGATGTCTGCCTCAGGTTAAAAAATTATGTGAAAGTAATAAGAAAAAATAAGGATTTGTTATTGTATCACTAAGCAAAATGTACATTCTTTTCCAGAGTCTGTAAAACTGTTTTTAATTTGAGCAAAAAGCCAAAGAATGGAAAACAGAGAAAATAATTTACATTTAACAGAGTTTATATGAATTAATCCTGTCCCTGGGCATACACATAAATGAGAGAAGAAAATTTAGAAAAATATGTTCATTTAAAAAGATATTGATTATTTTATGTAAGCCATTTCAAGGAGAGAACAGTTCATGCCTCATGATAATTTGTTCGTTGTTTCTTTGCAGCCTTCCGGGTCTACATGCGCTCATCACTGACATTTCTGATATTAGCAGCAAATTATTTTCAAAGTAAAAAGGCAGTTTGACTCGCACAAGGCAACTCTTGTAGGCTCTGGGAATTACAGAAAAATATTATCAAAAGTAAATCCAGAAAATCAGGAACAACAAAACTGTGTAACATCATCTATTTCTACCAAGACACAGAAGATATTCATGCTGGATCTGGGCATAGGTATCAAGGGAAAACGAAGATGATAAAATAACCAGATATTTGTGATTTGTCCAACAAAATTGTGGCTGAGATTTTATTGTTTCTTCATCATTTGTCATGAGTCTTTGTTTAATCTCCTTGGAATCATATTGATCTTGGAATCATATATGATCTTGGTTGCCTTTTCCCTGAACAAGTACATAATTATTAATATTGTGTCACTAGACATAAGTTTTTTGTTTGGTTTTCTACATCATAAAATAAAAATGTAAACAGGGAGAGTAAATAAAGATAAGGTAATAAATCTGATGACCTGCTCAGAGGAAATATCTGTTATCAAGAACAGGGGAAAAAAGTAAGAAGAGCATGTTAATATTAATAAAATCGAGCAAAACTACAACAGCTTCTTGTAAAATCCAGGGTTGAATCCCAGAGTCAGTCCTTCTTGGATTGCATAAAAAAACTCAAAACTGAATCAAAACATTATTATATTTAAGTAGTCTTATTTTTTTAAATTTGAAAATGACATTACATAAAATTTAAACCATTCAAAAAAGTGATATATAAAATCAATCAAGCAACTAACTAGATTTTATTTTTATTATTTAAGTAATGGAAACAGGTGATATTGAGAAGATATAATTTCTGTCTAAGGTTGATTAGTAATTTATGGCATACATAGTAGCAGGGAAACTGGCTCATTTTAATTTCTTTTTTTCAGTTTTTCAATATATTTACTTGATTTCACTGTTGTATTTTTAACAGAGTAATCAGTCACTGACTGCCAGCACAACATGTGAATGCACATTAAAGTGGTCAGTAGGGCAGTTTCCAATTTGCTTTTAAAGACCACACTATTAAGTCTGTTTCTTACAGCAGAGATTTGTTTTGATGAGAAGTTGGTCACTGATGCCCTGGGAGAAAAAAAAAGACAAAATTAGATGTTCGCTTTGAAAACTGTGTCATTGGTAACTATCTTCTGTTGTATTTTCTTGCCTTGTTTTATTTTTCTCTGGTTTATTTCAGAGTGATTTACAGAATTATTATATTATTTTCTGTTCTATATATTCTTGCACTTAACATAGGCTCTTTGTCTCTGATGTGATAATTGCATATAGTTTTCAGGGTCCAAAAGATCATGTTTGGTGTCACTAACAGCCTAGCTAGGAGAAAACAGTGTTACTGAAAAACATAACAGGCTAGTTTCCCTTTATGATATAAATATGTGACTTGCTATGCCGTGGTAAATCTAAGATAAATCTGCAAGGTCATGTAGTTGTTATCAATATCCACTGATGTGTGTGAGCTTATGGGTCTTTTTATCTGGGCTTGACTTGTACCATTTTATTCGACATTGACAAAAGGTAAACAATAATGATTTTCTCATTAAGAAATCAGAAATGGGCAGGTATCTAAGAAAGAACTGTAAGGCATTGTGATATTCAGTTCTGCAATTCCTACCACTAATATTCTAGTTTAGACATAGAATTGCACAATACTTCTCTCCTTTCCCTACTGATTCTACCAAAGAAAATAAGCTTCACAGCACTCTGTGTAATAAAGCTCATCAAAATGAAAGAGAAAAGCCTGTTTCTGAAATTTTGTTTGCACCATGAGCTTAGGTAATCTAGATTTCGTTTGTTGTTGCTGGTCTACACCAAAGTGCAGAGCTTCATTATAGTGTAATGGAGCGGGTGTGCGCATATAGTCCATTAAAGGTGAAAGATGCTTTTCCTTGTTAGTTGTCTTCTGAGAAGTCATAAGTGAGGATATGAATATCGGTTTTAATTTGTTATAGTATGCAGTTGAACTGTGATGACTTAAGGATTCATAAACAGGACTCAACAGAAATTGTTATCTGAAGCTTTAGAATCCTATGTGAGCTTTTCAGGTACTGCTGAAGTAAAATTTGTTTAAGGATGCACTAGAACACACTGGGAACTTTCACACTGTCACTCACAAAGTCTGAGATGGCAGGCTGTAATTAATAGACGAAGGCAGGTAAGAGATGACTTCTTAACATCTCCCTGCTGAACTGGTTCACCTTTAATAAATGGTTATGTGATCAAGGGTGAAAAGTTCTGGTATGAGACAGAGCATGGATAAATGTTTCCCAGGCCAACAGAAACAAATGATTAACATAAATGAGTCACAGGCATGAACTGCAAGAATGGCAGGATAGCTGGTGCCGGGCCTGAGACCCGGGTAGGGGAAAAGGGGGAAGACCCCAGCGGTACAACCAAGGTACTGCTGCAGTCTTATTCTCAAACAAGAGCTTGTTTTAAGTTGAAACTTACCGCAATAAAATTTGGATTTCATAGCTATAAAAATCATGCTATGGTTTTAATAACCATATTAGCCATATCCAAAAGCGTATAAAGACTTTGAAAGATTGCATTGTAACATTTGTTTGCAAGTTAACTGAACTCACATGAACCTGGTTGCAGGCTGACTCTGAAAATAATGGTATTCTGTTTGAGATGCAAGTTTCATGATAGGTGAACTTTGAATGGTAAGCTTCCTAGTGGGAGTTCTTGAAAAAAGATAAAAAGAGTTATTTTTATGTGCAGGTAGACTTTGGGCTACAAAACATATGAGACAGAACAGGCAAAATAAATCTGATTGACTTATTTAGTGCCTTTATTGGCCACTGTACAATAAGACTTTCACCTTTTTTTGAAAATATCTGCTAGAAGCACTCAGGCCCTGTAATATCTAGGGATTTCTGAACACAGACGTTTTTTTTGAGACGTACACCCCAAATATTAATTTTGCATTTACAGAGAGATCCACATTCATCAGACTGACAGCCTCAAAGAATTTCTGTACCAGTCTTTGTTTGCTTTTTTGTTTTATTTTGTTTTGGGGTCTGGGGGCTTTTGTTTGTGTTTTTTTTTTAATTATTATCTTAGTACAACAATGAAACAAACATCATTGTATAATTTAAAAAATATTGTAGAAAGTTCTGGCTGAATTTGTCACATTTTAGACAAATTACTTGAGACACAGAGAAAGTAATCTGGTCTTGCAGTTTAATGCATGAGAAAGGGGAGACAAATGTAAGATATATGTCTCAAAGGAAGCAATTAGATAAAGCAGACAGAATGTTCTTCTAATCCTGTAAGGGACAATATGCGTCCTTATCTGAGTCCATGCCGACTCCCAAGGACTTGAACACACAGCTCCCTGCGGCAGAAAACCAAGTTTTCCGTTTCTCATTATCTTGCTCCAAGAATCAATTTTACTGACTTGTATTTTCTTTCTTTCTTTCTTGAACGACACATAAAAGTTTAGTTTGCTTTGTATTAACTTTTCAAAGATAAATAATGTATAAGAAATAAAATATATATTTAAAAATTAATACAAAACAGTATTTCATAGACATTTCAGTGATATAGCACACAAACAGGGTGAAAAATATTCACAAAGGAAATGCAAATAGGATATTTTTCTACCATTTGTAACTTTAGACTTAATCCCAAAAGGAAGTCATTGGGAGAGTACCAGTTGTTTTCCATGAATCCAGGATTCAGAAGACCTCAGAAACATTTGTAGAAAGAGACCTTTAGAGGTCATCGAGTCCAACTTCTTGCGTGAAGTAGGACTGTTAAGTCAGATTTCTTACAGTGTACTAGAGAGATAAAGTGTAGTCAGAAAAAGGTGTGAGTGATTTCGTTAGTATGTATGAACACACACATGACAAACACACATATTATATACAAGATACGAGCATACTACTGGTAAGAAATATGGGATTATCATCAAAACCTCTGGACCCATTTTACAACCCCGCTTCAGATATTTTAATATTTCTTATTTTACTATCTTTCAGAACAAAAAAGCAAAACTAAACTTTTCATGACAGTCATTTGCTGTAACTGAAATGTAAGTGAATAATTTCCATTGATGATTGCTAGTGTCAAACAAATATTTGGTGGTGGTGTTTTTTCAAAAGAACTTGAACATATACCAACACTGAAAGTCGTTAGAGTTCCAAAGTTTCTAAATTAAGAGAATGAATTGAAAAAATATTTTAAAATGGAAATTAATTGCATAAAAAATCATTGAAACAAACATGAAAAAAGAATTAGTGAGATGCATTATTATTTTTGTGAACTAAAGTTTGATTCAAAGATTTAGCTTTTATTCATGACCTGATATTTTAAGTTGGAAATCAGGAGAGCCTAAGAATCTCTGTTCTTGTCCATTTTCTCTCTTTCATCATGTGCATTTGTTTGCATAATATGGAAGAGCAGCAGGGCAGAGTAATTACAGTAATCAGTCTCTGAACACATTAATCTGCTCTACACTGCAGGGAGTAAATGATGCAGAAAGAATTCCAGCAGAGAAATATTTCTTTTGTTTGTGGCAAATCTCATATCAAGTTTAAATCATGCAAGGGCAACTTGTAATTTATTTCATGGTTGCCTAGCTATCAGCAATTAAAATATCTGGTAAAAAAGTTTGATTTGAAAAGGCTTATAACGCATTTAGTTTATGCTAGCTAATGAACATGCTATTGTAAACGATAACAAAGACTCCTCTTTGTTTACTTGTATGGAGAATAATTCTTGTTAATCACTATAGTCTTCCAATAGACTGTAACTGCATGTTTCTAATAGCAAATAAGATTTTAATTTGTCTTTTCTTTTCATTCATTTCATTCTTGTTCTTATTTTGATTCTTACGCTCAATTGTTCTAGGTACTCTCCATAAAAAAATTCAAGTGACCGAGAGCAAAGCCAAATTCATTTGTGAAAAAAAAAAACAAAACCCACCTACATAGAGATGAAATAATGTACCACTTTCAGATCCAGTTGATGGAATTTCATTGAATTTTCAATGAGAAGAATTAAGTGTGGGGTTTTTTTTTAAATTCTCTGCTCTTCTTTTAAAATTATTTTTCTATTTGAATTTATTTTCATTAAACCTGCAAAAAAGAGATCACAGAGAGAGGAAAAATGTTTCTAACAGAGTTAAATATATAAAAAGTGCCCGAAATTTTTTATTTCAGTCCAAAGCAAATGACTTTTTGATCTCCTTATTTCTCTCATTTGATAACAAAGAAATGGTAAAGTTTTGTGCAATGTTCAGCTCTCTGCACTCTTAAAATATCTTCCTTGTCTTTAGATTTGCAGTAAAAATGTTGTTCACGTTACTGTGAGGGATTTTGTTTTGTTCATTTTTCTAGAAAAAGGACAGAATATCATCTTAAGTTATTCAAGTCATAACCCACCAGAGCATTGGGTGCAGATTTACAGTGAGTCAGTGCTGATATTCTGAGTACGAATGCAAAAATGGATGCATGGATATGCATGGATGCACAGGGATGCAAGTGTGCGTAACTTGGAAGAGAGCAACACTTCCTCCTGACATCATTAAAGTGAAATAATCATGTTTCTGATGAAGGAGTAGACCACTGAATGAAACAACACAATATAGTAAAAGAACACTTATGTTAATATTTCTTTATTGGCCTTTGAATGTGCCCTATGTTTTCTACCTATTTCAGAAACTTGAAAATGCTCACATTGAGCTAGTTATACATACATGTCCTGTGCAGAGTTGTATAACTTCTGATAAATGGTTTATAATAAGTAGCTTAATGGAGGTTGAATGCTGTTATTCTTTCCTAACAAATCCAATTTTTCATGCTTTAATTCATGTTTTATTAGGGTTTTGTTCTGAGTGTTAAGGACTTATGTAAAGTATGGTCATGTTTGTCATTGTCTGGGAATAATAACTTGATTTCATCCCCCTTCCCAAAGTAAATTGAAACAAAGAAAGTAGGCAACATGCTAACAAAGTAAGACTGTGTCACTTTAAACTGATATGTCACTTTGATAAAATAGCCGATTTCCTAAACAAAGGAATACCAGTACTACTATCTAAACTTTACTAAATCATTTGATTCAATACTGAGAGTTAGACTATGTTTGCATAAGAATTATAACCTATAAAGTGAATGAAGAATTTTGAAAAGGGAAAGGTAAGGCTGGGGAGAGTTTGCTAGTAGAGGTCCTAATACAAATATAAACCTTGGAAAAACTTGAAAACAGTTCTTAATGACCACAGCACTGAGAAGTAACAATATATTACTACATTTGCGCCTCACACAAATTTAAAGGAAATAGCATTACTCCAGAATGATACCAGAATAAAAAAAAGGGAAAATGATATGATCGTATCGAGCATTGATCATATAAACAAGAGTACTTTTAACAGCATAAAAAGCAAACTACAGAAGAAAATAGTGTTAAACCCAGGAATTCTTAATTTAAAAAAAATAGAAGATAAATTTGTAAGTATATTAGATATATGGACGTCAGTGAGAAGTGGTGTCCCTCAGGGGTCCATACTGGGACCAGTGTTGTTTTTGTCAGTGACATAGACAACAGGATCAAGTGCACCCTCAGCAATTTTGCTGACGACACCAAGCTGAGTGGTGCAGTTCACATGCCAGAAGGACAGGATGCCATCCAGAGGGACCTGGACAGGCTGGAGTAGTGGGCCTGTGTGAATCTCATGAAGTTCAAGAAGGCAAAGTGCAAGGCCCTGTATCTGGGTCGGGGCAACCCCTGGTATCAATACAGGCTGGGGGATGAAGGGATTAAGAGCAGCCCTGCCGAGAAGCACTTGGGGTACTGGTGGGTGAAAAGCTGGACATGAGCCACCAAAGTGGGCTCACAGCCCAGCAGGCCAACCGTATCCTGGGCTGCATCAAAAGCAGCGTGGCCAGCAGGTCGAGGGAAAGGATTCTGCCCCTCTACTCCACTCCTGTGAGACCCCACCTGGAGTCCTGCGTCCAGCTCTGGAGCCCCCAGCACAAGACGAAAATGGACCTGTTGGAGCAAGTCCAGAGGAGGGCCACAAAAATGTTCTGAGGGCTGGAGTGCGTCTCCTATGAGGAAAGACTGAGTTGAGGTTGTTCAGCGTGGAGAAGAGAAGGCTCCAGTGAGGCCTTATTGAAGCCTTTCAGTGCTTAAAGGGGGCCTATAAGAAAGATGAGAACCGTCTTTTTAGCAAGGCCTGTTGCGACAGGACAAGGAGTAATGATTTTAAACAAAGGGAGGGTAGATTTACACTGGATGAAAGGAAGAAATTTTTTACCATGAGGGTGGTGAAACACTGGAATGGGTTGCCCAGAGAGGCAGTGGAGGCCCCATCCCTGGAAACATTCAAGGCCAGGCTGGACAAGGTTCTGAGCAACCTGGTCTAGTTGAAGATGTCCCTGCTCACTGCAGTGGGCTTGGGTTAGCTGACCTCTGAAGGTCCCTTCCAAGCCAAAGCATTCTATAATATTATGATTCTATGATATTATAATTATTGTTCAAAACTAATGTGATTCATCTACAGCCAGGAAAATAATAAATAGATGACATATCAGGAATGGTATTTTCAGTAGTAAGTGCAAGGCATTAGTAGTACACAATCTGTAATATTTTCCACAGTTCTGTTACTCATATTTAATGAAAATCAAGAAAGTAAATGCAGACTACATATATAAAAGACCTGCTTTCTCAGACAGCAAAAAAGGAACTGTGCAGGAATATGACTGATGTATATACATCTACACATCCAGTGGGGTAAATGTGGAAGGAAGATATTTGAACATCCAAAATATATTTGTATTAGAGAATAAAACCTTTCTAACTGGAAGGCGTCACAACCCAGCTACACTGAGGGTTATGCGTTGGTAAAGGTTCAGACTGTCAAGGACTCATCTCAGTTAGAAAAATCCCCAGATTACTGTTCGGCCATCCTACTTCTGCCCAACAGTTTAACACAGGTATACATACAGTACAAGACCAATGTCCACAAAACAATATTTTCAAATAGAAGAAAAAAGAAAAATGCCCACTGGGCCTCAGTAGCTAGAGAATTAAACCAATCAAACATCTGTATTGCTAATAAATATATGTTTTATTAAACATTTAAATATTCTCTAATGCTTTTCGTATTAGATCTAGCAATGTTAACCTTATTCAAGTAATCATGGATAAAAGCATTGATATATCTAATAGTAAAAGAACAACAGTAATACAGATAACACTCATGACTGCAGTTAAGGTGACTGGCAGTGTCGTATGGTCAGGCACTACTGGCTGGGAGGATATAACCACACTAGTGAGATCCTCAGCTAGCTCTGTCCTAAAGTTGGCTGTTATAACATTACTTTACCTGTGTAATTACTAACAGCCATGATCCTAAAATAACCCAAAAACACAGGCCAAGAACAATGTTTCTGCACTTTAAGTTACTTTTTTTTCTGTCAAGTGCCTCATTTCCCTACAAAACCACATGTCAGGAGCACCATTTCTGTATTTTGAGGTGTTTTTTCTTTCGTGGTTTTGTGTCAGCTGTGTTATCTGCACCTGTTAGAGCTGCTAAGAGAAGGGAGGGGAACAGGTCACCACATAAGGACAGCTGGGCACTAGCATAGGCTAGGAAAATTCTATCATCTCCAGCATTAGGGGGTTTTAAGAAGAGACTGGCAAAAATCTGTCAAGAATGATTTGGGACACCTGATCTTGTCTTTAGGCAGGGAAGTGGAGAAGGTGACATGTCTAGGTCCCTCTTTTGATTCTCTCAAAAACTTACTTTGAACAGGGAGTCTTTTGTTTCTAACTCTTCAGGTCAACTAACAGCACCAAACAAAATGTTCCAGCTTGTTATTAATTGGGTTTATTCACTGTTTATTGCAGTGTTCCTCTAAAACCAAATTTTATGGCGTCAAAACCTCCTACAGTGCAGAAGGCAGACCACACACCTCTGTAACAACTTGGTTCATGATCTGTATCCCTCTCTATCATTCCTTTACTGCAGATAACTATGCTATGATACAAGACAGTGGGTCTAATGCCACCCCAACCTCTCATATCCTAATGTACAAACTGTCTCATTTCTTTATCAGCATCACGCTTCATTTATGTTCTTTGGTCAATTTAAATTCTGCTGTAATGTGACAGTGATTATAAGGACAGTTGGAGTAACTACCTTGAGTTTCTTGAGTTCAAAAGGTAAACACCACTTGATAAACACCTTATTGCCACAGATCGTATTAAATTTGACCTTACTGAGGAGTCATGACTGAAAGAAGGTATTTACTTCATCGGAAACTGAGTGGAGAACTCTTAAAATGAATCAAATGTAGTCCATGAGCTTTGCTATTCGCATAGTATTGGCAAATAAATAACTTATTCTGAAGTTATGAATACAATTCTGAATTTTAAATTCTATACACCTATGCATATACTGTTGTATTAAAGGAAAAGAAATGCAAAAATTCTCATCTAAATGAAACCTCATAGAATCAATAAGGTGATTCTATAAGGGACAAAATGATGAGATGAGTAAAGTTCTTTATGTTTGTGGAGAAGAAAACTCAATCATACTCAGAAATATATTGCTATTGTCTTTTGAGGACTGGAAACTTTGGTTACTGTTAAAACCATTGTTCAAAGAAGCTGCCCAACGCATAATCCTGCCTACTTCCCTGATACAAACTCTCACCTACCATTGCCTATGTCACCAACACTTACTATACCAGCATGTGTGGGCTGATAGTTCTATCAGTTGGCTGGAAGTCACCGTCTCAGCCCTGTGAACAATGCAGGTGACAGGCCACTCACCGGAACTTACTTGTCAGAGATCTTGGTAAAGCAGTGGGCAGAGAGAAAGTGTCAGACCCATGCTTCAGGTGTAGGACCATACTCACACTGATGAATAGAAGGGGAAATACCACGAGATACGCCACACAGAACACTCAAGGAAAGTTTTCATCTCTGTCAAGAACTATGTTCAGGGGCAGTTTGATAAAATGGTTGGTTTATCAAATAGCTGTTAATGTAAGCATCATCCAAAGGTATTAAGATGAAAATATCAGCAACTATAACTTTTTAATATACAATTAAGCAAGAAAACTTAAATAGACAGTGCTGTAAGAAAGAGGCACTGGGCAGGGAAAGTGCAAATCTTAAACAAGCTGTATAACAATGTTTATATGTTAGTATGCAACAGTCTACAGCCTTAAGATCAGGAATGCTACATCATTTTATCCTGAAAGTAGTTATAGGCTGTTAACTGAACAAAAATAATGGAATCTCAAGCATAAACATTTCAAGGGTGCATTAAACCATCTGTTTGCCATCTCTGAGGAAGTATTAAATAAAATTCTATGTTTCCCACACAGAGCATCTGGTAGCAACAACCAGATACATTAGAGTGTTTTACATCTCCTGTGTGGATATTTTAGGAAATATTATCACAGCTTAAAACATACGTGCTAAAATATTGTGATATGAATGTGCTGTGAAAACTGACTTTTTACAGTTTACTTAGGAGGTACCTTAATATTCTCAGTAATGATACAGTGGCATAGAATTTCTATACTTATCTACAGATATTTTTCTCATGGAATTAAAATAGTAATAAGAAAAATTAAGATCATTGACTCATATTTTACTTCTATAATACATAGTTATACTCCTGCACTTTTTGCTGTTCAGTACTAAGTGCTGAAAACCAGTCTTCAGCTCATTGAGTGTGCAGGAATTTCTAAAGTTTAAAATTAGGATATAAGTTACTAGAAGTAGCACTCTGAAGTCTATGTCTCCTTTTGGGAAACATTTTCACTGCAAGCTGAACATCTCTTGTAGCAAAGGCTTGTTATTCTAATCCTTTTTGGATTCTTCCTTTCAAGTGGGAGGACAGACTGGATGGATTATCTTTTTCCTCTGGAAAAAAAAGGAAGATGGACCTGTGTAAAGCTACAAAAGCAATTTCAGCTGGAAATGAAATGTTAGAATCAATTAGCAACTGAATAAATTGAACAGGGCTCTGACTTAGAAGAAATGAAAAAAAAAAAAAGGATCTCATAGTAAAGAAGAGCAGCCCTTGCAATCTTTGAGTTAAACAGGGAAATGAAAGATGAGTTTTGAAGATTTTAAATGTGTATGTGCTGCCTATACAGTGACCTTTAAACTGGACTTCACAGGTGTAAGTTTTAAGCTGCAGTACTTACAGCTGCCCCTTGTACAGGAGATTCCTATTCACATTTTGAAGAATGGGGATGTAGTCTCTCACAGGCAAATGAAATTTAGCTTGCAATATGAATGTCCACTGGAAAGCCCATGGACTGGCCAGGGCAGAATTACAATTTCCAGAATTACTATTTCCCAGTATAACAGGCAGGAAAAAGTATTTCAGCTGCAGACCAAAGAATAAAGGTTTATATTGCTTTGTGCTTTCACCATAAGAAACTGTCCACAGCAGTATATGCTTCAAGCTGAGATATGCTTGAGTTTTTATTTTCTGTTATTCTTCATTGGCTTTTCTCCTTAAGTAAAAATACACATACATATGTGATGCCTTCAGATTTCCAAACACCTCTTAGAAGAAAAATTTCTAGTGCTTACAGTAACCATGACAGACCAGGATAAACTGCAAAAAGTAAAATAAAAGCACCAAATGCAAAAACTTGCAGAGGTATTTTCTATTTAAAGTCATGACTTCCTTGTATAGCTGGGAGAAAACATGGAGTATTTCAACCTGTAGCTGTGCTTAGCAATACTAGTTTGTTGTGGCTGAAAGCAGTTATTTATCTGTGCATGAAGAAATAAGAATCAGATTTAGAGGAAAATGACCTAACAAAATGTTTCACAGAGATGGGAAGCAATGCTAAGCCCAGATTTTGACTATGTTTCTGCAGTGTATTTCATTTTCCCAGCATTCAAATGTTTGGGAGTCTGAGGATTAAAGGTAGAAGACTCTTTTAGGCATAGTTATGCTTCATCTTTACCGCATGTAGTTAATTTCTTATTTAGAGAACTACCACATTGATACAAAGTTATAAAACTGTTTTAGATATTGGACTCGTGGGCAATTTCTATTTTCATTTAGTCTGGATTCACAGCATTACTGTGCTGGTTTTGGCTAGAGTTAATTTTTTTCATAGTAGCTACTATGATGCTATGTTTTGGATTTGTGACCATAAGAGTGCTGATAATACAGGGATGTTTTAGTTGTTGCTGATCAGTGCTTGCACAGCATTAGGGCCTTTTCTGCTTCTCACACCACCCCACCAGTGAGTAGGCTGGGGGTGCACAAGAAGCTTGGAGGGGACACAGCTGGGACAGCTGACCCCTACTGAACAAAGGTATGTCCCATGCCATGTGACTTCATGCTCAGCATAATAAGTGGGAGGAAGAAGAAGGAAGGGAGGGACATTTGGAGTGATGGCACTTGTCTTCCTGGGTAACCATTACATGAGACAGAGCCCTGCTTTCCTGGAGATGGCTAAACATCAGCCTGCCAATGAGAAGTAGTGAATGAATTCCTCATTTTCCTTTGCTTGCATGCACAGATTTTGCTTTACCTGTTAAACTTTCTTTATGTCAACCCACGAATTTTCTCACTTTCACCCTTCAGATTCTCCCCCTCATCCTACCAGGGGGGAGGGAGTGAGCAGCTGTCTGGTGCTTAGTTGCCAATTGGGGTTAAACCATGACAATTATCAAGAGGAAATCTTTCAAACCAGTTGTAGATAAGAAAGATGAGAAAGAAACTAGTTTGCCTTCACGTAAAGGAATCTTCCTCTTTACAGTGATTATAAAGAATATGTCACACTTGGCCCAGACATACATACTTCTTAAAAACAGTATTGCTTAGCATGGGAAGCACATAACACCTCTAAAGGAATTATGCATTACTGTGTGCTCCTTTTCAGGGAACTATGGCAAATAGCAGTAATGCTGAACATTCTACTTCATGCCTTTTAGTAAATTCAACTCAGAGTGCAGAATTGCTTCCTGGGAACATACTGACTGGGGGTGAGATCAATGAGAGACCTGAGAGGTGTAGGATATGGTCTGTATATAAGGACTGGAGTAAATTAATTAGCTACACTACTGAATGCCTCAGATCTAGCTAATGAATTACTGCCTTAGTGGGAAATAGTCATGCATATCCCCTCAGTTGTACTAGGCTTGATGGAGGAGTGGAGTAGCATAACTAGTAATAATTAATTTATAGATTTGATGTGACACATGATGGACACTCATCATCTTCACACAGTAAAGTGTGAACCACTCTGTCCCTGAATGAATTATAACATTAAATAATTATTTCTGCTTAACTTCTTCTTTCTTCCTTGAGGTCACTGTGTGCACATGTAAGTTTGGTCTCAGCATTGGGATACAATGATATTATTTCTAATATTAGTCAAAATTACTATGAAGATAATAATTAAACTGACTTCTGTCCTGTTCTAAGCAGACTGCACTTGATGGCAGATGAGAATAGAGATGGTTTTCTATTAGTTACGAGAAATAAGAAAAACCCAGTATACACAGTCTGCACATTTTAGAATTTTCTTTCTGGCTTTCTTAATTCTTCAAAGGCAGGTCTGTTTGACAGTGCTGCAGTCTTCATTTCTTTCTGTAACACGGAAAAATGACTGCAGAGGGAAATTCACTTTCATAGAGATCCAGATATAATCTCTGGCATTAAAAAATACTGACAATAATGGGCGTCCTAAATGCCAGAATTCCTGGTGAATTGTTTACTCCAGACTTGGATACAAAATTGAATGCAATAAAAGCTTACTAATTAGGAGCATCTATTTGCATCTACTGATCTGTACAGATGTATTCATGTTTGTATTTGCTGTAGACTTTAGTAGGAACCTTTACAACATTTTAAAGAGATTGAGCTCTGCATTTGTAACCCTATTTTAGAATTCAAGTGTGCTTGTAAAAGAGTAATCAAAGCAGAGGTGGTCTCAGGCAAAGTAACTGCTGTGGTCATCTGGAAACCCAAACCATATGTCCTATGTTTTTCAACTTCAGTTTCAAAAATTCTTTGGTGATTAGTCTGTTTTCTATGAGAAAATACTGCAGCGTCACAAAACACCTCAGTATAACAGATTCTTCATTTCCATATATGTCTGTCTTTACCAATCAGACTCAGATTTCAGCTTCATTGAGTACATATGGTTTAAAGAGGATTTAAAAAAGAAATACACATGCCACTGTTGGTGGATTTAAGGAATATTGCCTTTCTCCTCAAATTACCTTCAGATACGGACCAGTGAAAGAGTTACTCTGGGCACCAGGCTGCACTGAAGCAGAACAGAGATGGTTTCTGCTCCTGCTGTACAGGAGGAAAAGCCAGGCTGGTTGTTGCCAAGGAAAGGTGTTGTCTGTGTAGAGTGATGGAAAAATAGCAACAGCAAATCTTGTTTTCCAGGGGTTCTCTTTTGGTAATCTCTTTTGTTATTTATACTGCTGAGAAACTTCAACCAGCTCTGTAAGTCTTGAGTCTTACCTGCCAAACCAGACCCTAAAAATAATTTTCTGGGGCAGGCAAATGCCAGAATATTGCTTTATATCTGCTACAGGATTTATCACGTTTCTGAATGCCACATGTCTTTTTTATGACGTACATTTATTTTACATGTACTTGGTGCATAGTTGTTGTTAAATTAGAAATGCTTTACTTTCTTGTGGCCATCGCAATAACCAGTCATGAGTTTCACGTAAGTTCACATGCAATTGAATATAAAGCAAAATCCAGTGCTCTAGCCTTCAATCTAACACATTGTATGGCTTAATCTTAAACACAAAATTTATTAGATTTAGTGAATAGATCCCATTTTTGGCCAGGAATGACAAAGGCTCAGTGCCAGTTCATTATTTCTATCATTCAATCATAAAAGCTGGTACATGCTATTAAAATGCTATTCAGATACTGAAGGCCAGAAATAATCCTGGTGTTAAATCAGGCTTCTTGCATTATTCATTATGTTCTCTGTAATGTTATTTTTGCAACTCAGAGAGAAACAAGCAGTATTGCTACTTTGGGAACTAAGTCATATGCAACAGTATTTGTCTTTTAGGGCCAGCTGATGAAATTACTAAGTTTTGATACAATTAAAGGCAAAACTCTATGATACTGCGATGTTGAGACTAAATTTCTTGTTAAGAAAGTAATTAAAATGACAAAAAAGTACGACAAAATCTCTTCTTAAAGATCTCCCAGCTGAGGCTCCTGATCCTTAAAGAAAGGTTAACCAATCTATGTCATGAAAAAATATATTTTGCAGAATATATTTTAAAAAACACAGATTTTGAGCAATTGAAATGTCATCTGACTCAGGGTTAGTCACTTAGCTAGTGTGATTAAAAATCTACAGTGAACAACACAGAAGGGAACAATATGGCTAGCATGAAATGTAATCTTTGACTCTTCAGTCCAAATGATCTTGTATTGCTCAACTGACCACAAGTAATTTTCACCTAAGTCTACAGTGTTATTTTTTACATTCACCTGGACAGCAGAACAGCATTTTGGCTGTTGCTATGTCCCATAACTTGAGTTTTGTCTTGTGCAAGACCATATTTCTAATACATGTGTGAAAACTCATTAGATTTCTCAGTGGGACTTCAAACATAGTATTTAAGACCTGTACTATTAGTAGTAGTGTTTTTAACCAAGGAAAGTATTTTTTATCATTATGGTTATTTGGGTTACCTACTGTTAGTGCAATCAAAGTCAATACATACATGTCACTATCTGTATATGCATAGGAAGGCTGTGTTTTAATATCTAATTATTGTTAACTCAAAGCATCAAGGAAATTTCATCTTGGCAAATCTTTTTATTTGTTTCTCTTTTCCTACAGAAAGTCTGTATTCATTAAGCAGAAAAAATTAATAACTGAAGGGCATTGGTGTAGAAAAGTGAAAAAAGGGCTTCTTGAAAGCAGCTTTCATGCTCTGAACAAGCTCTCGGTTTCAACTTCTTTTCCCTCCCTCCCTCCCATTATCAAATCATTGGAAGGATAAAGTTATTTGTGATGTTATCAAATGCCTCCTGACTGTGAGGTATTTCCTAACCTTTACTCTAGCTTTGACTGGGTGATCCCAGCCACTGCATCAAGGAAATGCCTCTTCTGCAGCAAAATTAAATTCTCTCATACCCAGTTGTTTGGTTCCACATTGTGATAAGCTAATCAAAAAGATTATTCATTGTTAGTAGAAGCCAGTGAAATTCATGGAATCAAAGGAAATTCCAACACATTCCCAAGAGAACGTTTGCAGGTATAGATTCTAATTTATTCCTCTGTTTTCTTTTGTGACACGAAAGGTGCAATATCATCAGATAAAACTGTTTCTGGGCATTTAAAAAGGTGGGCAATAGGCCAATGTGAAAAAAAAATAGGATAAAGATGGTCAGATGCTTACCGTGTAAGTTCTATATGACTGCAGCAGGATTATTTGTCAGTGCCTCACCTAGCTGCAAATGAACCACACTAGACATGCAAAGCTATCATCAGCACTGGAACAAAGAAAAAGGAAAATGAATAAGAATATATATCATAGTTCTATTGCACAATCACTGACTGTAATTCTAGTATTTATGGTTTATTGTATCTTTAAAACCAGGAAAAAACTAAACCAGAACATGGCAGGATGTAGGCTGGAAAGAAAAACTATTTTTTTTTTAAAAAAAAGAGGAGCTGATATAACATAATGTAGAAGATTCCCTATCTGTCTTTCAAAGGAAAGGTATCTCACAAAAGCTCTTTTTGTATCAGTACATTCAGCAACTAAGTATTCCTGAAAACTGTATTCCCATCTTTTTTCAGGCAGAATGAAGGCAAATGTCATCTGGAAATCAGTGACAAGTCTTTTATTTCTTTGTCTTTTGTATTTTGTAAGATTTCTAACAGGCAAATGTATTTCTGTTTAAATAAGTTTAGCAAAAAATAATTTCAAAGGAGCAGTTGTAAGTTCCAGTTACTGCCAGTTACTGGCTCTGTTCATGCTAAAAATCCCTTTATTGAATGTCTGACGTGAGTGTGACCATGTTTGTTAGTGCCTATACTGTTTGCCGTAGCAGAGCACAAATGCCTGCCGAAGTTGCGCCCATTACATTTTTGTCTTGCAAAGGCCTCAAGTCTGTTTAGAGTCAGACAACTGTGTCGACACTATTTTCCAGTTATCCCATGCCTGTTAGTGCTTTCCAGCAGAATACTCCCACTTGCTTTCAGTGCACCCAGCAGGTAATGGGTAGTGACCATGCAATCCCTATGGTGACTACCAGTGTTTAGTCTGAATTTATCCAGAGACACATTTGAGAAAGCTTGTCATCAGGAAGAGGTATATCTCAGGACCACCTTCATTTTCTGCAAGGAAAGTAAGCCCTTGGAACTGATGCAAGCAATGCCTCATACCTCACTCACTCTCTGATAAATTTGAGTGAAAAGTGAAGGAATTGGAAGTCTATCAAGATAAAGTTATACTGTGTGTGGAGTGTAGGGAAATTAGTTGGATGCCACTGAGAAAACTGGCAACTAAAGTCAAAACTTCCAAGTATCTATTTGGATATCAAAGTGAAACTCTTTCACTGCACAGTCATACAGGAGAAACTTGTTCATCATTCCTCTCTGTAATGGCCTGAGTCTGTGTTTTCCTTACTGCATAAAGAAACATCAATAAAAGTCTACAGAAGCCATTTATATGAGGGATTGGAATGCCTTTCTTGCCACAGTGCATTTCCATATTTCTCCCCTGATCTTGAGGATGACAGAGGGCTAGACCTGAATTTGTCGATGAGGGTCTCTGAGCCTTAGGGCTCTGGCAGATGATATTTCAAGGCTGCTACCAACCAGAGGCAGTGGTGGTTTCCTACAAAGATCCCATGCAACCTTTTGTGATGGGGTAAGATATTATAATATGTCTCATGCACTTGATGGAGTAAGAAAAAAAACCCACCACATTCAGTTTTTTAAAATTCAAAAGTATTGGCCCCAGTGAATCTGAAGACAGCCTGGAATATCTTCAGCCTGATGGCAGCACACTGCTAAAGAATAAAACTTTTCACCAACAGAAATGTGCAGCCAGGTCTAGAACTTGCAAATACAAGATACCAAATAAATCTGCATTTTGAAAGGCTGGAAGACGAGTTCTCTGAAATGAAGATATTTTTCTTGGTTTCCCAAATATTACCTTTTGCAGTGGGATGCTACAGAAAGTAAATTTCAAAATTAAGATGTGTCATGATGTCCCGGAGGACAGTGTAAAGTCTCAGTGTTGCAGGGAAGCCTCCAAATGGCTATGAGCAAGCCAGCAGGAAGCACAGATGGAACAGGCACCTCCATTAAGTTGTGGTGAAAGATTAGGGCATGCAGTTCACCTATTTCCATCGCTGAGAACTGTGTCAATAAACCATTGCATTTCCAGACATCTGCACCAACTTGAAAACACTGCAACAAAGAGGGAATCAAAACACAAACGAGAAGTCAGGAGAGCTACAACACAACATGGATGAAGGTAAAGTGTCAGTCCCATACAGCCAGGCTGCTGCAAATCCTTCTCCCTAGGTCCTACCAGCATCTAGTAGGCTGAATGTGTATTACCACCAGATGCATACATGCACAAAATATGCACAAGGCTGACTGCACAAACCAACACAGAGAATAACGTCTTTGCCGGCACTTTGGACAGGGTTGGAGACTGATACCCCTGCAAAATGGCTGGGCCAGGCACTGGCGTAGCCAGGCTGGGCTGAAACAGGGTCTTGGGCCCTGGGTAGGGTAGGGGGAGCCCCAGTGAGGAGCTAAGCAGGGACAGTCAGGGCTGTTTTTGCCCTCAGGGCCCTGGTAAGTACCAAATGGAAGTATTTACTTCTCCAAAGTCTTACACACATGCTTAGAGGCTATTTGTCCATTTACAAGAGAAGTAGGTAGTATCAGGAATAATTGCTTCTCTCAAATAAATAGGGTAACAGTAAGTGCTTAAGACCTACAGCACATTAAAACAACTGTTAAAATGCACATGCATCACTAAGTATTATGCTCAATATATATCATTTAAATAACACTTGTATAAAGAGAACATCTGTATTACAACACCCAAAGTCAGAAAATAAGATGACTATTCCAGAGTCTGCTACAAAAAGTGAAACTTTAATGGCTATCATTTAACATTAAATGTGATGCACTCTTGGGGCAATAAAGACATTTTCAGTATTAATGAAACTAATCCAATATTACTTATTTCTGCCCGCTTCATTCCAATAACTTATTCATGAAATATTCAGTTGTTCCTGAGAGACCCTAATGGAGAGTTGCATTCAGTAGAGATATTTCTAGGAGCACTTCTAAAATGGTCTCCAGCTTCTCGCTAGCTCTTTTCCTTGCTGTCCCTGTAAAACATCTTTAAGCAGCCAAAATCTGCAAACATGAGCCTAGTCCCACATTTTTCTGCCAGTTTGAAGCCAGCACTAGATGTCCACAGCTTGGAGAATCACAGAATCACAGAATCACAGAATGGTAGGGGTTGGAAGGGACCTCTGTGGGTCATCTAGTTCAACCCTCCTGCTGAAGCAGGGTTACCTACAGCAGGCTACAGAGGACCTGGTCCAGGCGGGTCTTGAATATCTCCAGAGAAGGAGATTTCGAAACCTCCCAGGGCAGCCTGTTCCAGTGCTCCATCACCCTCAGAGTGAAGAAATTCTTCCTTATGTTCAGACGAAACATCCTGTGCTTCAGTTTGTGCCCATTGCCCGTTGTCCTGTCACTGGGCACTACTGAAAAGAGTCTGGCCCCGTCCTCCTGACGCCAACCATTCAGATCTTAGTAAGAATTTATAACGTCGCCTCTCAGCCTTCTCTTCTTCAGGCTGAACAAGCCCAGCTCCGTCAGCCTCTCCTCGTACGGCAGAAGTTCCAGTCCCCTCACCATCCTTGTAGCCCTCCCCTGGACTCTCTCCAGTAGCTCCTCATCATTCTTGAAGTGGGGAGCCCAGAACTGGACACAGTACTCCAGATGAGGCCTCACGAGGGCAGTGTAGAGGGGAAGGAGAACCTCCCTCGACCTGCTGGCCACACTCCTCCTAATGAATCCCAGAATGCCATTGGCCTTCTTGGCAGCCAGGGCACACTGCTGGCTCATGGTCAACCTGTCCACCAGGACACCCAGGTCCCTCTCCACACAGCTGCTCTCCAGCAGGTCCACCCCAAGCCTGTAATGATGCATGGGGTTGTTCCTCCCCAGGTGCAGGACCTGTATTTGCCCTTGTTGAACCTCAGCAGGTTCCTCTCTGCCCAACTTTCCAGCCTATCCAGGTCACGCTGAATGGCAGCACAGCCTGCTGGTGTATCTACCACACCTCCCAGTTTGGTGTCATCAGCAAACTTGC
>Ga0065711_1005618_pt1 | contig 27692 bp, 17 predicted proteins | sample Hoacrofraction12_FD_59098 | JGI IMG/M metagenome (GOLD analysis project Ga0065711, IMG submission 59098) | Hoatzin crop microbial communities from Cojedes, Venezuela - Epithelial fraction 12 v2 (version 2) | ecosystem: Host-associated > Birds > Digestive system > Esophagus > Crop | place...
GGTGACGGAGCCCTGGCCCAGGCTGCCCAGGGAGGCTGTGGAGTCTCCTTCTCTGGAGATATTCCAGCCCCGCCTGGACACGGTGCTGTGCAGCTGCTCTGGGTGACCCTGCTTGGGCAGGGGGCTGGGCTGGGGGACCCCAGAGGGCCCTGCCAACCCCTACTATTCTGTGATTCAGTGATTCTACCACGAGAGAAGAGCCAGGGGTAAGCGTGCTTGCTAGCTGCTTTCCAACAAGACACAGACTCATCACAAAAGCTACGTGCAAGCTTTAAGTTTCCACAAAATTCAGCAGCACCCTGGCACTGCTGCAGCCGGCAGGCTGCCCGATGGCAGAGGAATACAGCCAGCATTGGGAATGCTGGTGTTTTAGCTCTGATTGCTCTTAAGAAATGTTTCAATTACATCTTAGGATTTGTTGACTGTCAAAGGGTTAACAGTGACACTGGATCAGTAGGTCCTGTGCTAAGAACAACGACGCAGTATTTCAATGATATCCACAAAGATATTGAAATTTAGAAAACATTTAAGCTCTGCACTAGGTCTTGGCTCTGACGTTAAGTGGTTCCTTGAAGTAGGCCTGATGTTTCTTTTTCAAAGGCAAGTCATTTGATACAAACCCCTCTGAAGAAGAAGATGTAATCAAGTGCTGTTGTTGGAAAAGAACCTTCCTGGATCTTCTTAGCAGTCCACAGTGGGAACTGAAAGGTCTGAAATTTTCCAGGCACATTAAAAAGAAAGGGAACATTTCTGCCAGGTGTCAGGGCAGCTAGCCAACAAGTTTTTTATTGAAAAACTATTTAAATTATCCTGACTGATTTCTTAATTTTGTGTAATCCCTGTCCTCTCTCTTTCTTGTTGGTTTGTACGGTCATGGCATAGAATCCTTCTACAAGAGAAGCAAGCCAGCTGCAGTTGATGAAGTCAACTAGCCAAAGTTACACTTACTTTGCTGTTGAGGTTTTGAGTTTAACCATAAATTATGGGACCAATCCTACTTTTATGAACATCATTGGGAAATCAAGGCCTGAGATTCTTCCTGAGGGATGTTTGCACGTGTTGGATGTACACTCTGACTCAGTTTGCAGTGGAATCTTGTTCCAAGCACAACCCTAAGGGGATGATGCTGGCACTGATTTCAACATCACAGATGCATCATCTCAGTTGCAGGGATGGTCTCACCGTGGCAGTTTATCAGCTCTCTGGAAGGCAGGAGGAGAAAGTCCGCAGACTAAACTGTACCCCTCTCCCCAGTGAGGTACGGCAAGACACAGGCAGTGAGATTACTCTCATCTCGAGCCTACGTCTTCATCAGTGAGCTTCTCTTACTTCACAGTTTACACAAGAAAGTTCACACTAAAGCATTTTATTTAGTAATCACCAAAGAACAAACTGTCCCATGCAAAATCTCCTGAAGATGAAACTAAATGGGTTAATCACGAAGGGGCATGAATCGATACTCCCCCACTTTGCAAAAGTGGGCTACACACCTTTTGCAGAGGCTTTCTGAGTTAGCACGAGATACAAGGTGTAACTGAACTTTGGGAGGGTTTGGGGTTCTTTTCTCCCACAAATGTTTTTGAATTTCTAAGGGTTCCACTCTGCAAACATCTTCTAGTACTAAGAAATGCAGAACCAGTGGCAGCAGCAACCAGAATTCTGTTCTTCAAACTGCACAACCTCTTTCAGCCTCCTGCTGCTTTTGGCTGTCCCTGTGCTCCTGCAATAGTCTCTACCTTCTCTTGCTTACAGGAGAACCCTTCACATCAGTTCAACTGACTGCTCCATCTGACACAAGAGCTCAAGTCACCGCTGTGCCACTGTCCAGACCGAGCCCAGTCAGCTCCCAGTTTTCAGTTAAAGACTACAACGCGTCCCACACCTCTGCAGAACAAACCCTCCGACGGGGCCCAACGGGAAGCTGGCTGCAGACACCTCCTGATCAGTGACCAGCAACAAAAGTCTGTGAAAAATGCATTTCAGAAAGATACGTTTCAAAATAAAATACTGGAAAAGGGGGTCCTCTTCTATCTTCCTTCTGGTTCTGAGTTCAAGTGTCTGTTTCCTGCAGATGAACCTTACCCCTTTCTTTTAACGTACAACACAGGGCTCACGTACTGTCGCAACCCTCCTAAGAGACCTAATCCTTCTGACTAAAATCCTGCTCTAGTGCAATTTAGGAACTATTTGGATTCAAATTCACTGACAACAGCTTTTAGTTCCCCAGCATCTGAAAATCACTGGTTAAGTCCAAAATCAGATGAAAATTGGATGTAAATTCTGTTTTTCAACTTTCTGCTTGACTATCCCTCAAAGCACTTCAGGCTCTACATTTTCCGAACCATACAGGCAAGAAATACTTTGCAATAGAAGCTGCAATGCCTTCATGATCACAGCACTCCAAGAATCTGACTTTTTACAGAAAAGGGTCTCAAACATTACAGAACTAGAAGAGAAGCCGACATCGCTGCCTGCAGGTGCACGTCCAGGGAAAAGTTCTGCTAAGGTATCCAGGTGCTTAAAATCAGGCTCCAAGTTACGGGTGCGGGACATATCTCCTACTCACATGCACAACCTGGAAACATCAAAGGAAGGGGAGAGGTTCCCAACTTCTAGGTCCTCTCTTTTTCTAGGACATCAGCACTTCAGTACTGTGCCGAAGACGAGGAGCACTGCAGCAGCAACATGCTTTCCACTCTCCCGCACCGAACCCCCATTTTCTCACCTGCCCCAGAGCCAACTGCCTCACAGAAGAGTTGCTTCACCCAAGCATGAGCTGTTTCTTCTCCCCCAGGTCTGCACCCACAACCTCCTCAGCCCTCCCAGCCCCACCCAGCTGCTGCTCGTCCTCTTCCCACAGCCACCACCTAATCCACAGAGTAACAGGGTGTTCAAAGGATGCCGCCATCTCCGTTCTTCCCACTTCACCCAGAAGGTGCGAAGCAGAGGAAAATCCATGTTCGAGGAAGTGGGGTCTTTCCGGGGTTTAATCTCCAAACCAAGAAGATGGAACCATCAGCCAAGCACCATGGCTGACAGATTTGCTGAATGAGGGACTGCAGAAAATCCTCTGGGCATCCCCTGCCCCTTACTATTTTCCTGGAGCCCTGACACAGATAAATGACATGAACACATTACAGCATTTCCAAAATCCCAGAGCAGGCACCACCACACAGTGGATCTAGAGAAAAAACCGCTTTGCATCTGATGCACAGTTGCAATAGCTGAGGGCAGAATAAAGTGTCAGAGGCCAAGCTAAAGCCACCAAAACCAAGCCTGGATACTAGTTACATACGCTCATTTTGACCACAGGCCAGATGTACAAAGCTGCAAAGTGAAGGCCATCTACATGGAAAATGAGCAATAACACACGCATCCTTTGGTCTGCAATTCTCAAACTTTGTGCAAAGAATTTTAAACAGGGCCAGTACCACGGTACGGACAAGGTAACGGAGCAACACAGGACTTGATTCGTACCGCCCGTTCACTAAGGGAAGCTTTCTTCTCCATGATCAACTCAACATGAAACAGCAACGACTGAGAATGAGAAAACATCACGCTGAAATAAATGACTGCAGAGAGTTAGGACAAACAGGAATACAGCTCAGAACGCTGGCTTCTAATTTACACAGGTAAGACAGTGGTACAATTATAGGTTCCCTGGATCTGTAAAATGAGTTTCTGATATTATCTTTTTTTAAGGGTGTGACAAGAAGCTTTTATTTAATGAAGTCTGTGAATCAAAACAGCTTTAAAATTTATGAGTAGGACCAGACTTGTGGAAACTCTCCCAGCTGAGGCAGTGCTTGGATGGGGAAGGAAAAAAATCTTTCTGCCTGGCCATTGGCATTTAAAGCAGATGGAAAAGATCTTTAGATTGACTAGGAGTGGTGTGGCAAGAGGAAGGGGAATAAAGGGAGTGAGTCACAGAAGCACAGAATTGATGCTGAAAGGGACCCCCAGAGATCACCCAGCCCACCTCTGCTGCTCCGGCAGGCTCGGCGGCAGTGGGCTATGGAGGGCTGGGTCCAGCCGGTTTCCAGCATCTCCATGGATGGAGACTCCCCTTCCCGGCTGGGGAATGTGTTCCAGTGCTTGACACCCCTCAAAGAAGTGATTTCTTATGTTCAGATGGAGTGTCCCCCATCTCCACCTGTGCCCATCGCCTCTTGTCCTGTCTCTAGGCTCCACAGAGAGGAGTTTGGATCCTTCTTCTTCCTGCCCACAGCTTGTACTGGGGAGCCAAGAACTGGAGAGTCTCAGCCAGTGCAGGATACTGGGCTGATCTGCAGCTCCACACCACAAACGTGTCCGAGTCACTGCCTGACAGGGCCTCCCTGAAGGAGTGCTGTATCCAGCCACGTCTCGCAGATCCGCAAGGAAGAAAGGTGAGTCGCTTGTTTTTTAATGGTTACCCACAGCACCTTGGGTCTGGCATCAGTGGAGGTACCCGAGACACCTACGCCCTCAGGAAAGCGCAGGATAAAACCCCTTGGAGTTTATGGACCGCACACTACACGTAGTGCTTACAATGAAGAGATCTGGGTTCCAATTTTGTATTATCATAAAACAATTATTTAAAGAATCATTCACACATTTGTGTTTACATAAAAATATCGTCTATACTTTTTTTTTAAATTAAAAACATTCTCATAGCAGAGCTCTGAATAATTTCAACTTCTATAAACTTATCCAAGCTGTCCCTGCATCACAGGGAATCTGGAGAAGAAACATCTTTCTAGCCTACAGAGGTCTGCTTCCATTTTCTTGTGCAGGCACTTTTTTAAAAACGACAAAAACATTTTAGTTGTTTTTTTTCCCCTCTTTCTAAGCTTAAAACCACTGTGGATTTGACTAACCTATGTCAAAGTATTAGCCCTTCAATCAGCAACCAGGAACAGGGGTTTTTCAATCCAGTGAAGCCCACTTTGCAGAGCATTCAAAATCACAAATGGGGACTTATTCTGCAGTCTCGACAACGGCTGACGCGATGGCCAACCTCAGTTACCCACAAGCAAATCCTGTCGTACTGCAGACCACGCTAGCCATTCACTAAACTGCGAAAAGCAACGGGACCAGCTCAGGACCTTTACGAAACTCAAGAGTCAATGAACCCTGCAGGATTTCTAGCTATTCCTTTGCCATAAGCCACAAATTTTCCATGCTGAAGAGTAACATGAAGAACACTCAGATGGCTCTGGCCAGAAAGCAGCAGGTACAAATGTCTCTACATGGCGTTGCCAAGGAAATGACACTCCTGAACCCAGAGCCAGGGACAGTGAAATGCCCACGGATGTGTGGCTCCGAGGGGCTGATTCCGAGGTCGGACGACTCAGCCCAATCTAATTCACCAGCCCAGTCTGTCAGGTGTGATACTCCGCAGCCCCACTGCCCAGGATAAAGGAGACTTCACTGTATTTGGGGAGTCTAAACACAATTTCTGCTGCCCTTGACCCAGACGCAGCAACTGATGTGCAACAGAACACCAAACAGCGGGTCTGCCTTGGAAAACACAAGCGTAAACCTCATCTAGGACCTACCTGGTTTAAGTGGATGAAGTCCCATTGCTGAGAATTAGACCTTAAGGGGAGGGTTTGTGTTCTATATTCACACACTTCTTTAGCCAGTCTGCTGGGCCGGAAAGAAAGAGCTGAAAAATGTACTACAGCAGACTTTATGACCTGGAGTTCCTGTGCACCCCTCCAGTCGCACATCGGCACAGATATGAAAGCCAGCATTTGGACCCAAACTTCCAGCATTATCCCTAAAAAACCACACCCAGGACTAAATAACTTACCTCTCAAAGGCACATCGAACAGCAACCAAGACGAAAGCAAAGGGGATACTGAGCAGGAGATCCCGAGGCTGAGGGTAGTGGACATCATCCGAGCTTTGCATGTCCTCCCAGGTGATTCCAGGGGGCAGCCAGAACTCGTGCCGCCACAGCCACGCGCCCAGCGAGCGTGCCATCCTGGAAGGGAGAGAGATCGGAATCAGCCGAGGACACCCTCGCACCCAGCAAACCTGCCAGCACAGGCGAGGGAAGCAGAGGCAGGATCACACCCTTGCTGAGCTGGCATCTGGCTGCCAGGACAGAAGACGTGGGGAACGCACCGGTGCCCAAGGAGCTGATAACCTGCTCACAGACTTTTCATCAGGTGCGCAGCGACTGTAGACTCCTGGCACACAACCAAGAAAGGGCTAAAATAGAGATAAATGCCACGGAATTCAACAGAACAGCGATGTCATTCTCAGCAAGATGTATCGGAAAGTTTTAATACCGCAGCTCCTCAGGTTCCCAGGTTCCCTTCTACAGGACTGGCAGCTTGGTATCAGGAGGATGAAGCACGTCTGCTCCAGGGCTGGCTACCAGCCGTCCTCTTGTATGTACATATCCTTATTTTTTCAGTCTTTGATCTTTCGGATCTACTTGTTTCTATTTACACCCTGCAATTCCACTGTCTGCATGTGTGCATATGTATGCATTACAATTAATATTATTCTGAGACTTCACCTTAAAAAAAAATAAAGAAAAAAGATCTTCCTTCTGCTTTAAACCATGAAGGAAAGTACCTCCAGGCAAGACTTCTTGTGCTAAGTGATAAGCTGGATTCTTCATGTAATATTAAACACCACGCCTGAAGGTGGGATTTACATCCATGATCAGAGAATTTCATAGCACAGAAGACAGCGGAATGGGTGTAACGAAGGGTTCAACACAAAAATACTGCTGCTAGACAATTCCACCTCAGACACGAGTATCAGCTGCGCTGCCCTCCAAGGCAGGCTGCTCATTCTAGCCGGTACCAGCAAACATCCCACAGGCAAGCGCTGCCCAGCAGCCAGACAGACTCTGTGCAGGCACGGAAGCAGCGAAGGGGCAGCACGGGAACGAGACGGCCACCGAGATGCTCTGAGCAGCCCGCGGGAAACGCCGCCTTGCAGACCCAAGGGAAGAAGCATACAGTTTGTGCCTGACCTGAGCATCAGGAAGCATCTCACCCAGTGGAGGCCTAAACCTTGGCCCATTATCTGCCAGAACCGCCTGACAGACTGAAAATGGATCACACACTTCATTTTGAAGATATCTTTAATTCAGAAGCAGTTTCTCTGGTAGTTAAACCGAAGATCTGCTTTATTCCAGAACTTCCCAGAGCCTGAGGGACACGCCTGAATCATAACCTCTTCTCTTGATTTGGACTTTATTGTTCATCTCCATGCGTCTTTTGGCCTGACGACAGAAGGGAGGAACAGGGCCCTGTTTCTGCAGACTGGACTCTCACCTCTCCTGGAGCATGCACAGCCAACCCAGCAGGACGACAAAGCTGACTGCAAACAGAGGTCTCATTGAGAGCAAGTGGATGCAAACTTTCTGATGCTTTAAGATACACCAAGTGGGAAAACACTTTCCCCTTTTCCCCAAAGAGCAAGTAAAAATATCTTACTAAAAATGCATTCTTGTCTTCCTCCTTGCATTTCCCAATCTCAGCTTTTGACACCAAAACCCACGACGCAAAAATACCTCCTGAAAATCAGAAGCCTGACAGACTGCAGAACTGCAACCAGAAGAGTGGCAGTCAGGTTAACATTCAACCTCACCAGCACCCTCACCAACGCCCAAGTCTTCTGCCAGCTTTCAGCAGGACAATAATCACAACATTTTCTTCCTGGTGTAGCTGCTGGGAGTCTGGAAACCGCGGTTTGGCTCCCACTTCCAGGCTGTTCTCCAGTCCCTCCAGTGCAGTGTCTGGACAAACATCCACCAGCTGCAGGAGGGTTCTACAGCTTTGGGGGTGGGCAGTGCCCCAGGCACAACCCCCACAGGGCTCTGGGCCAAGCCCTTTAGGTCTGCAGAGTCTCGTTAGCTTACGTGCAGCATGAGGCTAACAACACTGCTGCCAGGACCAGCACAGGAATCCCTGCAGGAGCCTTCCTGCCAAAGCCAGTTTTCCCAGGACTCCACTACCCACCAGCAGCACAGTCTGCCACCAGGAAATTCTCCGTTCACGGGGATCGTGGGGTGCATGAGGAGGAGTGTGGGCAGCAGGTCAAGGGAGGTTCTCCTCCCCCTCTACTCTGCCCTAGTGAGGCCCCATCTGCAGTGCTGTGTCCAGTNCTGGGCTCCCCAGTTCAAGAAAGATGAGAAGCTACTGGAGAGAGTCCAGTGGAAGGCTGCGATGATGATGAGGGGACTGGAACATCTCTCCTAGGAGGAGAGGCTGAGGGAGCTGGGCTTGTTCAGCGTGGAGAAGAGAAGGCTGCGAGGGGACCTTAGAAATGCTTATAAATATCTCAAGGGTAGATGTACATTATTCAGAAGAGCGGGTCTGTATAAACGGGCCAGCAATCAGCCGAGAGACCCTCCATAAGCAATCGCTTTGGTGCAGCAGCTTCCAGCAGACCCCGCTCCAGCCGCAGCACCCCTGCCACCTCTCCCGGCCGGCCGCGTGCCGGAGGAGCGGTGCTGCTCCGGAGCCGGCACACCGATGCCCGTCTGCCCTCATCTCCTGGCTCCGCAGGAGGTTTCGGGTTCACCCATCCCTCTCCTGTCCTTATCAGCAGAGGAGTGAGTCAGGAGCAAGGGAGTGATGTACCGCCGCAGGGTCCGGCCTCACTCGTTTCCATTACACAAACTTCCTCTCTGCTTAATTCCTGGTTGACCTTGAAGTTTAATTGCAGGCTAAAAAGAACAGTTACGTAACGGAGGCAGCAAACCTAAATAAAACAAAAACAGAAGGGCCATATGCCACATAGCCCAGAAAAATCTAGAATCAAATTACACTCTTTGAATTATTTACAATATTTCTTCTTGCCAAATCTAAGCAAATATTCCACTTGCTTCAGCTTCGCTTTAAGAGCTTTAACTGTTTACTGTAAACCCAAGCATACAATAGCTCTTTCATCAAACATTTAACTGCACATTTCACATTAATAAATATTACAAGGATATCTTATTATAAAAAAGGCTAGATGTAGTTTTCACGAGTCTTCTAGCTGCTGTATTGAAAATCAGTCTGAACAAGGCATTTCCTCTGAGGCCATGCAGTCTAGTAGCATTTGAGCTACTGAGTAAAAATAGCGAAGCTAATATTATTATTATTATTTTAATAGCATTTTCCCACCACTTATTGCAATGGAAAAGCGAACAAGGAAACATTTCATAATCGCGTATTGTGTTTGCGCAGATTTATTCATTGTAATATGATTATAAAATACTCTATACTCCTCAGTGTGACTGCTCACTCTCACAGATTAGGCAACTGTCTGAACACGTCTGTCTTAATTTTCAGCAGGGAGCAACAGGAGAGCTTCCACCACAACGCGTCATCCCACCTTTAGGCATTTAAATTAAAGATTTAAATGACAGGACATGGGTTTTGGAACTACATTTGGAAAATGGTGACCACTGTCTTAGTACCGTTATCTGGAAAAACAGGGTAATACTTGTTTGCCCGCACCGTAGGAACCTCCTGGCAGTTGCTGACATTTGACTGGCACTGTGAAGAAGTAAAGAAGTGATGTGATTAATCACTGTGTAAGCTCCATGCTTTACAGCTAGGTGAGATGAGAATATCCCTGCCTTGACAAGTCGTGTTCTTGAAAGACAATGTAGACATAAAGAATGAGGAGGGTTGCAAGGATAAAAAGGAAAGGGGAAAGAGAAGATTAACAGATTCAACTAGTGGCTTCCAGCTCCGTATTCCCACACCCACACCACCACCCGTTGCCTCCGCAGCTGGTTTTGCATCCCTTTTGATTGCAATACACTGGAAGTGACACGCACGGAACCAGAGTTAAGGACAAAAAATCTCCAACCCAACCCGGATTAGCATTTTGAAAACTCAACTCATTTCTCTGGTCCTCTTTACAGAAAGAATTCAAGTGCCCAAAAGACTTTGTGCAATCTTTTACATGCAGAAATATTTTGTCCCTTAAGTGCAAAGCAAGGCTGCTCTAAAGAGCTGGGGCTGGGGTCCCAAAGCACCAGCCTCGGAGCCTGCCGCGTGCCAGACGCCCGTCCCCGCACGCCCGCTGGAGACCGCTCCCCGCACCGCCCAGCGAGGCTGCCCCGCTGCCGGGGGCTCGGGCCCACCCGCACCCCGGGGCGGCCGCCCTGCCGCGGGCCGGTGAGCCGAGCCGGGGTGGGCTGCGGGAGGGAGGCTCTCCCGCTCCCGGTGAAGCTGTTTTGCTCTACCTGGAACACACGAACTTCCCGGGACTAGAGAGAAAGAGAGCGAGCCTGCGCCGTGGGCTTCTGCTCAGCCACATCCGTGAGGGTGTCCCAGCTCCTGGCCCACAGATCAGGCACGTATTTTCCATAAACACCCTGCATTTTGTCTAGTATGCATTTCATACAAGTATAATTGCAGAATAAAAATGTGAGACGTCACTGCAGCAGGACCTGAAAGATGCCATCTTCTCCTTGGTCAGTCTCTGGCCATCCTGCACTCTTTTGCTTTCCCTCTCTCCCCTCAGCGTTGTTTCCCCCGTAACTCCCAGTGAGTACCTGGGTATCTGTCCCGTGCAGAGTGGAACGGCTGCGATCACCGCTGAGGTTATCTGGGATATGCCTTTTCAAGAGAAGAATGACGACTACCCACCAAGGAAATCCAAAAATCATCTGACTCTGCAGAGACAGAGCTCTGAAAGTATATATTAATAATATTGCAACCTCCAGCACCCTCTGCACACAAAGAACATGGATATATACACAGGCTATTCAACAGGGAGCAGAAAGTCCATCTGTTTTATGGCTGACCACCACTTTGGCTCTCTAGTGATGTGAAACCCAAACTTTTGCTGTCTTTGCTGTTTTCTCCTGCACCTCCATACCCCTGGTAGGTATGCATCCACTGCTCCCAAAATAAACTTCGCTTGAATCTAACTCGAGACAGGAATTGACAGCATGAATCATGCTGGTGTAAACGTCATCTCAGTAATTGGAACATGGATATATGCCTGTGGAAATGATAAAAGTAGCAAATAACTGTGTTGCAGAACTAAGGAGCGGAAACCTGGCTCTGCCAAGCCAAAGCAAGCTTCCCTTGGCCTTCAGTAATGTCAAGAGCTAGTCTCATTGCCACTCCTTGCAGCTGACAGCGTATTCTGCTTACTTCACCCGTCCACAGATGGGATTCATGGCACCTAACTTTAGGAGTGAGGCATCTGGTCTACTCTTCTCAGCTCCTCTTGCTGGGAATGGAAGAGGCAAGTACCTCGAGAAGAGGGGAATTCATCACAGCTGTTTTCAGGAGCAGCCTTAGGTCAGGACAAATCACCTCTCAGGAGTCCAATCTCTTTCCATTAATTATAGAGGGAACCTTGATTTCCTTAGTCTAAACCAACTAATTTTCACATAGCCAGTGACAGCTGTGATAAATCTGACCACATGAGATATTGTACAAAGATTTTAACTTTCGCCTCCATTTCATTTATCTCCAAATATCTGTCATTCTTTTCAAACTGTGATGGATACTTTGTGTCAAGAAATATTACTGAACTGGTGATTCTTTCTTTTATGGGCACGCTATGAGACACAGGCCTTTGCTATAATGCCTTGGAGCACCTCACATAATATTCCCATAAATATAAAATGAGTTGAGTTATCCATACTGTATCCACATTCCTCTTCACTATGACACGCCAGATTCATCTCCCCCCATGGATCACAATTCAGGTAAGTACAAGCAAGCCAGGAAGATGTTTATTTCATTTTTAATGACTCAGAGATGTCTTGAGGTCCTTCTGGTTACAGTATTCCTCAATTGTTTTATTTTATTTATTAAGCTAAGCTACTTGACTTCCTTCTGTGCTTCTTGAAGTGCTCAAGAGAGTCTGAAGAATTAAAAAATGAGATTCCCTCCACACAGTACGTCTTCATATATATTTTTACAATCTGAAAAAAACCCCACTGAGTTCCCAGAACCACATTTGGAAGTAAAGCAACCTTAATTCAGACTCCTCGTGCTTACAGGCTTACAGGACACAGGTACTCCTTGTTCTGAATTTTCTGTCATCCAAGAGCTCTTCCTCAGCTGTTTGGACCAGGCAGATCCCCTCACCGCTGTCGCGATCTTTTGCCTGACCGCTCAGGTTGGGATTGTCTCATTGCCAGCCAGACATCCCATATAATGAGGCAGCCAGCAGGATTTATGCATGTTTGCAAGATAATTTAAGTAATGGCACATCCTGAAGTAGAAGTATTTTAAAGATGAGGCTGAGGTTTAGGTTTGTGCTCGGTGAGAAGGAAGTAGGGGGAAGGGTTCTTTTTTTATTTGGATATGAAAACTGGACATTGGAAAAGAAAAGAAAAATCAAGACAACGTACCTTTTTTCCCCTCAGTAAGCTGAGCCTAAGTCTGCATACGAAACACGTGGAGGAGAAAGCCACATATGAAGCCTTTATTTGATGAAGAACTGTTTCACTCAGGAAAGCTGATACAACCTCTCTAGACACCCTTCGGTACAAATAGAGATAAACCAGGAAGACACTTGACAAGAGGAGCAGCTTGCGGCTTATGAAATCAGCCAAGCTGGCTAGGATGAGCCAGATCCGGAACACAGATGAAATTTGCTTCAGTGGATCTTTATGAAAATGATAACTTTACAGTCTTGGGAAAAGTCTCAGAAAAGGGGGAACACCGCTAGCACGGACACAATGTCAGCTCATTCAGGTATCAGCAAGGCAGGCAGAGACATCTTCTCCTGACCAAACCCTCTTGCAAGTCTCAGGGAAGTGTCAAAAAAACTGCGATGGCTACCGAGGTGGGTTTAGCTCCAGCCTGCAACATCTGAAAGCAGTGCTAGCTGTCCCCTTCCCCCTTCTCGAGTCTTTCACCTACTTGGCCACATACCAGAAAGAGCCCGAACAAAAGTGAGAGACCCTGAAGCTTGAAGCCACGCTATAGTTAGAAGCGGCGCTAAGATTAGAGAGCGAGAAGTGTGAGATAGCTGAAAGCCTGTGAATTGTGCTAAGGATAGAAAGTTAGAAGTAGGAGGCAGCCAAACTCGACACTGAGAAATCAGAAGTTGAGCACTAAAGTTGGATGAGATGTATGGGTAGAGAACATAGCCTCTTACTGCTCTGCAGGCAAGGTAGTGCCTAGCAGCCAAGGATGTTCTGCGAAGCCGCGCTGTTCAGATCTGATAGCCTGCTTCCTAAAATAGGGATTATATCACATCTTTTGATAGAACGCGTGATGCACGTAAAGTACCAGGAGACCAGAAAATACGCTTTTCTTGCCCGTAGCTCCCAGGGAAAGTCCTGTCTCCCTTTGGCGCTCTAGACAGAGCCGGCAGCCAGCCAGGTTACCAAGCATTCGGAGATGCTCTGACTTACTGCAGTGCTTCCACAGCCAAGAGACTGGCATTGCATAGATCACAGAATCACAGAATCACAGAATAGGAGGGGTTGGAAGGGACCTCTGTGGGTCGTAGATCTGCCTCTAGACTCCAGCAACAGGCTAAGCAGTGAATTAATGAAAAGGAAGGGGTGAATGATATTCCTTCTGTTGCTGTTACCTCTGTTAAGCAGCAAGGAGCGAACACGAGTTGGTCTTATCCTCTAAACCCAGTTAAAATATGTCATTAGTCAGTGCAAGTCCTCCAACCAGTTTCAAGGTGCAGCTCCAGAGCATCTGAAGCACGCTGCATCATGCCGTTGGAAAATGAATACAAAGGCCTTCCTAATCATATTCAACAATCACCATAGCCTGGGAAATGACAGATCATCTGTGATGAAATGCCAGGGGTCCCTTGGATCTCACTAATTCTGGGGAAATTGTCACTCAGTATATCGAAAGGTCTGCAACCATTTAAAACCCACCACAAATTTTAGCAACAGAAAGTGGTGCAGAACCAAGAGCTCAAAAATTAATTCTTACAAAAAAAAAAAAACAAACCAAACTTGAGAGGTGGGAGATTTTTTGCTGGTTTTAATCCCTGTTAAAAATCAAAGTCTGTCAGTCAGTAGCAATCAAGTACAGCAGGTCAGGGATAACCTGGCAGAGCAGATCAGCAAGGAGAGAAGAGGCACGTTGGAGCTGGCATCGCGGGCAAACCTAGCAGCCTCCAGTGGCTGCCATAATTAAGAAAGACAGGTGGGAACGAAGCTCTGTGTGGATGAGAGAAGGCTCCACGCCACAGCCGCGCTCAGCCTCTACATACTGGATATCTTCAGCAGGCGAAACATCTCCACGCGCTGGCTGTATCCGAGGGGTGCTGGCAAAGCTCTGCTGGAAGCGCCTTCTCGGCAGCAATCTGCATTCAGCGCAGACGCAGGGCTCTCGTGTTGAGGCCACACTTTTTAAACCGAACAATGCAGCAGCTTTTCAGATCATGGTCAATTAAGTGCTGGCAAGATTGCATACCTTCATCCAAGCTGTGGATGGCCATGATCAGCAGCAGCTGAAAAGTCGCCAAGAAACATGTGGATTTGTGTTGCAAAGGCTAGAAGAGGCAATTTTAACCATTAAAGTGCAAACATGTAAAACTAGAGCAAGCAGGATTAATTACAGAAACTATAAGACTGGAGGAGTGAGTGGTAGTAGGAGAAGGAAGAGGAGAGTGCTCTGCAGACCTTTAACGGTGAAGACCCCTCCTTGCCCAGCGGTCTTTTCACAGCTCAGAAGACAGGCTGGGCTATGAAAAGATTTGCACGTTATTACGTGAGTTATAGAGAAAATTCCAGTGCATTGCTCCTCTTTTTATTGCGCTCCATTAAAGGTGTAAACCCACCAAGTAATTCTGTTAGAGGCTCGTGAATCAGTCTGGAGCTGGTAAGAGAAGCCTTGTTGGCATGTTCTGTCCCTTGCTAGCTGAAATTCTAACAAGATGCTTAAATTGTTGACTGCGACTCCAGACACTGGATTAGGAAGAGTGCTTTGGCAGGTGGGAGAAAGCGAAGGAAAACTGCCTTTGCTTTTTTAAAATGAAAAATCTGAACTTCATGCGAACAAATGCACTCAAATGAGTCATAGCATTGTGTGAACAGTCATGCAAAACCCAAGTCCTGAAAGCTCCTTGCTCTCTCAGCTGGCTTCGCAGGATGACTGGGACATGCCGCAGGGACTCCAGCCCTGTAACACACACTCCATACTCCTCACAGGCAAGCAGCACAGAGCAGAAGATTCACTGCGTATTGTGGCATGTTGTGACAGTCCTGTGCTTTTCCCTCCAGAAGAGGACATCAGCCAGTCTTGATGCTACCTTTCTCAGGCAGAACATACTGCACGGTCTCCCAAAGAGCGGTCTGGGAGTCAGTCCTCCCAAAACCATTATCACCACAAAGTGACTGCCACCACAGCTGGTTTCAATCGAAGCTGCTAATGCTCTTCTTGCATCAGCACCGTTTATGTCAGTGCATGACATGCAACTGCCAAATTAGATACTTGGAGAAATATAAGGTTCTGTGTATGAAGAAGCTTTACCCAGAACTTGAGCACAGGTCTCGCAGACTTCATAATAGATTCACAGTCTGGAAACAGCAAGTGCCAAAGTGGTCAACGGTGCAATGGGGAGAGCTTTCATCTCCCTTCTAACTGCACTGGGAAAGAAGATAACTTCAGGTAAAGGACACGTGAAGAAAAACGGTGCCTGTGTGGACCTGGAGGCAACCCACAAAAAGAACCTGGGTGTAAATTCACACAGGTGACCTCAGAGCAGGTTCTTTTTTCTGAGTGCAGCTGGAGGATGTAAGAGGTGGGATCCCAACCACATCTTTAGGTAACTGTCTAAACAGGCTGCCAGCTGGATCGCCAGATGAGGAGACAGAAATGTGGTCTATCCTATTTCTCCTCAGCTGCTTTTCTAACAAGTGTAACTGTGTTGTTGGGGTTTTGAACAGACATCATTTCAGTGAACCTTCTCTAGCTTGTCATAGGGGCGATGCTGAAATGACCAGAAAACACCAAAGCACGGCAGTTCCTTAAACCAGAAAACTAGCTCATTCCTTTAACAGCTCACACCCCAAACGGTGCTTGGGTGTTTTCCAGAATAACCAGCTAGGATACCTCTACTTAGCTGCTGCGCTAATCCACGAGTTAATGAGGCAGAAACTCTGTGGAAGAAGGGCTTTCTGATGAAGAGCATTACCCTCGGCAAGCCTTAGTACCCGAACCCTGCCTTGGGGTACGTGCTACGCCTGCCGTCTTCTGCTCAAATGGCTGGGGTGAGACGGAGACCTTCCGCACGCGATCTGCCCGGCTCCAAAGGCATCGCGAGTGCCACCCACATGTGCGGACGTCCCAGCGGAGGGCCAAGGGCTTTGCGTCCTGGAGCATTTTGCACTTGCCAAGCCAAGACCCCATTAACTCGAGTCACACGTGAACTTTCTGTACTACAGACGTGGCCTCTCACATGAATTAGTATCACACATGCTTTTTCATAAAACAGAGAGAAAGCAAGAGACTGAAGACCAGCTTTGAAAGGAATGAATGACCCGCTTTGGAAATGTGAGTTGAAGTGAATTACCAGCTTCCTACTCTCTGCCCCTGTCGGTGTTTCCCAACCTTTGCAACAACGGGGACACTGTCCCAAGGCAGCAGTTTCCCTCGCTGCACAGCCCTGAGCTCCGAACAATATACCTGCACGAGGCAGAGTCCTTGGCAAAGGAAAACCACTCTTCTTGTGTGTCACCCGGGGTACCCCTAGCACGCATTCTTTCAGCTAATTATGTATGTGAAATATATCTCTCTGTGTGCATATGTATGTATGCACGCATGCTTGGGAAAAATCAGCTATCCAGAATCCTACATACTTCAGCAGATTTAAAGAACTGCTGTAACAACTCAAAGGTATTGGAATGGGCAGGAACAAAGACAGCCGTAAGACCTTGATTTAATTTTGGAAAAATCAAATTTCCAGTTGCACTAAGAGGCAAGCTAAGTACTTTGGCTCTTGCAAACGCCCATGAATCAGATTTTGACTTTGTAAAGCCGTACCTAAACCCAGAAGCATTTTGAATATAAATTCCAAAGTTTGGAGCAGGATTAGATAAAATATTCTAATGTAAGCCCATGTCTAGTTAATGGATAGAGTTCTCCTTCAGTATTTATCTTTCTGCTGCTCTTGCTTTATCACTGCTTGATCCCCAGCTAATCTCTACTTCATAACTGAATGTTTTCTGTGCATATCTTAATCAGCTCTGCCTTCCAGGTCAAAGATCAGGCCATATATTTTAAAAGAGTATTTCAGACTAGAGCAGACACTCAATTGTTATGGTTGCGGTATAAATCATTTATGGAGAGGGAAGCTTTCTGGCTAATTCTCAGAGATATGCAAATGATAACTTCTGCTGGCTGCATGTTTACAATGCAATAACCATAAATGGAGATAAAATACGAAAAGTCCATGTTCCACAGAGGGAGGGGCGGGCTGATCTCACATTACGGATGGGTTGAAAAAGAGCAGATAGCTTGCCATAAATATCTAAACTTCAGGGCAGGTTTTTTTTTCTTTCATTCTTTCTGGGTCCAAACAATACAAGGGAACCGCACAGGAACAGCTGAATCGCAAACATCCCTGTTTTCAGAATATAGGCACCAAGACAGGCACCCGGGGGGGTGCTCGGGGGGCTGCTGGGGGCTGCTGGGGCTCTTCAGGCTCGGGGCACAGCGAGCACGGCGGGAGGGCTCGCAGGCTGCTCGAAGGGAATCGCTGCTCTTCCTGCCGGGGCGGACGGCAGCGGTGCAGCTCCCCTCCCATCGAAGTCAACGGGAGTTTTACTTCAATGGAGCAGAGTTAGGTTAACGCTGAATGTTTTGGAAAACACCATTCCCACTTGCCAGCCTGAATCCTCTGAGATCTTCCCATCATTAGTTTAATTCAACCATCGATGTTTGGAACAACAGCCAAGGGATTAAAATGATCAACCGAGTCAATTGCTTTGTTTGTAAATGTTCTTTTGCTTAGTTTTCTGCAATGTAAAAGTTGTTCTATGAACCTTGTTTTGACTCATTTAAACCCCATTTAGTAATCCTGCAGGAAAGACAGTATTTGTGATGTTAGCGTGATATCTTCCGCCTAAAAACCATCCCCTACCCTTATGAACTTCTAGTAGCTTGTCCCAGATCGGGCTGGTAAAGGCACTTCTGTTTGACAGAACTGTGAAGTGTACATATTTCAATAAAGAGTTTAAGAAAAAAACGCCAGGATTTTGTCCTTTTTTCCAGAGTGACGGAGAAGCTGAAGACATTGCAGCTTTTGGAAATGCCTGGCAGAGCATTTTTGGAAAGGTGCATTAGCCTGCTTTTGAATTTCAGAATTGACTTAGTCTAGAAACCTCACATACATTTTCACACTCTGAGGCTCATAGAGAAATAATGAGCAGGTGGAAATGCCAAAATTATCTGCAATGAAAAAAGACTAATTTTAACAGCTATTCAGAAATCTGCGACGACCTGCAGAGATCTGTCCAGGTGAGTTTCTTCTTGGTTTGGCTGTGCAATTTCAGTGCTCAGCTCTGACACGTTAGAAACCACTACATCTGCCTTCGGTGGGGAAATTTTAGGGGAGATGCTCGGCACCCCCCTCCCCGCACACCATGCCCGTTAGCGTGGCACTGCCGTCGCAGCCTCCAGCAGCCCCAGGCTCCTGCCACGCTGCCTGATGGTGCTCCTGGCCATGCAAAGCAGCTCTGGGCAGCAAGCTATGGAGCGGGGGGGGGTTTATTGCCCCTTTCTGGTCTTTCCAAAGTAAGGATGAGCCGGACAATCTACCTGTGAGCTTTACAGCAGTCTTAGGATGGACGGCCGCACCCTGAAACCTTGGGTTGTATTTCCCCCTCCATTCCCTCGCCGTAACGACTACCCCCGGCTCTGGAGAGGGATGTCAGGTCTCTCCTTCTTCAGCATCACCTTGCATTGTGATCATGAAAGCGCAAACTTGGCTCTCAGCTGGGCCAAAAAAGCTTTAAAAGCCGAGGTCTGAGAGTCTGCCTCTACCCGTTTTCCTTTTCTCTTGGTGCGACCGCTTCCCAGCCATTTGATATTCCCCGCTCTCTTTGTGATTGATAAACTCGCATTTGTGCACAGGTGATTTTTCCACCTCTCTAGTCACACCAGCTACCTTACCTCCCATTGAGGTAATGGAAAGCAGCCACTGCTTATCTCTGAGCAGCACATTAAACAAAGCAACATAATGAGCTGCATTTTGTTGAGGGCTCTCCAGGTCCCCCAAACCCTTCTCAAATGTTATTGTTTATAAAATGTTTGATAAAAAATAAATGATGCTTTCAATTTAAACAAAACCTCACACTGTTACCGATTTTAATAACAGTTTTGACAGATGAGATTTTCATCATCTGTTTTTTCTTTGTAAAGGCTTCTACAATAAACTAAAAATGCTTTAAACTAACAGATGTGACTATAAAGTAAGGCTGAGCCTGACACATCAGGAGCTGAGGTTTGTCAAACGCTACAATATATAAATTCATTCCTAGTTTAAGCTTCCACTGAGCATTAGAACATCTATTTTCCCCTGTTGTTGGTTACTGAGTGGTTCGCTGACCTTACACAGGTTTCACACGCGGAGAAAATCGGAGACTGAGAAATCTATACTTGTACAATTAAAATAATACATGTGCTCTGGGCACTAAATTATGCGACAATTTATTGATGGTGAGTAAGATGTTTGATGATGATGGGCTGGTATCCAGCAAACGGGAGCATTTTTCAGTTCCCCTGAATTCTCAGCACTTTTAAAATTCAGGCTAACTATCTGAGTTCTGGAGTAGCGGCCTGGAAGCCTGTTCTTCAGCAAGAATTTCAACACCTGCAGCCTGATTTCCTCCCTACCATTCCTCCACCTTTTCTTCAGGTCTAATCTATTCAGCTTCTCTTCTGTTACAAACCTGTCCAACAGGCACCCCCGAATCAATTTAGGGTAATGCTGATGCTTGAATAACTGATAAGCCGTGTAGTTTTTACCCGTGACAAGTTCAGAAATTAGAATTTCCAATGATATTCTGTTTGCTGTAAACAACGTATATTTACTGATTTAGAGAGGAGTTTGGCTTTGTTTAATGAGCTTTAAGCAACGCAATTTTTAAAGCTCGATTGCTTTTAAACCCTAATACTGTTTGTTTTTAAATTTCTGATATTATTCTTATGCGTTGTGTGTTTTCCTACACAGTAATGAGGACTCTGCATGGGAGCACATGGCCGCACTGCTCTGCACTGCCGGCGCTGGCAGCGACGTCGGGGTGCAGGGTTGGCATTGTACATCGCACCCCTCATCTGCTCTGGGTTCGCTCCCAGGGGCATTTCCACACCGAACTCCTGCCAGGTAACCGGGAGCAAAGGGAGAGCACCCCAGGCCACGGGTCCCTCCGGACAGGGGCGGCTCGTCCCACGCCTCTGAAGCCCCCAGAGGTCACAGTGCAGACACATCAAGCTTGCTTATTTTTCTCTTGAGATCCTTACCGATGTGTTAGGAGTATTAAGGTTTCCATACGTGTAGATAAACTATACAATAGGGCCATTACTTCAGCTATGTCTCCAGATTTTACTGTGATGCAAAAAATAATAAATAAGATATAATGGGGTCTTGCCTCATGACTACGATTCTTAGGTGCTGCGGCAACACAAAGGCATGCATAAATGAATTAATAATAGCCACAAGGGTGATGGTATGTAAATATATTAGCCTAGGATAGGAAAAAAAGGGCTGATAAAAAAAAAGTACTGATGTCATAAAAATTAAAAAATAAAATTATTTGAGCATATTGATTTGATAAGTGAAAACTTAAATAAGACTTCGGAAGAGAAATTTTCCCAAAGACACGACTCCTCTGAGACCTTCGCTGTCAGAGGCAGACAAGGTGCAACAAGGACGAATTCTCCATCCGAGGAGTCTTGGATATTTATGTAGATTCTTGAAAAGGTACATTATACTTACTTTTATTTGATGTTTCTTTACAGAGTCCCAGGGACTCCCCTGAAATAACTCCTCACTGTTATAGTTTTTATACCCTGATATCGCTCTATCTCAGATTCTCTTTTCAAACTCGGAGTGCCGTTCATTAAATTCTTTCTTCTATGGAGCCATAAATGCAGTAATCTAGATCCTGATAAAGGCTTTAAAGCTATCCCATAGGATACTTGCGGTTGGAACTGATGGAACATTAGTGTCAAGGAAGCATATTATTTGAGTCTCAATATAATTAATAAACCCTTTCTCTCCCCCACAGGAATGTGCTAAATCTCCGAGTCTTGTTTGTGTTAGGCAAAAGATTTAGTTACCTCTAACAGAAAAGAGAAAAAAAAAAAAAAGATGAAAAAGGCTTTAAATATTTAACAGTTTAAACCCTACATAAATTGGAGATTTGAATAAAAAATCAGCCCAAGTATATTTGTATGAAACTGGTGAACAGAAGGAATATACATGCTCAGAGGAATAGATTTTATGCCAAACATCAATCAATCCCGGCTCCGAAGCCTATTTATAATACTGTGGGGGTTCTGGACGGTTGCACTTCACACTGTGAGGACCAATCCATGACATTATCTGTTGAACAATTGAAGTCTTTACAAATAATTAAAACTCTGTTTGAAAATGGAGATATTTTCCACAGCTTTTGCGTCCATGCACCGGATCATAGATATTTGAGTGTGTAAATAATGACTAGTTAATGTCGAGAGCCTGTAGCATATTTGCCTTGCAGTGCTGCTTTCTGCTGTGTCTTTCTCTCGGTCTATTCATCCCTTGGCACAAACGTGCTCTTCTTTCCACCTTTCGCTTCCCTCTCCCCTCACCTCCATCCAGGGCAGCGGAGTGCTGTTCCAGACCCCGAAGCAAAAGAGAAAAAATCATTTTTTCCCTGCCTTTGCAACATCCTGTCCTCCTCTCAGACCCTTGCCTCTTCTTCCTCCTTGTTGCAGCACGATGTTTTCCAATCATTTCTATGTCCTCTGGGGCTGTTGGTAATGCCAGGCCAGGCCCCACTCGGTTGGCCTACTTACACCTACAAAAACTAGGGCTATGGCTACCCAAGCGCACGTACGGCGCTGTCGGAGGTGGGAGACTCACCCGGCTCTCTCTACAGCAAAGCAAGAGGTTAAGAATTGCACAGACTGAGAAACGCCTCGGCTGTTGTTTCCAAATGATGGAGGAGCTGGTTGTTGCTGCACGGATGTTTCATGGTACCCCGTTCCTAAGGAACTGCCCTGATTTGCTGAATTTCATCAAGAAGGATACCTGATCACCTTCCTGATGAGGGGAAGCAACGGAGGTGGGGCCAGGGCTGAGCCAGAGCACTGCCCACTGGCACCAAGTAAAAAAAAAAAAAGAAATGGCAGCACATGTTATTGATGGCGACCATTCTGCACAGCTCTGTGGTGCTACGCTGCTCCGACATGCCACGTCGGTCCTTGCAGTGAGGGACCTGCAGGTGGGTTGCAGAGCTTCACGGCAGGTTAAGGTCACCATGATTCTGCTTTAGTATTTAGAGACTAGAGCTATGCAGAGTGTACTAATTGGAATGTAATGCAGCGTAAGATCCACAGATCAAAACAAATGGTGCTTGGGATCCGATATCTATGCATCAAACATATATACGTATATGTATGTGCATATGTGTATGTTATACCTACCCCTATTATCTCTGACTAGAGAGATTATCTCTTTGACTGGAGCATCTCTCCTACAAGGAGAGGCTGAGGGAGCTGGGCTTGTTCAGCCTGGAGAAGAGAAGGCTGCGAGGGGACCTAATAAATGCCTCTAAATATCTGCAGGGTGGGGGTCAGGAGGACGGGGCCAGACTCTTTTCAGTGGTGCCCAGTGACAGGACAAGGGGCAACGGGCACAAACTGAAGCAGAGGAAGATCCAGCTGAAGATGAGGAAGAACTTCTTCCCTCTGAGGGTGACAGAGCCCTGGCCCAGGCTGCCCAGGGAGGCTGTGGAGTCTCCTTCTCTGGAGATATTCAAGACCCCTATGGACGTGGTGCTGTGCAGCCTGCTGTGGGTGACCCTGCTTGGGCAGGGGGTTGGGCTGGGTGACCCACAGAGGTCCCTGCCAACCCCGACCATTCTGTGATTCTGTGATTCTGTGATCTCTAACATAAGGGTATGGACCAAATGCCCATGAGTGACTGGTGTGTGTTAGCAGTGCTCCTGGATCACATCTTTTATTTAAATCCTAAGAATCGGGCTTCCACGCTCCAAGGTCACTGAGCAGTGCTAATCGCCGCGCACGACACGCACCGTACAGCCGGCAGATTGACTTCAGAAGCACGTTCCCGGTGACAGCTCAAACGGCAGCGTCCCTGCACCCAGCAAGCTGGAGTCTCACCTTCGATCCGTGCTGGCCCTGTGCTGTTCGCCACCGGGGCAGGCAGTAACGGCGCAGGACACGACGGTCCTGGCCGGGCTGGTGTGGTTGGGAACAGCCACCCGCCACTGAGCCTTCCGTGTGGTGGGGAAGACGAGGGAGCGTGCTCATCAGCACCAGGCTAGCATCATCTGTCCGTGGGAGAACTGACAGTCTCTAACCGTCCTGGGAAGGCAATGCTGGTCACAACACATTTTCTACCAAGGGAGGTCAATTCAGAGGCAAGAGCACGGGTGGAGGTGCCGTGAGGTGCTGCGTCCTCGCACGCTGGACACTGCTCAGCACAAAGAGCCCTCATTCCTCAAACCTTCTGGAGAATATGCTTATTCTAAACATGAAATTCATTCCCTAAAAATTAATGAAACCTTTCACTGCTTGCAGTAAGTCAAGTGCTGATATACCTTTTCCTGGACCAGGGCCCAAGTAAACAATAAAAAGAAAAATAAACTACTTGTCAAATCAAACACGTGTGAATTTCTCGAGGCTACATTTAGTAATAGGTTAATCAGACTCACATTTCAAACCTTCTAGAACTTATTTAAATTTTAAAAATAGTTTAAATTATTTTAATATTTTTCTTACTAGTATTTCTTGCTTTATAAGTAGTGCCATTCACAGTTAAAATATCCAGATGTTTTAACTAAAGTTCAAGTATGAAACAGAACAAAAATAAAAATCCACGAAACACTTGCCAGATAGCTCAGGCACATCTGTTCAGAAAAACAGAATACTAGTTCAAAATAATAACAGCAACTATCATTTTCAAGCATGCACGGGATTAAACTAAAAACAAGCAGGGTTTTGTGCAGAGGATGAAGAATTGGAAAGCTGAGAGTCTGCCTTGGAAATTCAATATCATTCGACTCCCTTTGAACTAGGGAAAACACGTGCTTAACCATGGAAAATAAAACCGGCGGTGGCTGGTGTCCTGGGTGCCTTAGGTGGGTCACCACCTGGGTCACCCCGGCCAGGAGCTCCGTCAGGGCACTGCCTGCATCACAGATCCCCAAAATGACCTTGGATGACCTTGGCCATCCAGGCAAGCCCCAACACAACTGCTGCACATGTCTAGGACAAAGAAGAGGTGATTGTCTCCTCCCTTTGGGTTTTAGGGACCCAAAGCCCCCCTTATGGGGTCCCTAAAGCCCAAAGGGAGGAGACAACCACCTCTTTTGGGTTTAAGTAGGACAAACCATATTCTGCAGATTGCTGTCTTGTCTTTAAGCACCTAAAGACAATTTAAGTACGCATTTTCCTGGTACCAGAAGGGCATCGTTAGTAACCTGACTGAAGCCCATCTGCACGAGCTCTTTGTCTTCACTCATTTGGGTGGCGTGAGGCCTCATCCCACCCCAGCTGCACCCGCAGGAGCTCCGTACCACCGAGATGAGCCATGTACCCACTGGAGAACCTGTTCCTTCACCGCCAGACCAATCGCTTTCCAAAAACTAAAAGGTTGCACCCATCCAAGTGAAGCTGCGGCATTTCCCCCCTGCCCGAGATGCGGCTCCCCAAGTCTCCACGATACCTTACTAGGGTATACTATACCCCTTTGCTAAACCCACCCTGGTTCTCCTGCACCCAGCCAACAGCTCATTATTTTTATTCTGGCTTTTTTCTGCCCAGGAGAGCCGGCGGCGAGGCCAACCGCGCCGGCTGCGTGCGGCAGAGCAGCAGGGGGAGCTCAGACATCCCATTTGGTTCTCTCCAAATGTCAGTCCCGAAGACCTTCTGAGCAATTAAACAAAATTTAGCATGAATCAATCATACAGACACGAGGGTGTAAAATAATGAAGATAGATGTTGTTTAAAGCCTTATAAGAGTTCCTGCCTCAGCTAGATATCATCCTGAGTAGTATTAGATTATCCAAGTGACCTTAGAAGCGTTCAAGTGTCCACATCAAGCACGTCAAGATAGGAGGGAGCAGGAGGTGGTGTGGAGCCCCGTCAGTTCCTTTGCCTCCTGGTTTTGGTCCCTTCTTTTTCCAGGTAACTCCTTCCCCCGAGCACTGCTGGCACGATCCAGATGCACGGAGGCAGAACGCCGCAGCGAGCAGCACCAGCAGCCCTGCTGCAGCACCTGCCAGAGCCAGAGGAACACACGTTTCTCTGGGTTCCATCTTTCTGAGGGCGAAATAAATCTCTTGCTTTGAGAGTGAAAATCCTGCTTAAAAAACTCTTCCCAGATGTGGGATCAATATATTTAGTTTCACTTCAAGTTCCTGAATCCGAAGGTCTACGCCGGGCTGCCCGCTCACGCCTGCTTCCTCATCTGCGCTCTGCAGAGGAAACAGGTGGGTTTAAAGCTCTCTAAAGACACCAAAGTGGTTCTTTACAAAGTGACTTGCAAAGCAAAAATGAAACAAGATTATTTTTTTTCCCAGGGATTTTTGAGCATATGAAGCACAAAAATAACCACATAAATGGCGCAAAGAAAAAAAAAAAGGGTTTAGTCTAAGTCAGCAATCCAAATGCAGCCTCCACGCTCCCTGCTGCTTCGCCCCCACGTCACAGGGACACGACACGCCAGTCTGGATTGCAAGGGGCTCTTCTGCTTCATCTTAGCCAAAGCCAAGACCTCAAACGCCTACGAACCACGGCAAGTTGGGCTGCAGACCTTGAGATTTCTGCAGGTGATGCCATTCAGAAAGAACAAAACATGCAATGCATTCTTTTCTTCAGTAAGGACAAAAATAAGGACTGTGGGCACTGGTGGGCCTCACTGAACCTGCCCCTGCTTCTGTCGCCATGGGTCCCTGCTGCTCCTGGCCCGGCTCCCCGGGGGGCCCTGGCCACCCCCCGTGCCTGGGGCTCTGCAGCGGTGGCTGTCCCCGCTGCCATCCCGCCAGGTGCTGGGGCCGTGTCCTGCTGGCAAGGGCAGGGTGAGCGGGGTCCCCCCGGCTCCCAATCCTCCTCCTCCGACCTGGAGCAGCCCCGCTCTCCCTGCTCCCGGTCACACGCAGGCTTGAAATGCTCCCCGTGTCTTCCAGCCAAACAGGTCTCCTGGAACAGTGAGATGTCCGTGTCATTTACAGCTGTTTCCCTCTTTTGCCATAGCTTAAATAAAATAAATAATGGAATAAAAAAGTCTTGGCTCTTCTAAAACAATCCAGATCTGTATCTTCCACCTCCAGGAAGATGCATACAGCATCAAGTAAGAAAATATACTGGCACCTTACTTTCTTCCTCACCTACGCCAAGTCTTTAAGGTGGGTTGTGCTCCAGAGGTTCTTTATAATTTCAATTGAGAAATCTTTGTCTTAGAAAAAGAACCACCCCACGCAGCAGCAACCAGGGTTCAAGTCAGGGTCTGTAACCCTAACAGCTGAGCTCAGGGCTTCCCTGTCCCCGTGCTTCCCCGACCACCCGGCTCCGGCACCCTCCCGCCGACAGCTCGATCAGCTGTGGGTGCTCTTGCTGGGGGGGGTGAGCAGGGGAGAAAGCGGGACGCAGTGGACAGCCACGATTTGGGGCGTGCTCCTCTGCACAGCTACGGGCCTTTTAGCAGGGAGTTTTGCAGAGAGCTTGGCTTCAGGTGCACATTGCACATTGCACTGGGGAGTTGGCTGTTTTGTCTTGAGCTGAAACAAAAGTGGCAGAAAGTCAGCTTAATTTCTGTGATTTCACTAATGCGGTGGGAAAAGAGGAAACTGGCTTCTTCCTTGGAAGAAATGCTGATGCTCTTTCATAATTTCTATAATGACATTTGATATTATGGTGATGAGTGCCTTAGAAATACATATGATAATCATTATAATCAAGCACATGTGTCTGGAGAGTGTAATAGGTGCATTCTATAAATTGGAAAATAAACATGTGTTAAGGAATGACTTCTAATATTAATTTCCATTTTTAGAAAGCAAGGTCCCAGAGCCAGCTAGGGATTACAGAGCCAAAGCGGGACTTTGAAGGGGCTAGATGCCTAAATCCCAAATCGCAATCCGCAGCCCTCCCGCCCAGTTGTTGCGAACCCTGCAGGCAACCCAGCTCATTCGGTGACTCAGTAGGCGAAGCGGCCAAGTTGCTCAGCCACCAAAAATTCTCCGTGAGTGAGGCGCTCCCCGGGGTGCTTCCCTCGGCCCAGCGGAGCCACGCCGGGGGCTCTCCAGAGGTGCCGGCCAGGCTCCTCGCAGCAGCCCACCACCCCAACCGGGCTCCTAGCAGCAGCCCACCACCCCGACCGGGCTCCTCGCAGCAGCCCACCACCCCGGCCGGGCTCCTCGCAGCAGCCCACCACCCCGGCCGGGCTCCTCGCAGCAGCCCACCACCCCGACCGGGCTCCTCACAACAGCCCACCACCCCAGCCAGGCTCCTAGCAGCAGCCCACCACCCCGGCCGGGCTCCTAGCAGCAGCCCACCACTCTG
>Ga0065711_1032253_pt1 | contig 27691 bp, 11 predicted proteins | sample Hoacrofraction12_FD_59098 | JGI IMG/M metagenome (GOLD analysis project Ga0065711, IMG submission 59098) | Hoatzin crop microbial communities from Cojedes, Venezuela - Epithelial fraction 12 v2 (version 2) | ecosystem: Host-associated > Birds > Digestive system > Esophagus > Crop | place...
CCCCCCCCCCCAATCTGTGTAGTTAGTTCAGTTTGGCTGTCAGACTTTGCTCACAAAACAGCCCTGATGATTTATCTTTCTCCAAATGTCCTCTTCAAAACAGTGTGATACCTCATTAAAACAGCTTACATATTATACATATTATATACATATGTATATAATATGTATAATATGTATATATATATGTAATAATATGTATATATATGTATATACTATACATATTATATGCTTCACCACCTCCCTTTGAAAAGATGGAGGAGTCGCTGAGAAGCGAGGACACTGTCAGAGAGCTTAAGGAGTAGTTGAGAAGTGTCTGTCTCTGCAGTGAGGAGTAGGTATTTCCATCTTCCAGAGAAGAGACTCTAAATTGCTTCAGCCTATTGCAACTACTGTAAATAGACCAAGTGCACAGAATGAAGTTGTCTAGAACCACTGGAGACAAATTGCACACTTTAGAAGATAAAAGAAGCTGGTTTCCATCCCTACTTTGAGCTGGGAATCGATGACGACATGTGACTGGGTGGACTATTTCAAGCAGCATCTTGTTCCATGCTATTTATGCATCAGCTGCCTAGAAGTGGACTTTGCTCATGCACTGGCTGGGAAGGAAGTTCCTTTGCTCTTTTGCCTTTAGATGATACGTGACCTGCAGTCCTTACAGATACATGTAAACACGTTTTAAATTATTGGCAGACTGCAGCAGCAGGGAGCCCGGTGCATGCTAACTGACAGAATATTTCACTTGTCTTGATGAGTGGCTTTCCCCACACCGTTCTGAGCCATACTGCCTCAGCTAAACATCTACCAGAGTCTGAGACAACATATATAAAGCAGCTTAGTTAATTCCAAATTACCAGCAGACATTGTGCTTCAGATTTACTATTTGTTTATCATTCTTGAAAAGAAAAGAGAGTAAAAGCAATTTTTGGATGTTAACACATTTCTTTTTAAAAATTTCTCCAAACGAGAAAGGGCTACAAGAGATGTGGGTCACTGAGATTTTGTATTTCAAGACTCCTCCGACATAAAGCTTTTCATAAAATTAGCAGGCTGCACCTTAAAAGCAATTAATTTTGTCCTTGCTACCTGAATGATAAGCAATTCCAGAATCTCAGTGCTCTAATGTTGCAAAACCTTTCTTTAACTCCCAGAAAAAAAAAATATTCTTGTGCCATCATACTTGGACTTAACTCAAATTTCCCTTTTCTTTCCTTATGCTTGTTTCTCACATAATGTACTGGGTCTGGCTGGGATGGAGTTAATATTCTTCACAGCAGCCTGTATGGTGCTGTGTTTTGGATTTGAGACTAAAAGTGTTGATAACACACCGGTCTTTTGGCTATTGCTGAACAGTGCCTGCACAGCATCAAGACTTTCTCTTTTCCCACGCTGCCTCCAGTGAGTAGGCTGGGGGTGGGCAAGAGGCTGATGGGAGGCACAGCTGGGAGGGCTGACCTCAGTTGCCCAAAGGGATATCCTGGGCTGTATGAAATCGTGCTCAGCAAGAAAAGCTCAAGGAAAGGAGGAAGGAGGGATTGATGTTCATGGTTATGGCGTTTGTCTTCACAAGTAACCCTTACACTGCTGAGACTCTGCTTGCCTGGAAATGGCTAACCATCTACCTGCTGATGGGATGTAGTCAATGAATACCTTATTTTGCTTTGCTTCACACACAGCTTCAATTCACCTATTAAATGTTTTTTATCTCCACCCACAAGTTTCCAGCTTTTGCTCTTCCACTTCTCTCCCCCATGCTGCTGGGAGACAGTGAGCGAGCGACTGGGTGGGTACTTAGCTGCTGGCCAGGCTTAACCCGCCACTGCTGCAGACAACAATAATGTTTTCTTACCCTCTTCCATTCTTCATTTTTGTAGCTCTTAGTGCTGGAGCCTACTCACAATCATTCCCTACAAGTCCCATTTTGGACTCTTTTTCCTGACTACAAACTGCCTTCTATTGGTTTGATGATTTTTTTTTTCCCTAATGAAAATATTTCTACTGGTGCATCCCAGGATGCAGTTTTCTTTTTCATTGTACTAATGGATCACACTTAGGTACACTAGGTTTCTGACTGCTTCATACTGTGACTGTGACTAATACTCACTGCCCATTTCTTCTCTGATGAGCACAGCTCAAAGTAAAGGAAAATGTTGACTGTCTATGTCATCAGTGGGGTGTTCATACCACTAAAAAAGTTAAAATCATAATTTACTATTATTACATGTCATAATGACATATATTATTCAAGGAAAACATTTGCACTTTCTCACATTTTTTTAAAAACTTGTACAGTAAGGTCAAGATTCATATCTACAAAGCATCAGTGGTACTTTGGGGAGAGTAAAGTATGATCTCCTAAACTGCATGCTTCAGATTTTCAACTATGTCAAATTTTGTGAAAAATATTAAGGTTAGAGTGGACAATACAAATCTTACAACAAAGAGAGAAGCATCAAGTTGTTGTTATGGATAATAAGATGAAACATAGATACTCTTATTGTTGGGTGATAGGAACACTTGTTTTGGATTCTTTTGTTATCTGGGAAGGGTTTTGTGAATACCCTCCATTTCCACCTTACTTTTCTGAATTTCATTGGATAATTTTGTAAGCTTAATTCAGTTTCTTTTCAGCTCTGAAGAGGAAACTGATTTTTCTGACATGTTAACATGAAATGGCAAAAAAATTGGCAAGGACCAAGAGGATCAGGTTCAAAATGGAAACATAAACTTAATTCCCTCTCCTTCTTCCTCTAACTAATGAGATTAGTGAATACTTGCTTCCTGGCACATGAAGTTCGCTTGCCTTATATTTTAGCCTTTTAATTACTTTTTATCAAGGATAAACAGAATTTCTGTCAAGCCAAGATATTTTTTTACTTGGTAAAAAAAAAAAGAGTGTCATACACTTGGGAAAATTACAGAAAGACTGTTTATGGGCTGTAGCAAGCAAGACTTACTGGTGTAAAAAGATTATCAATTACTCATTTTCAACCAGCTATCTCACTGGATCCATTCTACTCACTATATTGTAGTTCATTTATCAACTTAATTCAGGCAGTTAGTCATTCGATTTTCTCGTTTCATTATTATGTATAGAGAGCAATTGTTTTTGTAATTATGCTAATAAAATAAGTTTGGACCTGATTTACCCTTTCACAACTTTAGGCACCTCAGTTAAGTGTGTAAATTGTGATCCTTTTTAGCCTTCCCACTACAGATGTTCCTTTTATATTTGGTGGAAGGAGAAAAGGGGCTCTCAGGAAAATTAAGATCTTCGATGGCCTCACTGAAAAACATGAATCAGGGACGCTGGGATTTGGCCATGCTGGCTACCACACAGAGAGGTAACTGATTCCCCGGTCTAAACTCCAGTATAGTTTTAGCAAATCGGGCACTGTTTTCATTTAACAAACTTGCTTGAAATGTAGTTTAAATTTTTCTAAATTTTTTCTTTATCTGCTAACTTGAAACTTTGTAAGACTTTGAGCTTTGATAACTTCTCCTGATATTAGTCAGAGTTACCTACACAGCAGGTACACAGTATATCTCTGAGGATTTGTGCTATTCCGAATTTCCTACTGCTATTTTTCTAAGGAGGTGTTGAACCCAAAACCAGGGCAGAAATCAATGATAAGAAGAGATCAATCTCCTAATAATCTACACACTACATACAAAAGCACCCATAAATTTTATGTTTAAATGGCTGAATTTACAAGAGACATTTAGAACTAATTTTAGTATTTTCGTATAGTCCCTTGCAATATGAACATGACAATGAAGCATTGTAAAAAGTAAATATCAGAATTGCAGTCCTCTTGCACGACAGTTTCTGCTCTGAGTCCAAAATAACCTTGACAGTTTTTGTTATTTCTTTCATCATCTTACACTTAATATCCCACTCCCTGTAGCCATTTTGGTCTTTATCTTCTGATTATTTCCATATCCAAGAATGTTTTATTTTCTGCATTCAGAATTGTATGTATTTTTTTCAAGGAAAAAGTATTCTTGCTATTTTTTAAAAGTACTATTAGCTTCTTCTCTGACCTTTTTTTTTCCAGCTTTTTTCATTTTACGCCATCCCTTGGATATAGCTAAAGAGTGTATTTTCAGGTTTGTGCTTCTTTGTTCATCAACATTAGCCTTCTTTATTTCTGGTGTATTTTTAGCTAGATTACATGCATAACCCTTGGGCATACATTAATTTATCTTTGACTGTTTTCCATTTCCCTCTGTGTCCTTTATCTCTATTGATTTATCCTACTTGATTTCATCCTGTGCTTTTACATTCTTCTAAAACTCACTCTTTGAAATTTAACATCCTTTTTTTTCCTTTTGTGGTTTTACCTGTGTCCTAATTACCACCCTAATTAGGTTATGAACACAATTGCAAAGAGCCCTACTCACATCTGCAATCCCGTTCTATTTACCACACACAGACTTAGGCAAAGATTGATTTTTTTTCTCTAAATTCTTCCTTTTTCCCTACTGGTTATATAGTATAATGCTGTGCCTTAACCACAGAACTAATAAATCTCTTGATTTATTTCTCTTATATAATGAGCCTAAATTTAGTAATTCAGAACTTTAACAATTTGCTTTAGATTACTCATCTCTTCTCATGCAATTTTGTGTTTACAATTTCTGTATGTTGTTGTATGTTTTTTCATCTGGAGACTACCAATTTGTTTATGTTCCCTTTTTTTCTTTTGCTCTAGTCTCATTTCAAAACATGCTAAATGACCTCTACTGTCACATTTTCAAATATAAACTACGTTTACACTTATCTCAAGAAAAATGTTACAAACTATCTTGCTTTTTCAAATTTATGGGTTGTATTTTTTTGGTGCTTGGTTTTTTTTTTTTTAATTTGTATTAAACTGTTATTTAAAATTTGGTCTTTGTTCCAAATAGCATCTGCATGAAAATTTTTTCTTCTCCTTCTCTTTTGACTTTCTGATTTATCTCAGGTTTTTGTATCAATCCTTTGTAGACTTTCACAGCATTGATTTGATTGATCTTGAATTAAGTGTATCAGGCATCTTTTTTATTTGAATGTGCCTGGCAGTCTTTGCCATGGTGACACAGTCACTGTAATTGCTATGTACACGACAAAATTAAAATTGTTCCGGAATGTACTAGGCTACTGTACAGCTTTAGGGTAATGAATATTCAAGTTTCAGTCACTTGTGTAGTAGGAATAGGTAGATCCAAATACTTGATGTTTCAATGAGAATCTGTGCATGGCAATAGCAAAAAAACTCCCCCGTTTCTTTGTCTTTTTGTTTCTTTCTGCCTCCTCTTTTAAGCGACTTTCCCTTGCTTACAGTAGATGGTTTCCACAAGCACTCACTCCTTCTTGGTGTTCAGCTCCTTCCTACTGTTCTTTCTGGCTAACGCATTTATCTTATTGAGTTGTCAGTTCTTCCACCTGTAATATTTTTGAGGACCAGTAAGCATTTAAAGAGACTCAAGATTTCATGATTTCATATCTCCATTGTACTTGTGACTGTATGTTCAGAAAATTATTCTATTTCTTAGATAATTATCCTATTGCATTTTTCTTCAAATTGCTTTCTAGCCACCAAGACCCACAGATCCTGAGATAAAAGGTCAGATTGCCTTCATCCAAGGGGCACCACCATCAACCTTACAGGTACTGGTGTAGTAACTCCAAAACTGTTCAGCTGAAACTTCATTGCATTCCCAGAATATACTGGGAAGGTATAAAATCTTGTAGCCTCTCGATTTCAAAATCTAAACCAGTACTGCAGTGTAAAATATTTTTTCTTTTCAGTAGCAACCTTGGTGTCTTTACTTCTCTTTGGCAACTGCTGCTGTAGCAGTTGGGTCTATGTGTGTGGCTATGGCTACTTGTGCAGTGACCGCCTACAGGGAGTCGGGGTAGCGCTGGGAGGTGGAGAGGGAAGAAAGGAATATGATGCATGTACGACTTCCTCCTTGAAATCCTACTCCCCAAATTGGGATATGTCATCTGCCCATACCACAGCATGTGTCAGCTCCCCCCATTCATGTTCCCAGTGCCTCAGTGCAGCTGTTTCTGCACCACGTTCTAGAACATTTAAATGTCTTATTGTTGCATGTGAGTTAGACTAAAAAACACCCACCTTGCATGCATTTTTTACATGACTTCATGATCCACATAATGTTTCACTTGTGGTTGTTTCTAGAAGGCTTTAATTCTTTACCTCTTCAGGTTTCTCTCCCCAAGGAGCTTCTCTTCCACCACCAAATTGACAAGTGGTTGAAAGTTTCTCTGTGTGGCTTGGCATCTATTAAGCAGTTCTTTCCTCAGCATCTTCCCTCTCTTTCTCTTACACTGTCTTGTCTTACTAGATCTAAATCCAGGTGCTCTTGATCTTATTATTGCTGTGCTCATCTTTTCCAGATATCCTTGCTATGAAGTACATGTTCTAAACACCAGGCAATGTGGTAACTCAGTTCATTAGGTCAAAAACATACACTGCTGCCAGATACTCTGGTTAATGTTGTGGGTACCATATGCACCTGCATTGCTCCTTAACTATCTTCCCTCAGAAATCAGCACATCCTGCCCTAGTTGCAAACTTCGTGTTTTACTAAGTCTGAAGACAAACAGCCTTTCACATTTTACAGCCCACCAGGACGAAGTAAAAGAGGATGAACACGATCTGAAGCAATCAAGGGCTCGTGAAGAGGGCCCTTGTTACACCCAGTCAGAGCCCTGGTGTAATCCAATTAAATTGAACAGTTTGCAGGAAAACCCAGAGGATTAAGCACATTTACCCACACAAACCCACGTCCTACCACTTGAGGGGTATAACTCTGAAAACATACATCTCATTAAGTTGTGTTAGACTTCCTAAAAAGGCAATTAAGGCTAAAAGGTTAGAGAAAGATAATAAAACATTATAGGGATTTGGCAAACTCCATCTCCCTACACCTCTCTCTTCCTCCTGGCCAGTGCCAGCTGTTTTCTAATTAACCCAATGGTAGCAAGGTGTCCACAAGAGGATATCTGCTGATTAGCCAAAGAACTCTCATTTGCTCAATGCTATTAGGATGCTGCCTCTACAGCTCCCCATTTTACAAAAGTCTTCAGACATCGTCAAAGTTATGGCTATGCAATATGCAACTGCAGTAGCTGTATACGAGCAAAGCCAGACAAATTCAGCTAAAGCGATCAGCTCACACTAAAGGTTAATAGTTATGCAACCAAGACCAAGACAATGCAATGAAATCAACAGTATTCTCCTTTCCACTTTTTCCTCGGCTCGTATCCTCTCTCCTCACCTCCAAACAGTCTTTTTAATTCCTTTTCCGACACTGGAGTGTCAGTCAGACTCTGTCCTTGGGGAGCAGCGTGCTGCTGCAGCCCCGAGGTGTCTGGGCACAACTAGGAGCACCTCAGCAGGCTTCCATCACCTTCTGCCCATCCTGAACAGGGAAGTCACTTGCAAATAAAAATTTCCAAAGATGCAAGCACTCGTCTGTTTTTCCATCAATTTTGGTAAGGGTGGGGTTTAGACCTGGGTTCGTTTTAGTCAACCAAGGTAACAGAATTTATCAGTGCAGAGAAGCAGGTACTTCAGAAAACTATTTAGCCAAGCCAAGGTCTGGACTGCCCATTGGAAGTACCCGCAGTATGCATTGAGTCATTAGGCCCTTCACTTAAGGGTCTAAATTTAGGTGGGACAAATCAGTTTCATGATATAGGCATTAAAGCTGATGTTTTTTCATTAATATGCCTTTAAAGACTTATGTAGAGTAAATTACAGTAGTCCTTTATGTGAAAGGGAGACAAACTGATTTGCCTAGCCTTGGTATCTTAAGAGACATATTGGTAAGTCTAGCAATAAGATTAATTCCTCCTCTCTTAACACTCTTTTTATTTCTGTATGTTTCAGGTCCTAAAAGGTAATTTGCTTATGCTTCAGTAGCAGAGAACACAATCTATAAAAATTTCTTCTTATCATTAACAGAATATCGAAGTATGAGTTAAGACTTTTGTCGAGCTGACATTGACAAATTATCTTCTATCTGTGGTTTAAATAGCTGGTTTGAAACAGCATTTCTGCACCCTGTCTGTACTCCTATCTTCCAAGATACCTTCTGAAAACCTAACCCAGTTTCTCACACCGTTCAGCTACAGAATCACAGGCAAACTTTTTATGAATAATAGTACTACTACTTTTCTATTATAAGTCCATTTTATTTTGTGCATTCCATTGTAACATCCCCTGAAATTTCATATGCAACTGCTCAAACACCATTTTTTTCTTCCTCAGAAGGGCTATGACAAATCCTGATCTGATGTTTTTTCAAAAGGTGTAATGTCAAAGTTGGTGCATATAAGTCATCTGGGGATGACAGTGGTAAAGAAGTCATTTTATGAAATACTGAAACTTACTCCTGCTATGAAACTTTCATTCACTTGACAGTGTTTAGGTGGCTGGATAATACAGTATCTTGTATTACTTCAGTATAGCCACAGGCAGATCTAAAGCTGAAAGGTTTATGTTGCTGTACACCAGATGTTTAAAGTTTAGATTTTGTAACACTAAAATTAAACACCAAAACAGTAGAGCAATCACTATATTGGTTTAAGTGTTAAATTAACAGGGATGTAAAAGAGAAAGGTGTTTTTTTTTTCTTTCTTAATAATGTTAATGATCTACTATGTTAGGATAATTTGTTATTTTTTATTTACATAATTGTCAGAACTGAAAGCACAAGGTTTGTTCTATTTTCAATGTGAAAATCAAACTCCTATTACTGTTAATGATAGCTATAATTTAAACATAGATGGAAGTACATATCCCTATGCATTTTTTTTAATTCTTCATGCAGTATATTAATATCCAGATTTAAAATGCAGATGCTCCAAGACAAAAGTTCGGTTATGATCTCTGTCCAAGAAGGGAAAAGGCAGCATATCATACCTTAGATTACAAAGCTGGAGATAATTTAGTTGAAGAGCTGCAACTTTTTAAAAATAAATGACATTATACCAAGGGTAAGTCCAGATGTGTTTTTCAAAACTGTGCTTTGTTAGCAATGAATAGGTTTTGTTGCACTATTAACAATGCACATAATTCAACTTCCTCCTGTGCAAAAAATTAATCCAGTGCAGACATAATTTCATTTCTCTACTGTAAAGACTTATTTTAATATTTTTCAGAGCAGTTACTCCTTTAAAAAGGGCAATTGCTTGTGGACATTTATTTAAGGATCACAACTGATCTGAAACTTTGTCAAATTTTGCTTTTCCAGCTTCTAACTAGAAAACACTTGTAGTCTTCAAACCTGACATTTAATAATCATAATGCTATAATGCTTTTTGCCGAATTTTATAGACAATTTAAATTAAAAATTTATGACAAAATTAAAAACATTTAAACTAGGAATGTAAGATAAATAAGGCTATAAAAGAGCATAGTAAAGGAAGAAGGAAAGAGTAGAAAAGCAGGTCAGTAATTGACCCTTCTATTTAAATTTAAGCAATTTTTAGGTAAACCAAACAGATGAAGGAAGATAGTTTGAGAACTATTTCAGGCAAAATAATGGCGTGGGTGTTACCGTCCTAGTAAGTAAAAAGCTAAAAGATGGAAGTATATTTGTTCAGTCAGTGCAAGTTTATGGAGATCAAATATCAATAGTTTTTTTATGAGTCATAAGATCAGTGGAGACGGTGAAATTGTTGAATTAAACTTACGGGAGGCATTTGACTTGATGTTTCATGACACTTTATTAATAAATTAAAATTATTTTAAAGCTCTGCAAGGGACATTCTAAAGCGGTTAAAGAGGGCTAACTGATAGGTCTCAAAATGTCATTGTAATTTGAAACTGTTCTTGTTCATCAGCAAATCCTTTTAGTGAACTCCCTCAGGGACTGGTTCTTGGCACTCGGATGCATCGTGTATTTATCCAAGATCTGTAAGAAGTGGTAAAATCATTACTGGTATTGTGTGAGGAAGACCTGCGGACGGGGTGCTTGATAAAAAGGGAAGAGGCTGACTTCCAGGTGCAGCAATTTGGGACTTATGACACAAGAATGTAAGAGCCGCAGGGCAGGATGTGCTCTGGTTCTTCCCACAGTCTTGGTCCCCCAAGGCCAAGGGACCTGCTCTGTCACCTGGAGAGCCTTTTCTTTCACTGAGAGACAAGAAGCAGAAAGGGAAAAAGATTTTTCCTCGTCACCTGCACATCTAGGGTGTAAACCTACAGTTAGAAATAGGGACAAGGTCCTAAAAGCCTTGGTTTAAATTAAATATATTTGTGTTTCATAAGTCTGACTTAGAAAGTCCTGTACCTGATCAGGACTGGAAGTATCATTGACACTGGACCCAAAGCCAAAGAAGCTGGAGTCTGTAAGACAGATCCACTCTCCAGCTCATGGGACAGGTGTACAGAAAGAATACTGGAGTGCATAGAAGTCATTTGCCTCCACATTTGTTATTGGCATGTATGGTATTGACATACTTTGTTGAATTTTTTTTTGTCTGCAATTTAGTAAGAAGGATAAAATGTCCCAGAAAGCCACAAGAAAATTTGAATTAGAGAGAAAAACTCAAGCTCTGTTTGTTGAAAAGCAATTCGTTTTAGTTCAAAGATAGTGCTTTGAGATTTTGTTTGGGTTCTGAATCACAGCCAGCTTTGTACCCATCAGTGGTACATCCTCCGGGGTCTCAGTTCTATGATCCTCTTGTCAGACCGTAACACATCTCAAGCCACCTGCTTGTCTTCTTTGTTTGTTAGAAACATGAGGGTATAAGTATCTTAAACTATCCATTTTGCCTGTGAATTTTGCTTATGACAGAAACATTGTTGTCACCATTTTGCAGAAGAGAAACAGGCTCTGAGAGGATTGATTCCTGGAAAGATAATGGTGTATTCCTCTACATCTTTCTGGAAGCTGGCATATTTTTTTTTTCTTTTCAGGACTTCTGTCCCCTAAGAAGGAATCATTAGAATGAACATTTTGTTAGTGCACTGCTGGCCTAAAAAAGAAGGGAAAGGATGTATAGCTTTTCTCTATGAGAGCAGCTTACTCAAATTTAAATGTAGATATTTTTTAAAAAGTGTAATGGACACAGACAAGGGTTTATGGCAGAACATGACCTCTTCGTTTCTTGATTTTCTGATATTTGCAACTGTGTGATTAACATAGAAATAAGGACTATGACTCTAAATCTGCAAAGCTCGACTTATGTGAATATCAGCACTTCAGACTAGTGTGTTAAGCATGTAGTAGTTTTTGTTTTCTCAACTGTATTCAGAACTTCTCAAAGTTTAATCTTACGCCTATAAAAACACCCCAACATCTTTAAAGAGAAAGCATTGTGGAACGCTTTTTTTCCCTGATATTTTCAACACAACCAATAATGTTCTACATCTCATAATGCTTTTGTTAGTATTTTAAGCTAAGTCAATAAATTATGGAAAGTTAAAGACAGAAAGGAGGCCCGATGGAAATTGCAGTCGGAAGTATCTTTGACTGTTCAAAGCCAAAGACATATCAATGAATGTGTTTGTCATGCTTTTCTTTCTGAATTGCCACTGTCATTATTTCCTTTCCAGTGTTTAGGAACTTGTCAGGGAACATGCTCACCAATAAAAAATGTTTTATCAGTGATGCTGTAAGAAAGACAGTTGTGACTGAAAATGTTGCAGAGAACCACTATTAGAAACATGACCCTTAGTGTAAACACTTTTGTTCAACTTCACAATACAATAAAAGATGTATTAAACCATCCTTCGTTGTCTATGGGGGGCAAAGAATGATTTTGACCACTGGAAAGGCAAACTGCATGGCCCAGCCCTGCCGTGTTCCTCTGCAGCAGGAAGCTCTGCAGGGGTTAGATGCCCTGGGAGCAGCACTGCTGGGTCTCACACTGCTGCGATTTTGGGCACTGTTGCTGCAGCTGGGACACCCATCCTCTCAGAGCTGGGTTGGGGAGCACACACCGCCAGGTAAAGTGCGATGCACATCTGCCTCACGGAAAAGGCACGTTTTCAGTTTCAGTTGAAACCAGACCACAAAACCCATGCTACTAGCAAACTGGTGTAATTTGCACGAGTCAGTCCAGAAGTGTGTATGAAATCAGTATGATTGAGAGAAAGGTATTAACTAATTAACATGTGGGCCACATCTCTTTCTTCTCTTATTACCAGAGCCTCATGAAGGATTTCAGGTCAACAGTGAAAACAGCTGGTTTCTTTTTCTTTCATCACTTAGAGACTGATCTTTTTCTTTTTCAACAGAAAACAGCTCTCCAGTGATATTTTAAAAATTCCTCAGGACTAGCACAGTGCTGCTGCAGTGAAAACTTTACAATTGCCAATGAGAGCACAGTGAGGTTAAAGCTAGCTGAGTATGCCTGAAAATTATGCCTGAAGAAAAGTGTATTATTTGTCAGAAGTTCATAATTTTATTCTCAGGACCAAAGAAAAAAGAAAACCCAACAAAGGAACCCAGCTAACAGATTTCTCTTAGGAAAGACATACACGTGCCTTGCTAGAGTGACAGATGCAAGTGACATTCATCAGGCAAAATTTAGCAGTCACACATATATAAAACATTAGCTCTGGTTTAAGCTTAATATTTACTTAGAAGCCTGCTTAACCTTTAACTTTGGTAGTTTACTTTTAATTTATAACCGTGTTACAGCAGTCTTCCAAACATTACTTATAATATATTGATACATTAGTGTCAGATATAACTAGGTTATAAATAGCTTTCAAAAATATTTAAAATCTGCCTTTAAGATGCCAGATGCTTTTGGTCTAAGAAATTTAATAGTTAATGTCTTTGAGGAGTTGAGAATATGTACTGCATTAACATGAATTATGGCTGAGGTGACCATGTACCTTACTCTTACTTATAAAATATGATTGCACCATAGGTTGTTATAAAGGCTCTGCAAAGCTCATTAGCTCCCTTTACATTTGTTTTCTTAGATGGGAAGTGAATTTGTAAAAATCTAGTCTACAAAACAATATTAGAATTGCCTTCTTCCAAAAGACAAAATGAAAATCTATACTATATTAAGGTATTTTGCGATGTAGACACTTTGATCTTGTAAGTGCCTCTTCAAGTGAAAAAGCTTGCCTCGATTTATATGAGTAGAATCACTGAGTACTGCAGACAGTTTTTATATGAATAGAATTAGTTGTATGCGCAAATACTCTGAGGATTAGGTCCATCTTTTGTGAAATGGAGACCAAGCAGAGATTGCTATATGAATACATATTTCAGCTACAAATTTTTTTTAAAATGTTTTTTAATTGTTGTTTTTCTTTATAGAAAGGAAGTCCTGAAGCTCAAAAAAATACCAGTAAGGATCAGTGCTTTAAAGCTTATTTAGATGGTAAAGGAACACAGGTTCTTTTTACTCTGAAATCAAAGTTTATTTGAGATGCATTACCCGAAGGATTATTTTCTATCTTTAGCAGCTAGATATATTTTAAAGCTAGGTCCATCTGTTACTAAGTTAAATTCACACTGTTCAGGATCAGGATGCAGAATATGATAACAAAGTGCTGCTTTAATACACGATCCATAGAAATCCTAGTATGAACAGGCAGGTGTCATATTTGCATGCATTTCTTATACCCTACTTGGATCTCAAATGGATAGCTGCCAAGTAGAAGATATTTTCCTTCTTTTTCATCTAAGACTTTCTTCTTGTTGGTACACAATATATTTTCATCATGAAAGCATGAATATGTAAAACCCATGAACAATATAAAATATGTATTTGTGTAATCACTCATAGCCAGGCCATATTACTACAATAAATTATACCGTTTGGTGTAATAGTGAGAATTAAATGATGTTAATAATAACCAGAGAGGCTATCATTTTTACTGTTCTCACTGTTCTGGCACCATGACCATATTAGTCTCATTTCAGCCGTATTTTTGTCAAGGCAGATGTAAAAATCGTAAACCTGATGATGCGTCTTGCATTCTAGAACGAACTCCTGAGAAAAACAAGACCCATGCACATGTTACTAAAAATGGCAGATGACTATTCTGCTTTCCCCTTTGAATGCCAGACCACTGCTAACAACCTGACTTGCAGGCCTCAAGTGCCTTAGTGTTAAAAGTATTATTGTAGTGACTGGAGCGGTACCTCCCAACGCCATGGAAGGACTGAGGACACTCCTTATTCCTAGATGTCTCCATCAATCATGAAACCTTCTATGCTTCTTTCTTTTCAGTCTTTGTTTAGGGTACTTCAAAATTTTTTCAGGCTGTGCTCATGGCAACTTTGTTTTTACTCATTACTTATGTATTACTCTTACTATTTATTAAAAAAACCACCAAACCGCTAACCAAAAAGCATGAAGGTCAATACCTAAGAAATATGAGAAATATAAGAAAATCCAAGTTCATCCCACACTGACATTCTCCACCTGAAACTGGTCATCGAGTGAGAGGAAGACAGAGCCTCCCAAGAGGAGAGTCGTGACTCCTAGACTTCCTCAGAGACTCTCATATGACTCTCCTTGCTGGGTTTACTTTAGTGAGAACCAAAGGCAGCTAGTCTTGACTCAGGAGCCTCTTATTAGGTGAGACACAACTGACCTTTAGTGCATTTGCCAAAAATACACAATGAAGCTCTAACAATGTAATATATATATGGTAATTTTAAAGACTGATGAAATCACTGTAATTTCTAAGATACAGTGATTCTGAAAACATCATAATTTTAACCTCAGTGGTTTTAATCCAGTTATGGATTAGCATAAATTTAGTAAAATATAATCTTAGAAGAATGTTCCAGCTTGCACATTTCCTAATTCCCTAACCATGGAGAGAGGCAAGAATCTCCAGAGATACTGGTCCAAAATCTAGTCCAGCCAAGCATATGGTGAAGAATATGAATACAGCCAGTTGTGAGAAACAAATGTCAAATCTAGAAGCGTGGATCAACCTGTGAAAACTTTCAGTGAACAGTACGTATTTGGCCATCTGCATAAATGATTTCTGATATTGTAGTTGTAGATGCTGGTTCAACATGAGACTGGAGCGCTGCTTATCTAAGTGACTTATGAGGACATTGTGACAAAAAACCTTTGTCATAAGAACCTAAAAGCCTAAATAAAATCTATTTGTGCAGTATTTACAGTGCAAACATCCAAACTTCATACACCAAGAACACCCACATGACCTACTGAACTAGTTTTAGATGGGAGGAGCTGTGAGTATGTATTTATACACATTGTGAAATAATACACATACAATTTCAGAAATTTGTTATGCAGATAATAGTGTGCCCAAAAGGTAGTTTGAAGGTATTTACCAGACACACAAAGCCTCATACCCTTCTACTTGCTCCGTGACTGTAATATAGATCTTATATTTATTGAGGCAGGGATTGTCTCTTTATCCTCTCGGTTTGCATATCAAATTGCATCACTAGATGTGATACGGTCTGACTGCCAATATGGCTGCTTTAACACCTCACAAGGAGGGAAAGCAAAAAGGGAGAAAATGTCATAATCACTGAACAACCAACATTTACCCTAAGTCCTGTCCTGTGAACTCATAGCGTCATGAGATAACTTCTGACTGCTGTTAGTGTCTATCCTCAGGCACAATTTCATTGCTAATTATTTTTCTTATTATCAATACTTGCAATTAAAAACTTTGTAATTAGAACAGTGCTACCACGTTTTTATAAAATAATTTGCATTTAGTTAATCTCTCATTATTTTATTTATTATCTCTCCTTTCACTCCCTCCCACAAATCACACTGAGATGGTCTCGGAATGTATTTTCAGAAAAGATTATCTGGTTCTTCACTTGAAACCATTTAAGAACTATTGGCCTACAAACTATCTAGAACATCTTGAGTATATCTCTATAAGAATACAACATTAGTGAAAACATACCAAACTCACTCTTGAACAATGTGACCCCCCCCCGATGCTTTTCTTTTTGTCAGGATATGACAAAAACTAGCTTTCACAAGTGAAGCAGCAACTATTGCAGTTAGAATTAAGGATAACTATAGATAAACATGAACAAATTCAGATCTTGCCAAGAAATGAACAGGAATTATATGGGAAAAAAAATATTCTGCGGCTAGGAATACTGACATACCATTTGTAGTAAGCTGCAAAAAGACAAGGGAACAGCTTATGAAGATCATCTTAAACTGTAAATTTGGGTTTGGATTCAACTTTGTGAAAGAATCAAATAAAGGAGGAAAATGTACAGAACTCATTTCTGAAAGTTATTCAGCTAGTGCTGAATTGCCGTGACATGTGCTGGCTATTAATATGGTGGCGCGACCCCCGGTAGCTGTCTCTGGAAACCTTCCTGTTTTGCTCCGGAGTCCACAAGGACACTGACGATTTTCTTGCATCCTGTTGATGCCATCTGTTGAGTGCAGAGGTCCACTGCATTGTGCCTTCCCATGCCATCTGCTTTGCACTCCTAACCTGCTTCATATGATATGTCAGGCGGGTGGATTACAGGCTAGCACACTGAATTGCACTGCGTGAATATTTCTCTGCTTCCTCATTCAATATGCTTTCCCATCTTGGTAATATGAATTGCCTCAGATGGCTGCAGTCAGGTGGTGAACCCCAGGAGTGACCACCAAGCAATTTAGAGTAGTTGTTTTAGGACAAGTCATCACTCCTGGGATTTACTATGTGTTGAATTGGTGTTAGCTATTTAAATCTGTGTATTTGAGAAAGGAGACCATGTACTGACTTAGGCATTGTGTATTTCATGCAGTGCTAGGGAGTGACTTTAATTTGATTTTGATACGCTGGACTTGCACTGCCTTAACAGGAAGTAACGACAGAATACTTGTAGCTTTTGTCTTCTCTGCCTAGTCGGCATCTAAACTCCACTGAGATTTTGCTAAAAGTTTTTTATACCTCCTGGCTCATATTGTGTATTTATTCCACCTGGATTCATAAAAGCCCATCAAGATTCAGTGTCCCTGTTCCTCATGCATCTCAGGTGGATGCCACTCCTTGCAGCTCTTCCCAGACTGCAGATAATTTCAGTACACCGCTGAACATTTTCTCAGTACCCTAGTACTGAAAAGTAGTTGCTCTTCACAATTTTTTTACTCAAACAGTTCTCTCATTTGATGATAGAAATTTATCTTCCACATACATTGTCAGTTTTACTACATTTAGCAATAATACACAATGTGATGACTTTCAGCAACGACCTTCCGGATTTCTGACTGTGCAACGCACTGGTTTTCTGGTCATCCGGGAATGTAAAACAAGTAGTCACTATCTGCACCAAAGTAGCTCCATGTTCTTTGTGCAGCAGATCAAACACAGCCTGAACACTTTGAATTCGGTGCAGATACAATACCACCTCACACGAAAACTAGCCTCGTTTGGGACTTACAGGCAAGAGCTGATCTGTGCGCGTACAGTATAGACCAGATTGGCAGCACATGTACAGATGGTTTTATGGACACTTTGGATTCCTATCATTTTCTTCACTGGAATATTGGCAGGTATAAACTCTTCTTATTACAGGAAAATACAGAACATACTGTCACATAAACCTCCCCTGGCTCCAACTGCAAAGGATATTAAGGAAGACTTTTTAGGGCAATCTGATATTGCAATACTAAAAAGGAATCCTGGTTATAACAACTGCCTGCTTGGTGCTGTGCATATTAATTGTTTGCTCTTTCTGGTAAGATTAACTTCAATTTTCTGAAAGTGCTGTCTAGTACAAAAGCACCATTTAAGCTCTCTCTCTGCAGAAAATGAAGAAGCAGAGAGAAAAAGAGCGGGCTTTTCCAGACGGTGATTCATGTCATCAGTCATGCACTCTTCTGTCTCCATTTAGTATGAAAGCATCCCAGGTGTCCACCTTAGAAGAGATATCTGGGTTTTATACAGCTGAAGAAGTTTAATACGATGAATTCTTCTCTAGGTAGTCCTAGCCTTTGTTCAGGTCTGAGGCGAAGGATGGAGAACTAGAATCTGCTGTTCAAACAGTGGGTGAGATCAAGGGCGGAGCTCCTCCCCGTGGGGTATTTATCGTTCCAGTTCCTGGTCTGCAGCAGAAGTTGGATGATTGGGTGGCTATGCAGGTTCTGTCAAAAGATGCTGTGCACCATCTGACAGTTAAGGTTCTCTTTCATAAACAGTGTGCAGCTGCGGTGCCTGTGCCGGTGCACTTTTTCATGGGATTAGTCTGAATCCCTCTTATGAGGTATCTGGGAAATACACTGTAACTGACAAGTGAAGTTAACCAGCTTTGCCTGTGATACCTGAAAACTACTACCAGCTTGTATTAAGTTTGTTGTGCAGAGGGAGCTACATAAGACATTCTCCTCACTTGTTTGCTGGATTAAAAAAATCCTGCTATGAAGTGCAAGCCAATACTTGCTGACCATCATGAAATATCTTTCACTTCAGGTTTTGCAGTCATTCTCCACTGTACGAGCAAGTATGCATTTTATCAGCTGGAATTTAAGTAGACATCTTTGTGCATTTATTTCTGAAATGTCTACAAAAGGCCTATGCCATACTTTCTTGAGGAAAAACCCCGTGGGAAAGTTTAAACTTTTGGTGTGGAGTAAACAAACATAAGGGATGCGGGTAAGTTTTGGTTTTCCCCCTCTAAGACATTTCAATGACAGTAGAAATGCCTTCATTTTGATCAAACTTTGACTTGTCGTTCAAGGGCTTTTTGATTGAACAGGTCAAAAACCTGTTGAGAAAAAATGAATTTCAGGCTTTTTATAGAATCATCCAACTTCAAATGAAAAGGCTTTCCTTAGTACATAAAAAAACCCCAAACAACCAAGCCTCTAAACTATTGGAAAAAGTATGCAATTTCCACAGCTAACCCAAGAAGACTGATGGCTGACAATATTTCAGAGGTCATATGCTAGACTATATTAGAGATCTGTTAGGTGGGAGCTAGGAGATGCTGCCTTTCAAAGGATCCATTCTGCTGGCATTATCTTATTACTCTGTTTTTGCTGAATTGGGGAAATTGAAGAGACTCTCTCCTTTTCTCTCCCAGGGTCTTACTTACAAAGCTGTAGCTCCAAGCTCCACCATCCAGAACCTGCCTGTGACACCTCCTTGATGTTCAGTGCAAATGAGTGATCTCTGCAGTAGGCAGTGGCAGGAAACTTCAGTCTTTCTGTTTAGCATTGCTCTTTTCAAATCCAATTCACTGGGATGCGCTGCTCACTCAGATGTGAACAAATGAGCGCATTTAAAGCCAGATGCCAGACATCTGTGCCTGTGCAATCCACCTGTCTGCTGCCAAAAAAAAAAAGGATAAAGGGAAAAACTACAAGACCTAGAAGATTTTGTGTTGGAAATGCAACCTCTGATGAAAACTGAGTTGACTGTTTCTTTGGCTTCATCAGGTCTACAGGTACACCATAAAATCTTACCTAGTTCAGTCATGAGAAAGTAAGGTTGCAACTGCTTGCAAGGACGAGAAGCACTCACTGTTGCTCTTTATGTGATTGCAGGAGAGGACCTGCAAGCTCTATGTTGGGTGGGGACCTAAAAGGTTTAGAGAGCAAAGATCCAGTTCTGGTGTCCTGCTATGATAAACTGGGAAAAGGCATAATTAGATTTGTAAATCTGCTTACAAGCAATGACCAATAGGGAGGCAACTGGCTGAATATGAAATCTTGTAAATTGCGCTACATCAGCTTTCAAAGACCTGTTGGTTTCTACACTTACTCAGTAGGAAGGGAATTATGCAGGCATTAGTGCAGGCTGTCTGCAGCTCAGACAGCAGCACAAGGGACTCAGGCTGAAAAGATGCTAGCTCCTGCCAGAAAAGAGATTATGCTTATTTCACATAAGTAACTCATCTTTTTGTCCTTGTTTTTTTGCCCTGGTCAAGAAGTGCAACTCAGGGATGTGGTTTGGGCCAAATGAATAAAGAGAGATGGGCAGGGAGAGAGGTGAAGGCAGAAGCACTAATGGAATATAAATTCAGTGATTTCTCACAGCAGAGATGGTGCAGGGGAATTTCACTCTGGGGTGAACACCCTACCACTACACTCCAGGAGTGGTGCAGTGATAGGCTGTGCTTCTCCCTTCAGCTCAGCAAATGTCGCTTACTGCCAGACCTAAGTGAGAAAATACTCACAGATCGGGAAGCACAGAGTTGAATGAGCCAAGACACAAGATAGCTTCCAGGTCCAATTCCCTTCAATAATAAGGGAGAGAGAAGGAAAAAAAGAAATGCTGGCATCACCTCCCTCAGTCATGGAGGGAGGGGAGCCAGAGGAAGACTAGAAATAGGAAAGATGGTTCAAGCTGGAAATTTGTACCATTTCGTGAGACCCAGAGGGAGACAAAACAATCAAAACAGTTATGCTGCCAGATCCATGGCCACTGGGAGGGTGCACCTCTTCGCCACCGCCTGCAATTAAATAGCAGATGAAACTTGCAGTGTCTATGCATGATGCTGTTAATGGGCGATACTCAAAAACTAAGTCCACTTGCAATTACAGGCCCTACAAGGTTGTCTCTGATCTGTAGCATTTTCACTCCACTCAGCCCCAAAACACAAGTGCTCATTGCTACTTTATTTCTCAAGTATCTAAAAAACACATGCAAGCCAAAGCAATCATTTAGTTTATTATATTGCAAAGGTACACTAGTCACTTGGGCCCTCTCTAAGCACCAACCTTGGCATTATTTATCTCATTTTTGAGAAAGAAAACATTGGATGCAAGCTATCAAAAAATGTAGCACCATAGATCTTTGGGGACAACAGATGTAGGAAGCGTTAATTTTCTTAAGTGCCCAGCTGAACAACCACAGATAACAGAGAAGATGTGGCAGAGGAACAATTTCCTTGGTCAGAGATGACAATCTTACCTTTCACACTGAATTTAACAGCTATGCCTGCCTTTGTGCATCCTTTCATTTGCCATGGTTCATTAAATGTCTACCCCTCCATGCAAATGCTCTTTTCCTCAGTGGAAAAATGGGATGTGCAAGGCCAGACTCCAGGATGAGGGCAGCTGACTGTGATCAAAATCAAAACCATAGACTGCTGCTGCATTGATTTAGCATGTATGTCTATCCATCTATTACATGTATGTTAATTATATAAAAATGCACATCCTATTTTTCTTCATTAATCCATAACATACTTATTTTATAACGCATATTTCATTTTAAAAAGGGGAATTCACAGCTGAAGTGTATTTGTGAGGCAGAAATATGTTTGATATATTGCACACATATAAGGGAGCCCTATGAAGCCCTAATCAATCTGGTGTAAACTCACAGCTGACTATGCTTTGAGCAGGAGGATGGACTAGATCTCCTGAGGTCCATCCCAGTCTGGGTGATCCTGTGAAACCAGAGAGAAGACAGCAGAGTTGTTCCTATCTTTCAATACCTCATTAAATCAGAAAGGATATCTTATAATTTCTGCTTTTCAAATTCAGTATGCATTGTCGTTACATATCTTTGAATCTATCTTCACAAAGCTGAGATAACAGTATCTCAAGTGGAAAATGAACCAAACCACAATTAGCCAATCAAGTATGCTGGCATTCTTGTCCCAGACAGATAATATTAACCTGGGTGAATAATTCTGTAAGTAATTTAAGTTTTCACCCAGGAGAATAAGATTACTTAAGGACTCTTTTCTTATATTTACAAGTATCTCAATCTGTTCATTGCTGCGAAGAATGTGATCAACTCTCCATAACCATAGTTCTTAGGTGGAGATTTTTGAAGCTTTTAGAGCTTGGGCCTGGATCCAACTCACACCAAGGTGGGTACCTAATTAAGAGCAAAATTGACTTGGGCTTCCTGGATATCAAAGGAAGAGGGAAACAGCTCAGACCTTGAGGTAGTAATATGTATCTGCTTCCACCCTGACAAATGGAGAGTGCCGTCAGAGTCACCAGCCTACATACTTACCCTAAATCTGACCTGTAGGTGGGTCTTTTTTAATGTAACACAAGTAGGAGTAAGTAGATTTTCTCTTGAGCCACTCGAGTAAATTTAGAGACAAATCGTGAGTACGTCATAAAATAATATTGAATTAGTATGTTCATTTCATGGGCAGTTAACCTTTGTGTCTCTTTAATAATTGATTGCTTTAATACTTTGTTAATATTATTGGTTTCATTAGTTTATGATCTTTTTTCTTACCTTTGGCCTTTTATTTCATTAGGTCTATAAATTTTCATAGAATTGATTAGTTACAAGAAAGAAGTTGTTATGGTCTAATATGGTTCTGCTTTTCACGGAAGGGAAACACTTCTAATTTTGCTACATATCTCTCTTCACCAGGATAATTAAAAAACAATGATTACTAATTAAATTAGCATAGCTATGCTAGCTCTGCCAAAATGTTGTGATTTATAGTTTTGGTCAAAAAAATTGAGTAAAACTAAGCTATTTTTATAGTTATGTTATTCGTTTGTAATGCTGTATCTTAATCTTTCTGGTAATGTTTCATGACCTCTAAGTATCTCAAATTATGTTATTTAATCATGCAGGAACAAAGACAACTTGATGCCATCTAACATATAGTATTCTAGACAAGAAAAGAGCAAAAGGGTCAGGTCAAGCATTTCACAGTATATGTCGCCTCAGCGCTAAAAAGTGAATGAAACCCTGAAATGTCTCTGTAGGGAAGCTTCAGCCAAGTCCAATTATTTTCCAGAATAAAGTGTGAATTTATAAGTACTTTGAGATGTGAATGAAATAAAATTTTGACATGAAAATAGAGACACAATTAGATCAGCAATCAGATCTATGCTTCAATGGTTTCTTTGGCTGTTTATTTTTGAATTTTTTCCTATCATCCCAGGGCCTGACTGGCTTAGTTAAGATTTGTTAAGTGCCTTGACTGATTTGATACTGCTACTCTCTAACATTGCTCCCAAATTGCAAATGAGCTTGATCCAGCACCCACTAAATGAAGTGCAAATGTTCCCAGTGGCTCTGACTAATACTGGAGCAGTTCCACTGTTTGTATCATTTGTTAGTGCATTTTGTTTGGCATGATTTGAGAAGTCCTCTGATAAGACTCACACCTCTTTATCTGCATTAGGTTCACTTTACAAAATTCCGCCCTTACTAGAAAGCTTTATTAAAGACCTGTAGAAACTTAGCACTACTTGAAGCCTAAAAATACAACTGTCTTTAAAAGATCTCAGCACCGAAGATATAAATCTAGAACCATCTGGTAACAAATAAAATTTCAGAGCATGTTCTTTCTTGTTGACCTCTTCAGCTTCAGTGGACAATTTTCAAATCATCTTCTGTTTACAGAGTAATCACTCAACTTGCTGAAACTATCGGGTTCAGACTGGAATTGTGACTCACCTGCACGTTACTAGTCTATTGTTTTATTGGTCATCACAGACTAGTTATCACAAATCTAGTAACTAAATTTTATTTCTTTTTTATGAAATAAAATTTTCATGCTGTTTTTCGTACCCCAGATAACCTAGTAAACAAGATGTTTCTTGTAAAGGATTTTCCTGGCAAAAAAAACTGTTATGTAAATGAACCCAGTCTACGGTAATTTGTGCTAATGACCAGTAACCATATTTGAAATATGACTGGTTTAATTGCCAAAATAAAGCAAATTTCTTCCATATGTCAGTAAAGGTAGCTGCTCCAAGAAAGTCAGATGCTGTGTGTATACAATTTAGAGCCTAGTCCATAAAATTTAACTTAAAGTAATTTCTATACCACTACAAGGGAAAAAAGCCTTAAACGTAAATATGAAGATGTTTGGACAGTGGCCAATATAGTGCAAAGTAGCTGTCAATATGTATGCCATGGTTAGGGAAAACACTTGAAAAGCATGCACGTAGAATAACAATTTTTGCTCGGGGAACTTAAGCAGCAAGTCAACTTAGCTGAGCTAACCTGCTTTTTATGAAGCTTTACTTTTTCATTCAGATTCAAGAAGTCATTAAACATTTCGAGATGTTATTCATGTGAAGCTTCCTCTTCTTAAATTTAAAGTTTTATCTTGTGGAGATTACTGATGCAATTTAGTATGAACTGATTCTAAAACGAATGTGGAGAACTGGTGAGCAAAACTAAACTGATTTCATCTGCACTAACTTTGCTTTTGTGACACTTCACTGCCTTCAGTAGACTCACTTCTTGCCCATAAAAATGGGAACAAAATCAGACCTAGAAATACAGTATGTAGTTCATTTGTTTGTATTCAGGGAATAGGTTCACAAACTATTAAACTCATTTACATAATAAGAAAAAATATCCAGTCTTAGATGTCTCGATTTCCTTTTTTCTAATCTCTAGAAACATATAGCATTGGGATGTATTTTTTTAAAGAAATTTCATAAATGTTCCAGTTTATCTATGCTACACCTTCTAGGATGAATGCCTATATTTAGATCATAGTGTCTGCTAAAAGAACAAGTAAGAAAATAAAAACTATGGAATTCTTTTCCAAAACAAAAGTATAAAGCTTTTTCTGTTAATTGAGAAAACTCTATATTTACTTTCATCTGGTTAAAAATGGTTCACTCTTAAGAGCAATTAGGACATGCTAAACCTAAACTTATGACAGTGCCCCGGGAACAAGGCAATTGCTGTCATTGGCAGTTGATCGGCGAGGGCAGACAAAATGAGCAGATACTGGAGGCAGTTGGGCTTCTCCACATTAGAAATACATCTATTCTGGTTGAGGGGTTGGGGAAAGGTGACTGTTTTGTGTATAAAAATATTCCCTTTCAAAATCACATGCTGCTTTGTTTGAAGATGCACTTTTCAGTCACTATTTTAATTAGCTGTTGATCCCTAGGGGAAAAGGCTTATAGGTGTCTGCACAGTTGGGCCACTTAACACAGATGGTGAATGGGATTGGAAATTTAGCCAAAAATTGATAGCGCTACAGAGTTACATATGCAGGTTTGTAGGTAATCGAGCATTCCTGTAATTTCTGGGCCAGAGCACCAGATCCAAAATCATTAACTCTGTCTAGGTGCTGCCGTGAACACAAGGGCAAACAGAGCCCTAACACAAGTGAAGTATGTAACAGTACAGTTATGTTCATGTTGTTAGCTTTTTCTTAGGGGAAAAAAACCCATACAACAAAATAAAACAAAAAACCCCACAAAATCAGAAGAAACCTGAGTAAAAATAGATTTAACTCCTGACTATTTCTGAATTTTTGTTGTCATTGCTTACTACTTAAATTACCTCAGTATTTTTAAATAGCACACACTATATTCCTTGTCCATGAGCGTACCTCAGTATGCTCTGTAACCTCATCTTTAGATCATACATATGGCTGATGTTGCTGTTGACATTTTCTCGGGAGATCATGCATACACGTGGAAGATCATGATACGGGCTCTTGCTTAATGAGGTGGATGCAGTTCCTATTTTGAGCTGGTGTTTTTAAAGACAATTTCTGTTTCTTATATGTTACAGTTATCTAAGAAAAGAGGTCAGTTAGTTTTCATTACTAAGTGAACGTTATCTCAGCTAAATCTTTCTTACCTTTTAGTGGCCAAAATGCTGTATTATATGAACTAGCTACAGAACCTGTTTATTAGTATCATATAAAATAGTAGTAGACTGACCTTCCATCATGTTGCAATGCATTGCTGGTTTCCTAGGCATTTGTAACTGGGGAAGAACCAAAACAGGGTTAGATTTACTTGCTGGTTTGGTGTTCTACTCTGTGGTACTGCTGCTTTTGGTGTTTTAGAGTGTCATGATTTGGTGAGATGTAAATGAAGTCAAGCATGCTAAAAGGTACAGACAGCTGTCCTTTTTGGAGGATGTGTGATCAATTTCCTAGTGTGCCTAAATGCCATGAGACTAGTGAGTCTTAAAGATTTCTGGTAGAATTTCTAAATCTAAAAAATGGGCTTTTGGAGAAATACTAAGATACATGCATGAAATAAAAATAAAACTTCTGGGTTGACTTTCTATCAAAAGCTTTCTAAAGAAGACATTTAAAACAATTTCATGATGAAATCAGAAAGGTCAAAGTATATCTGGTAATGACATTTTAAGTCTTCTCTTGTAATTTGTGGCATATTGCACAAATCTTCTCTGCTGTGCTGCGCATATACACATATGTTCTGTAACATCTGGAATAAAGCAGCTTTTTCTAGAAACGTATCAGCCAGGGGATTTCTGAGAGATCATAATTTTTTTTCTGACTGAGTAATTTCTTCTTTCCAAATGCAAAGCCCAGGAATGATATTTAGTGTTCACTAATCATTGGGTCAAGTGGGCCATTATTGGAATATCTGAGATGACTATCAAAGCTAGTAGAAAACATTCCCGCTATTAGAACTACTATTTGTACCAATTCCTGTATGGGTATTATTTTAGGATTCTGTGTTCTTGTGATTCTATCTGCAGAAGAAGATCAGAATCTCTGAACTGATACAAAGACATTTGACTGATTAAAACATCTTTCTACATTGGGTGATAGGACATTCCATACGAAAAGCTTTTTGAGAATGTTTGCTAAAACACAAATACGCATCAAGACATTAAGGCAGAAGAGAAATTCTAACAAGTCTCACATTACACAGTACACTGAAGTATTTATTATCCTAAGGGACTTTACTGGTTACAGTAATGTTTTCTTGGTCACAGCAGGTTTTTGTGATGAAAAAGGATAGATTATTCCATTGTATCACTCTATAACAAGCACTGAGGAGCAGCTAAACTGTGGTAACAAGAATCGAGATCCTGGTTGTCCTGGCTGTTTTATTGCTCATGACAGGCAGTCATCTGACAGAGGTGTGTTCAGCTGGAAAGTAATTTCTTGGGCCACTGAATCGTTTCCTGTCATCCTGTGCCTCCCCCAGCCCTGATAAAGACAACACTGTAATACATCAACTCCATTTACCTTCCAAACCACAACCCTTCCAAACACACTACTATAAATCTATAGATCTATACAGTAGGAGAAAGCAGAAGCCACAAGCTATAAGGAGCCATAGGGGAACTCAAGGTCATCACCCATGTCTGAGAGGCCTTCAGTATGAGAGACTTTGTTAGCTGACAGAAGTGGCTTTGGGAGAACGCATCCCGTACAGAAGGCAAGCAAGGAGACGAGCTTTTATTGTCTGATATAATCTTCTCTCCTCAGTCTGTTAACCTTAAAACTGGCAATAAGGTACGGTGTTTTCAGAACAGGCTAGCTGTGAAAAGACACAGGGCAGTGAGCTGCGAGCAGACATCTAAGCCTCAGCAGCTGGAAGCCAGTCAGAAAGGAACTGCACTGGAAAATGTGTTGCTTTATGGACTGCAAATTAATTAAATAGTAATATTTTGGTCCAATTAAACCTTGTCCCTTGCATTCTGTCTAGGTACCCAAGTGTCTGTGACAACAAATTAAAAAAAACCAGAAGAGCAGATTGTCTTAGCAGAAACAAAAAGAAGGGTAAACAGAAAAGATGTCAGCACTATATTTCAGCTGAAAAAGGAATAGAAAAGGAGTATGAAGCAAGTTTTACATAGGGACTTCACAAAGCAGTGGCAGTAGGAGCCGTAGAAGCAGCTGCTGCAGCAGGCTCTTTACCTGGTGTGACCGTCCAAAGCCTTCAGCCTGCTTTTGAAAGTAGACAGACAGCTCTAGTTTGCAGCATTCCTTTTATACATTTTTATGCTAATGCATTCACATTTTCCTTCAGGAAATCCTTTTTTTTTTTTTTTTTTTTTTTTTT
>Ga0065711_1032254_pt1 | contig 27691 bp, 44 predicted proteins | sample Hoacrofraction12_FD_59098 | JGI IMG/M metagenome (GOLD analysis project Ga0065711, IMG submission 59098) | Hoatzin crop microbial communities from Cojedes, Venezuela - Epithelial fraction 12 v2 (version 2) | ecosystem: Host-associated > Birds > Digestive system > Esophagus > Crop | place...
TGGGGGGGTGGGGGGGGTGGGGAGTAGCAGCAGGGCTTGTAATGAGCATGTGGGGTCTCAGTTGCCATGCACCCCATGGGGAGACACGGCCCTCCATCACCTCCCGTCCTGAGAGGAACTGCAGCCAGGGGCAGGCAGTGAGTGACAGAGAGGCATCACCCAGTCACCCACCAAACCCGGAGGGTGTCCCTTCCTCCCTGCGGCTCAGCAGAGCCCCCCCAAAGGTGCTCAGCCCATTTCTGCAATGAGCACTGATGGGCTCAGCACTGATGTGTGCCCTGGCTTCTGGGGGCTGCAGCCATCGCTCAGCCAAGCCCCAGCCAGTGCCAGATGGGAGGGTGCCTTCAGACAAGGACGGGAGGCAGCTTTGGGAGACTCTGGGAGGCTCCCAGCTGGCCTCATCCACTCTCTGGTGTCTAATATAGAGGTTGAGCCTTCCCTGGGAAGAAAATGGAGGCAGGTCTGTCCCTCAAGCCCCTTCCCAGCCCTGGCTCTTCACACACTGCGGGGGGACCGAGCACTTCAGGGGCATTTCCCCTTCGCTCACGAATCCTGCTCACGTCAGCACTGGGCTCAGCAGCTTTGGTGTGGGGAGACAGGCACTGAGCTGTCACGTGGCCTCTGCCGTTTCCTAAGAAACCAGCTTAAAAAAAAAAAAAAAGAAAGGAAAGGAAAAAAAAAAAAGAGAAATAAAAAAAGAGAAAGAAAGAAAAAGAGAAATAAAGTGGGGGAGGAGAGAAAAAATAACAAAGGAAAGCCACAAGAAGCAGAGAGCAGTGGGCTGGAGAGCCCGGCAGTGACTGAGGGCCACCACCATGCTGCACCCACACGGACAAAATTAGAGGGGAGCGCTGAGGTTTAAGCAAGCAGGAGGAATGGTCCCCCCACCATGCCCTGTCCTGACATTCGGCCTGACCCCACAGCAGGGCAGCAGCCGGCCCCACCACGACACCCTGCCCCGGCTGCCATTGTGTCCCTCACCACCATGGGAGCTCCGTATGCACCCCAGCATGAAAATATGTGGCTGGAAGGAAAAGTTTCTCTCCTTTGCTTCAATACTGGAGAAAAAAACCAGAGGGAATGGCTTTTGCAGCACAGCAAGCCCGGGGGAGAATAAAGGATCGGCTCCCAGCCAAAGCAGGGTCCTTCTTCAGTGAGCCCAAAAACCTGCCAGGCCTGCAAACTTGAAAAAAACACAACCAAAAAACAAACAAAAAACCCAAAAAAAAACAAACAAAAAAACCCCCCAGAAAAACAAAACAAGGACAAGCTTTTCGCTACGTCATTTTAATTGCATCGACACCCAGAAATACACAAAAGGATCCGTGCCAAGAGCCACCCGTCAAAGAGAGGCTTCCTTCCATGGTGGGTCTTACTTTCACACTTCTTTCACTCCAAAAAAAAACCAAAAAAGAAAAAGAAAATATAATAATAATTGCACCAGTTGATGTACAAACACAGTCGTCCCTTTTCACACATTCGTGGGTTCTGCCGTGACAGGAGGGTGATGCCCCGGTATCCACCCCGACACAGCCGGAGGGGCTCCCCAGGGAACAGACGGTTGTACAAAACAGTATGAAGATTTTTCTTACAAACATACGCCTGCAGTGTTTACTGGTTGGGGTTTTTGTATATTTTTTTTAAAAAGTCTCAAAACTAGGTTTTGGGTCACTAATGGCTTGTCTCTTTTATCTACAGTAAATTCAGCATATATTTTTATTTTTAGGAATGTTTAAGGCATTTTGGTAAGTTGAATGGTAAGGTCTAAGTCACAGACTCGTCAAACTGAAGTCCCTTCCTTCGAACTGTCCTCTTCCCCCTGGTGAAGGGAAACAGAGGTGGGTTACTCAGCTGGGTCTCAACCTTATTCTCATGGTGGCTCAAGCATCAAAGCATTTCACAGATGGGCCAGGTCCTCCCCTCTGGGCAGGGAGAACCGTGACCACCATCTCATGTGGTCCTAGGGCTTCCAAAAATCCACCCAGACAGTTTCTGGCAGCAGGTACCACCTTCCCTCCCATTTTAAAGCGCAGCCTGATGCGCACTTCCCCACGGCCTCCGCCAGCATCAAGGGGAGGGATGGCTGTGGCCACCACACGTACCGCTTTCTGAAGCTGTTCTTTCAACTTCTTCACTGTTTCTCTCTCTTTGGCCAGTTGGTCCTGGGTAACCTTCAGTAGCTCCTGTAGTTTGGTTGCTGCCTGGCCCAGGTCCTGTGTTAATTTTTTTTCTTTTTCAAGTCTTTCCTACATGGAAGTCAAAAGAAGGCATCTGCCTCAGCCTCCGTTTGCCATCCTGTGACCTCCTCCCCTCCAAAACACCTCTGGAGCACCCAGCTCCCTCTTTGCCAGAGATGCCAGGCATCACCCCACCACCTACAGCTCACTCCAGCTCCCCCTCAAACCCAGGAGATGCCGTGGGCTGAGACAACCTCACAGGAGCAGAACAGTTCCCCACTGTGTGAAACGCCCAGCCCGCGAGAGCGTTTGCTCAGAGCATCATCCTTATCTGGATGAAGGGGCTGTGACTTGCACCCTGCTGTCCTTCAGCCACATCGGAGCTCGCAGCCAGCCCTGGGGTAGAGAGCTATGTCCAGGGAACTATCTTGCTTGCCCCACCATCCCCAAGAATGATAAACCCTGCCTACAGTCCCGCTCAGACACGGCTTTTGGTGTCTTGGTTCAACACCAAACACATGACAGCAGGGCAGCCAAATCACCTTGAGATGCTGGGCCTCCTCCGTGTCTGAAGCTGCTGCATTTTCAGCCAGTCTCAGTTTTTCCAGCTCTGCTTGCAAACTGCATGCTGAGCTCTGCGCCTGCAAGGACACATACTGCATCAGCACGCGAGCTAACGGCAGCAGGCACCTCCCACATCCTGCCCCGTACAGCCCCTGGTCCCCAGTGGGCCTGTCTCTGGTGAAGAGTTCGGTTATACAGCCGCTGTCGGACGGCTGGGTGCTAAACTCAACACCTTGCTTTTGCTGATCCAGCTTCCATTGGGGAGATGACATTTCTTGCCAGAAGCAGCATAAAACCCAGCTAAAGCCCTTAACCCTCAAGGGAAAGCTGGCAAAAAACCGGGGGGAATCAGAGGGGGGCAATTTGAGGGGCCAGCAATGCCACATGGCTTTAGCACAGCTGCCACAAGAAGTTCTTCACAGAATCATAGAATCATAGGTTAGAAAACACCTCTAAGATCATCAAGTCCAACCATCAACCCAACACCACCATGCTTACTTCAGATGTGTCAGGGAATGCAGCGATGTCTGAGATGTGTACAGTGATAGCGAAAAACCTTCAAATTAATTCTCCAAATTAATTCTTGGGCTTCACCAGCAGTCGAGAACCCATAAAGGCTTTACAAGCCCTTGTATCCTCCTCACCCGCACCTACCTCTTCCAGCTCCAGCGCCAGCTTTTGCCGCAGCACTTGCTCCTTCTCCACCAGTGCTTCGTTTTGCTCCAGCTGAGTTTTTAACTGTGTTGAGAAAAGTGGAAAACACCCAGAAATAAAATTAAAAGACCCAGGAGAGGAGCTAGCAGGGACATTACCAAGAAAGCTGGGCTAGACAGAAGAAACGAAAACCAAAACTTTCCCCAGGGGACCAAAGGGCAATAGGTACTGGCATCCCCTCTCCACACAGAAGTCAGGACGATGCCGATGGCGAGCCCGGGGCTCGGCTTTACATTGCCAAATTTTGCTTGCTCCTCAGGCACCTGCAGCTGGGACCTGGGATGAGAGGCACCCTGTAGCAGAGGGCATGCCTGGCAGGTCCCCGTGCACCAGAGAAGGATCCACACTTAATGGGATTAAATTCGTGGTGGCACTGCCACCGGCAAGAGGCGTTAGCCCAAAAGGGAACAGCCACTGCTACTGCCTTCGGCCTGGCTCTGGCAAGATTTACGGAGCCTCTGTAATCCTCATCCCCACCAGCTGGGAAAGAATCCCGGCGCAGCTCTGACAGGGTGTCCCTTTCCTCCAAGGAGACCCAAGCCCCAAACCCAACAGGGCACCGTTGGGCAGCGATGCCGGCCTGAGGGCTTGCCGCATCCCCTGCCTGCCTCCCCCAAAATCCTGCCAGCCTTCTGCTGTGACAGAGGGCTCCCAAGGGGAACAGCCTGACAAAAGCCAGCTGGCGATGCGTTCCCAGTGGGAACGGGACACACGGTTGAAGGGATGGGGGGGCTGGCTTCCCCCCAGCACACAGGATGGGAGACGACACAGCCATGACAGCCCTGAGCAAAGCCACGTGCAGTTCTCCATGCAGTTAAGAGACGGTGAGACAGGACAAGGGACGTGGTTAGGGGTCAGCACCTCCATGGGCAGCAGTCTCACCACCCTAACCTCGAGGGGTGCAGGCTCGCTTGGGTCAGCTTGTAACCCCACTACTTCTCCATCCTGTACATGGCTCTTCATCTCACTCAACTCCTGCCTGACCTGGAAGGAGGACCAGCAAGCCTACTCAGTTACACATGCCCACACCGCAGCCGTTACAAGATCCACAAGGACCTACAGATAAATTTTGCTGGCTTTTATGCTTGCAAATGAGCTGAAATGTTTGGAAAACCAGCTCAGTTTCTGCCAGACGCAGGATGGTGGTACCTAACCTGAGCAGCACAGGGCACGACAGCTCCTAGGGGTGCAGAGCACATGCTTGCACCTCGTCTGCTCTCCTTTGATCACTCGGCACCTTGGATTAATGCCACTGCTGAGGGTTTGCACGAACATAGCTGAGGTGTTAAATATAGTCGGTGTTAAGTGTTTAAAACAAAAGCCATCATGGTTTTGGTAGCTCTGTTACCGATCCTGGCCCTGTATCCCAGCCCTCTCCACCACTTACTTGCACAAACCTAGCCCCATCCTCTAGGTCCCCAAGCGACTCCGACACACACAGGCTGCACAGCCTCAGTCCTCCCATCTGCAGGTGGATGGATGGATGGATGGATGGGCGGATGGATGGATGCTTAAGGCACCCAAACCCCTGCCCCAGGGTGGAGTTGGGGTAACCAGTGTCCAGTGGTGGGGTGGCTCGGTTTTTCTGCTACATGCCAGCTTGCGCAAGCCTTGCTGCTCTCTCTTCCTTCCCACCCCCATCACAGGAAGAAAGGCAGGTGAATAAATATCTCCTCCTGGGTCTCAAACATCCCTGCTGAAAGCTGGATCAGCCTGGTGCCTGGCAGCACCAGGTTTCCCCACGCGCTGGCTGTGCCTTCCTCCCATCCCCGAACCCACAGGGAGGATGCAGGTCCCACAGCTGGGTTTGCAAACCAGTCCCAGGCAGAGCAGCGAGGTCCAAGCAGGGCAGCTCCAGGGGCCCCCCTTACCAGGGCCAGATCCTTGCTCTGCTTCTGCGTTTCCGTCTTCGCTGCCTCCAGCTGCTCCTGGGACTCTGACAAGAGCTGCCGCAACTGTTGAGGAGAAACAGAAAGAAAACAAAAGTCCATTTATGCACTTGGTTTTGGACCCCTTTGGCCCAAGGAAGCATCTTTATGATGCAGTATCTTCTCAAAGAGGCCACGATGGCATCACTTGCTAACCTGCCTGCTGATGCCTGCTCAGAGAGTGAGATGGCCATGAGACAGCTCCGTCTAACCTGAGCCACAAAAATCCCACAAGCCACCAAGAAAGAGTGGACAGCATCTCCATACAGATCTCCCTGTCCGATCACCTTGCCAATGGATCTCCTGACTTTAGGTATCTACAAGCCAGACCAGAGCAAACACTTCCATCTGTTTTCTCCTGCTTTGCAAGGCTGCAGATCCCCAGGGCACTCCCCAAATCCCCAAAATGCAGACAGGTGGTGAGTCAGGCTTAGAAGAAAGAAGCATTTAAGAAGGTAACGGCCACCACACTTACGACTTCAACTTCTTTTGTGTAGTTTTGGCGTTCGGAGCTGGCTGTCGCCAAGTGATTTTCCAGTTGTGTTTCCAGAAGAGAGGTGTATTCTTTTAGCTGGATTAAAAGGGACGAAAGCAGGAGAGGTTTGATTGTTTGAGGTTCAAACATCCCACGGTCCAAGCCTGCCTTCCCCAGGGCAAGTCAGGAGACGGATCCAAACCCAGCCCAAGCACAGCACGTCTCTGTCTGGCACCTGCGCAGGGACCTTCTCCCATACCCAAAAAACCCTACCTGATCTGTGCTCTGCAGATCTGCTTTCAACTTCTCCACCATTTCTTCAAGGGATTTTAGCTGGAATTGTGACTAAGCAAGAAAGGATGAGAGAAGGTCAGTGAACGGCGTCTCACGTGGACACTGAGCACCTTTCGTTCAACCAAAAACCAGCCAGCATTTCACTCCCATCTCTCCCACTTCATCCTGCACCCCAGTGCGGAAGAGACCTGACACCAAAGCAGAGTTCCACAGCCTGCAGGGCAGGAGCTCCTCTTCCCAGGGAGGACGAGTCCAGCAAGCCCAGGCTGTAAATCGTGGAGCAAGGTAACAGCTTTTGCCTGCAGGACTTCAGCCGGCCACAGTCAGCTTTCAACATCCTCGAAACTGGCACCAGACTCGGTGCAAGTTTCCCACTGAAAGCACCTTCGGTTTGGAAACAGGAAGGTAGACTTTCCAATGAGGTGTCATGGGCTTTGCTATTAAGGGAAGCCAAGCTGTCACAAAAAGCATGGGGTTTGCATTTAAACCTGGACTGAGCTTTGAAGAGGACTCCACGGTTGCTGAATTTTTTTGGAAAGCAGGAATTCACCTCTTCTCCACAGAGAGGCAGGACTGCTCTGGGGCCTGCCCTAGCCACCAGACGTTCATCCCATCACACACACCCTGCCGCCAGCACACCACCAGCAGCCACGTCATCCCGGTGCAATCCTACACCAGCTCTCGGCAGCGCCGGTGCTGCAGCAGCCAGCAGCCGGCTGAGAAATCAAAGATTTCTTGTACAAGAGCTCCCCCACCTCTCTGCAGCCCCAGCTAACTTCAAAACCCCATGTGATGGATGGGGAGCAGCCAGACCATGGAAAGTAGCTTCCTCTCAGTTGTGCATTCAAGAGGGAGGAGATAAGTCTGCTTTGCAGAAAAGGCACGGCCAGCCAGGTTCTCCTACACTCCACTAAGTCACGAGAGCTCATGAAGCACGCTCCCCACCAAACTCCTGGGCAGCAATGGCTCTCTGGCAGCTGCCAGCTGGCTTTTTAACTAGGAAGAGCAGTACCCAGAGCTAGACAGACAGCTGGACGCAAAACTATGTGCAGTACGTGGCTTGGACCTCAACTCCTTTCTGAAGGCCAAGGTCAACCCAGGTTTTGAGAGCAAGCCAAATTCTTCTGAAAATGGGAGTCCAAGAGCCCTGCACGTGCTCTCCTCCTGTCAAGCCAGCGCCCACCAGGAGGGCTCAGCCCAGTTTCCAACCATCGGAGCTTGGATTACTGAAGCGGTGACGTAGTTTCCCAACTATCACGCCTAAACCAGGGAGGGGCACCCATTCCTCCACCTCCACTGACAGGGTCTACATACACACCAGGCGGGGAAGTGGGATCCAGGAGGAGGAGAAGCTTAGCTCCTACATGAGGTGGGCTTCTTGTCTGATGGTTTGATGACAAGAGGGGTGGATTTGAGGAGAAGAGAAAGTCCCCGTGTCTCAGAGTTCCAGGTTGGAAGGAACAAGTTAGGATCACCATCCGGTTTATAGCCAACAGCCCTTCTGCTCCTCTAAGTCTAGCTCCATGAGTGACAAACCCAGGTGTATGCCAAACACTCACCTTTTGGAGTTCCTCTTCAGACGTCGTGAGCTTTGCTTTCCACACCTGCTCCTCCTCCTCCACACTCTTCTGCAGGTCCCGCAGCATCCCTTCCTGTTGGCAACACCTCAGCTCAGCCCAAACCTCCTCCAGTCATCCCAAGCCGAGCAGTGTCAGGGCTGGAAGCCCTCACATACACAACACCTCTCCAAGGATTTGGGCCAAAGAACAGGTGACAGAATCAGGTGCTTCAGGTGGGGCTAGGGGCTCCAAGTTCCTTGGCTGGCTCAACCACCCTGTTCATCAGAGCCCTTGCTGTGTCACATCCCACCACCAACAACACAATTAGGCTGAAGAAGAGATCTAGAAATTCAGGTTTCTCCTATTCCCCTGTCTCATTGCCAAATAGTCTTCCACATGGCAGCCCCCCAACATACTAAGGGATGCCCACCATGAGCTCACGGGCAGCCTGGGCTGCCAGCAGACCTCTCAAGAGGTATTTCTAGTGGAAGACCAACACAAGGCAAAGGGCTGCAACTCACCGTCTCTGCAAGGATAGCTCTATACTGCTCACATTCTGCTTGTAAAGTGCTTTGCGCTTCCTCTGCCTCTTTTAATTTAAGTGCTGAATCCTGAAAAGAGAGGGAAGGGATGGAGAGAGAGGTGAGGAAAAGGAACAAGTGATCTTCAGGCTCTCCCTCGCCCCTCCACCTTCCAGCCCCTTCACTTACTGGGGACTCTGTTGTAACTGTCTGCTGCTTTAGCACATCCGCGGTCTTCTCCTTAAACTCTTGTAGCCATGTGTCATAATCCTAGTTCCAAAAAAAGGGGACAAGGAAGAAAAAGGACTCTTAGATGTCTGTCCTTCCCATGTGGTGGAGGCTCTGTGGGGTCTGAGAAAGCCTGTACCCACCTGCTGCGAGGACACGGTGACTCCAGGGAGAGCAGAGAGCAGCGTCTGCTTGGTTCGCATCTGGAGCATGTCCAGCTGTTGGGCCAGCTCTTCCTGTAAGAGGGACAAACTGGCATGGGATGGAGGTCTTGTGTGCCTGGCAGCCAGGCTGCCAATACCAGTCCTGCTATTCTGTGCCTACAGGGGTGAGCCGGCACGGGGAAACCAGCCAACAGAGAAAACTGCTGCCACTGAGAACCACGAAAACGTTCCTTCCAGTTCCCCCATCTTCCTGGTTCCCCGACCATGACCCATACTGGGGATACACAGCCCTGAAGACAAACTTTGGAGAAGCTGGCAGGAGGGTTGGGCCAGCACTGCTCCTAAGAGAAGGCAGGCAACCCAGGGCAAGCACCTCTGGTGGCTCGAGGAGGCTGAAACGTTTCCCTTATAACACCAGCATCGCCACTAGACAGAAATGCCTGGCTTACCTTTGCTTTTGAAGCAGCAAGTAGTTTTTCCTCACATGCCTTCTCCATTGTGGTCAACGCTTCCATTGCTTTCCAGTTCTTCTCACGCAGGTCCTGCCGAGACCACACACAGAGGGCAATAAGCCACACATCATGCCAAAGGCCACCATGCTGCTTGTTGGTACTGCAGAGGATTTCAAAGCCTCCGCTCAGGAAAGCAGGCAATAGGCCATCGCTTTTGTCAAAGGTCTTCCATCCCACTGCCCACGTGCGTCCCTCTCCCCTCCATCCTTGCAGTGGCCCAATGCACCACATTGCTCAGGCAGTGGCCTTGAGGGGGCAGAGCAGAGCTGGAGCTCCAGAAGCAGCCCTCAGGATGCCTAGAGCCGCCTGGAGAGGACACTGGCCAAGTGGAGTGCTGCAAGGTTGCCTCCACACAACTGATACCACCTTGTAGCAGAAGGATAAGGAGCAGAGGACTAATGAAGTGTGAGGAACCTCTGCTCAGGGATTGCGTTGACCCTGCTGGGGTAGGATCTCCCTGGCTTACCAGCTCCTAATCCTCCCAAGAGAACAGGGGACAGACACTCCACCCAGGCAGCCTGCTGGGGGGATTCCTGCTCTCTGGCAGATGAGGCAATGCCTCCAGTGCTCTGCGGGGCTGGAAGACCCTCCGACCGCACCATGGAGCCATTGGTAGCAAACTACAATGGGTTGTCATTTAAACCCCAGAGATCTGGGTTTTGGAGGAAACGTTTGTGAGCAGCAGAAGCTAAGCCCAGTTCACTCACGTACGTTGTTTTTTGTCTTCTGTTGCTCCACCGCCTCCCGCAGCTCTGCGGCTTCCCTTTCCAAGGACGAGAGCTGGTCTGTCTTCTCCTGGAGCCTGGAAGGGCAGGATACAGGAATGAGTCTCAGCATCCACCTCCCTCCTGGGTAGCAAGATGTCGAGAAGGGGACCACAGCCCTTGCTATCCCGGTCTGCCCCAGGATCTACATACAGTGGGAGGAAGAGGGAGTGGTGCTAAAAAACACGGCCATGGCAATGCTGGAGTGGGATCTAGTTTTCTACCAGCATATCAGCAATAACAAGCAAGCGAGTAGCTGGCTGGCTGTACACCCAGCATAAGAGGAAGAAGTAAGCTGATCCAAAGACCAGAAATTCTAGCTTACACAACTGGGACTGCTCCTGACACACTCCCATCCGTGGCTTGTTAGGCTGAGATAGCCCACAGCTCTGCATCTTGAAAGCATCATCCCGCTGTCCTGAGCAACCATAAATCAGGGCTGCCAACCAGACATGCAAGAACCTGCAGCTTCCCTTCTTACCTTCAGATCCACCATCTGCCCTGAAGGGAGCCTCAGCTTGAGCAGACCAAGAAAGGTTCAGGTCCTTGACAAGAACCACCCAAGTCTCTTGGGGTCCCAGGACAACTGAACAGCTGCCCTTCTTTAGCGGAATGCTGAATGCTTGCTGGCAGTGCGAGCATCTGAGAAATCCTCCGCCCAAGCAGAGCCTGAGCCTTCTCAGAGGTGCCCAGCACATGGACAAGGGGCAACAGGCACGAGTCGTGACATGGGAAAATCCAGTTAAATGCCAGGAAACCTTTCTGCATCAGGGGGGTGAAGAGGCTGTCAAACACTGGAACAGTGACCCAGAGAGGTGGTGAATCTCCATCCTTGGAGATACCCAGAAACATCCCCAAAAAGCCTTCTCTGGTTGGCCCATCTTTGAGCAGAGGCTTGGATCACAGACATCCCACCATCAGCACCAACACCACCAGAACCTCCTATTCTGCAAGACTGGTCAACCTCCACGTGCCTGCCAGCAATTACAGTCTCAGTTCAGAATGGCTGTTATTTGGGGCCAGCACTGGAGCCAATGAATATTTTAAATGGCTGCGCTGACCAGGCTTGACCTTGTCTTCCCAGCTTTGCAGTCCCCAGGCCTGCCTAACGGGGAGGGCGGGAAGCCCTCGCCCACAGGGCTCAGCGCCCAGGGAAGCCCGGGACACACGGACAGCAAGCTGGAGGTGCCGTAGCAGGCTCCGTGTACACCTAGACCCACCTTGACTGCAGCTGCTTCATTTCTGCTTCATTGGCTGCCTGGAAGAGAGAAAGCACTTTCGTTACCTGTGGCAGGCACGTGACGCAGGTCAGCCCTTTCTGCGGCACCCCAGAGGGGATCCCAGAGCAGAGACAACACAGGCACTGTGTTAACGCAGCGCAAAAACACCTGCTTGAGCAGTGTAACCCCCTGTCCTCCTCCCACCCCAATTAAACGAGCACGCGACCTGCAGTTCTCTGTCTTTTTCCGCTTCCCTCATCTGGCCTGCCTCCAGCAGAGCCTCGATGGATTTGATCCTCTCCAAGAGCTTCGTATTCTCCGAGCTGGCATCCTGCAGTTTCCCTTTCACGTTGTCCAGCTCCAGTAACCTGTTTTTAACCTCCGCTTCACTGCTCAGCAGCTTGGCCTGCAGTTCTGTTGGAGGAAGGGGTGAGAAACGTGGTAAGGTAGGTGCAAACAAATTTGGAGACTCCATACTCTGTCCTGCCCAAGCAGGACTCTTGGCCAGAGAAGCCATGGACGCTTTCAGGAGTCACAGAAAGGGCAGGCAGGGATGCAGGACAGCACAGGAGAGAAGCATTGGAGTAGTACCCTAGGACAGGACCATGGACTAGTCCCGCGTGTTGCTCACACCAGCACCCGGCAGCCTAAGTCATCCCCAGGTCTATTTGTCCTGCCCTGACCAGCGTCACCAAGCACCCAGCCCTGAAAGTTCCAAGTCTGGCCCGCAGCTCTCCCCTCACCAACCCAAGGTCCTCACCAGCAATGCTCTGCTGCTGTCCTTTGGCCTTTTCCGCGTCTGCCAACAAGCTTCTGTAGCTGGTCTGGGTTTTGCGGAGCTCGTCGCTGACTTCATCCAGCCTCTTCTGCAGCGCCACCTCCACCTCCCTTTGGGAAGCCTGCACGGCAGGGAGAGGAGGCTTTCCGCAGCGTGCCAAGCACCCTGGCCAACCTGAAGCAAAACTCCCTGTGTCGCATAATGCTATGTTTAAGCTGTGCTTTTGGGGGGGTTTAAGTCATCCTTCCCCTTTGCTCCCCCTGTGCACGAAGCATCTCGCCTTGCGCTCGCGTTTTATCATTTGCCAGCCCTCAACTGGGAAGCAGACAACACCCGAATGTCTCAATTCTGGGCCAAGACCATGGCCATCCTTCCCCCCTGGAAAGGTAAGCTCTGAAAAACCTCTTCAGGTCCTGGTCCTAACACACAGCCCCAACCGAGCAGGGAGAGGTACTGCCACGGTGCTTAGCAGGACGGAGACACCCAGCCACGTGTTTCCACAGGCAGAGGAATTTTCTGTGCGGTTTGGGCCAGGGAAGACTTTTTTTTTCCATCTTAGAAAGCAGCGAGGAAGAGGCCTGGCCAAGGCAGGCGTTTGGAGGAGGAGGAGGACGAGGAGCGTGCTGCAAACCAGCAGCTCCACGGGTACGAGTCACACCCCTGCAGATGGAGAAACATTGCTTTGCACGGAGGGGACAGACGAAGACAAACCAGCAGCCCCGTCTCTGTCTGAGTGATGCTTTCAGAACCACCAAGAAAGCTGGACTTCTCCGTTTTTTGAGGATTTGACTGTATCCTCAGCTCAGAGGTCCAGGTGTTACTGTGGAGCACACTCTCCCCAGCACCTTAAACACATCACTGGCTTTTAAGTTTTCCAGCTAGTATGATTTATTTCATTAGTATTAAGGTGTGCAGCAAGCTGACAACCCTGGAGAAGTTCTCTTAAAAGCATGCCTAGCAGCTGGTGTTTTGAGCCAGGAAGGAGGCTTCTGCCTTCACATCAGCTGTGTGCCCACATCACCTGCCTTGCTCCCCACCTTCAAAATCAGCAGGGGCCAAAAACAGCCCGCCAAAAGGAGATCTGCATCCTCAGGCATCCGAAAAATTAAGAGCAACTATATCAAAGGTCCCTTGCTCTAGGAGCACCTCTACAAAACCATTTTGTTATGCGCAGATAAAGGTCTCCACCACCACAGCCCCTTCCTAAAGAGGCCAGAGCAATTCAGAGACTACAGCAGGTGCAGGAGGGACACATCACATCCCTCACCCCACCTGCCTCCCCTGGGGGAAAGAAGGGCAAATTCCCAGGTCAGGGGTACCTGGGATCAATGCCCCCAGCCTCCAGCTTCGCCGAACCCCAGCAGAGGCGCTGCCAGCCCCCCAGAAGATGTTCTTCCCCGCGTGGGTACAGCCTGCCTGCCGGCAACGCGCCGCTCCTGCTCTGCCAACAGTGTGCTCAGAGGCTCTACTTGGGAGGCATCCTTTAAACACCTTTAAAAACCCCAAACCCAGCCACACCCTGGTGACAACAAAAAAAGCCACTAGCTCTACCTCCCGCACCAAGGAAGGAGAGCAACGGGCTTAAACGCAGCTGAGTCGAGAGAGAGCACCCATGTCTGCGTGAGCACAGGCTGGCAGGGGCCAGTGGGTTTCCTCTCTTGCCACCCAGCAGCGTGCACCTTCGAGGCTTCCCCCCACACCTCCACACTAGGCTCATGAGCTTCACAGGTGAGCCAGAACAGCTTCAGCCAGGGCATCGTACACCCTGGGCTTTGCTGGTGATGCTGCACAAAGAGCATGTTGCATGTGACAGCATAACTGGGGGAAGGCCATTAAGAGGTCTGCAAGGCAGCTTTGCTTTCCAACCGTGGATGCTCATCTCCTTCCAAGCTCTTTCCACGGCCAAATCCACCAATCCCAAGCAATTTTGCCCCCTGCCCCATCTCTGTGTGGGGAGAGGGTTTGCTGGCGCCTGCCTGACCTGCAGCTGCTCGATCTGCTTCTCCGAGGCCACCGCTTTGATCTCCCAGCTCTTCTTCTGCTGCTCCTCTTGCTGCAGCACCTCCGATTTCTCAGACAGCTCTTTCATCAGCTTGTTGCACTCTTGCCGTAACTTGGCCAGCTCAGCGTTTTGCCTGCGCCAACAGAATGAGGGTTATTTTGGCCCGCAGAGCGGCCAAGCATCTCTGATGTCACCTAGCGGGGGGAACACATCCTCCAGTGGGCCTGACATGGGACTTGAAACGTCCCAATGGTTGCGTTCGCCTGTTTCTAGGGCACGCCTGGTCCTTCGGGGAGGGGGTGGAAAGAGTTGACAAATCACTTTTTAAAAGCCGTGTTTCAATCACAGGAGACATTCCTTTCTCATGAAGTAGAGGACGCAAGGATCTGTGTTCCCAGACACAAGAGGAAGCGCCCTAAGCAGCTGGAGTCCGCTCTGTAATTATCTGACTGCTGTTAATCACCAGCCGTTTCAGACTTTCTATAAAAAGGAGTGTGAAATTCTTCTACCCAGCTCCTATTTGGTCTGCAGGCATCAGGCAGGTCTCGGTTCTCCACAGCACCGCTCCCATCGAAGAGCCAGCTGCATTTCTTCTGAAGTTTGAGAGCACGAGGTCCCCTAAGCGGGAAGTGCCACGGTGCCTTCTGGTCCCCTCTCCCCGACTCCACTGCCTGTTGGCTCTAGCATCAGCACAGGTGACCCCAAAGGAGAGGGGGTTTCCCCTGCCCTTCCACTTGGGAAGAACATCCTTGTTTCCCCTGCCAGCCCCCCAGAAATCATTTGGCAAGCTCTTCCTCACTCCCTCCTCTACCTCCAGCTAGTTGGGGTGTCTGTACAAGCACCTTCAAGAAAGGGGGTGGCCAAGCCCCACGGACAGCCAAACTCAGGGTTTGCCAGAGGGCAGCCCTGGGCTCTGCCCCCCACCCCAGCCTTACTTGCTCTCCGTCTGGCTGGTGGCCTGGTTGAGGGCGTCCCTCAGGATGGAGTTCTCCTGCTGCAGGCGAGCCAGCTGCGTGTTGGGGCCATTCTCCAGCTGCTCCTGCAGGGTCCGGATCTAGAGGAGCCCAACAGGGGTTAATGCCGCCGCCAGCCCCTTCAGTCTCCCTGTGAAGCCCAGGCAATGAGCAAAGGGACTGGCAGCACACAGGGGTGCCCACTCATGCTGACAGCCCCCAGGGATGCGACATCCCACGAGGATGCTCCCTTGTGCCTCTTCTCCCTCGAGTACCACAGTCCAGGAGCGTCGTGGGGTCTCGCCTCCCCCCGAGGCTTTGGTCCCCTCGCACATCTCAGTCTTCTCCAAAAGACCACGCATCTGCCAGCAAAAGCCACCCGACAGCCAGAGAAGGAAGCCGCAGGGCACAGCGTGGGGCTCACCTTCCCCTGGAGCTGCTGCGTTTCGCTGACGTGGTCCTGGTAGCTGGCCTGCATGCGTGCCTGCACCGCCGCAATCTCCCGCTCACGGGTGAGCAGCTGCTCCTTCAGCTTGCCCTCCACGGCCACCGCCTTGGCCCGCTCGGCCACCAGCTCCTTCAAGGGGAGAAGTCACCCCGTCAGTCCTCAGCATACGAGTTTCCCCGCTTTAAGGGGATGCGAAACCGGCGGCCTCCTAGCTCAGAAGACTTAAAAAGTTCAGCCCTTTCAGAGCTGCCCCCGTGCCCAGCTGCGCCATTTAGCACTTACATTTCCTCCTGCATTTTGTTTTGGGCTCTGTGGCCACTGGATGCCACTGTTGTTCCACATTGGGCCAGCTAAGAGAAAGGAGTAAGACAGCCTGGAATTTTATTCCCCCCCCCCTCAGGATCAATAACATCACATTAAGTTTGGGGCAAAGCAAGACAATTTTTTAAAAAAATAATAAAATAAACACCCTCCTCCCCCTGCCAAAGGAGGGATGCTGTGTTGGCCGGCTGGGCGACGTCGCGCTGCTGCCCGGCGCAGTCTGCGCAGGAGGGGGTTCAGCACAGCACCCGAGTGCGTGGGGAGTTTTGACCTCTCCTCTCCTGGCTGCAGGCAGATGGACTCGCCGCTGCTGGGTCCTGCCGGCTGCGAGTCCGGCGTGGCAGGGGTCTGTTCTGCCTTCAACACCCAAACAGAGGTGGAGGCAGGGGGCTGAGCTGGGGTAGGCGGCTGTAACAAGGATCAGGCTCCTTACAAAGGGACTGATCAGCACCCTCTCAGCTCAGGGGATCCAGACAGAGACAAGAAGGGATTTATTTTCCTCCCTAAAGCAGCAGAGAGCTGCAGTCTCTTAGGGGAAGGGCTTTCGCCTGCTTCTCCTGCAGCTGCCGACAGGCATTACCCTGCGGCTCTCCGGGCTGGTGCCTCCCCGGGCTGGATCAGGCCCAGGAGAAGAGGTCTAGCAGGGAACTCCTCCCCTTTATGGGGAACAAATGCGTGAAGGGTCCAAAAAGCCCCTGGGCTTCACCTCCAAGGGGGTGAGATGTGGGGAGTGGGAGGCGCACGGCGAGCCATGATGAGCAGAGCCCCATACCGAGGATGCCCGGAGGGCCGCGTGGCACTTACCTTGCTCAGCTCCCGCAGCTTGTTTCTGGCAGCGGCCGCATCCTCCTGCTCGGTGGCGAGCTGCTTCTCCTTCTCTTCCAGCTGGCGTTTCAGGACAGCAACTGGGTCACCCTTCTGCATGGCCTGCCAGCACAGGGTGGCACATCAGTGGGGACCACCACGTCCAGACCCATCCCCTCCACCCCACACACGCGTGATCCTGCCCTCTGCTCCAGTGGAAAAATTCAGCTCTGGTCTCCAAGACTGACCCTCAGGGCCAGCCTGCCTGAAAACAGGATGCCTTCCCTCCCCTCCACATCTCCCGAGGCTCGGCAGAGCAGCAGAGCCCCAGCGGCAGGCGGCCATGACGGCGCTGGCAGCCCTACCGTGTGCCAGGTGTCCTGGACGATGCCTGCTTTCTCCGTCAGGATCTCGATGAGCTGCTGGGCCTCCCCTTCGCTGAACACCATGCTGCTGACAGTGGACAGGAGCGTCTTGTAGGGCAGGTAGAGGGGCCCATCCGAGTCCGCAGGTGCTAGAGAGGAGAGAAGAGCCAATGACCGCTTGAGCCAATGACAGAGCTGAGCAGCGTCACCTCAGTTGGCTCTGACCCCACAACTGCCATTTCAAACCAGCTTCCACTCAGATTTCCAGTCAAGTTTGATACCTCTCTAATTGAAAGCAATATGAGAAGTGCTGGAGATGGCACTCACCGCATATGTGTGCTTCTTGAGCCAGCTGCCACCTCTGCCTGGCTCTACTACTGGTCCCACCACCCTGCCAGAATCCTCCATCAAAATGAGTGATTCCTAGCAGGAGCTGGCCATGCTTTGCCAATGTCAGAGAGCAGAGACCTGTTGGACATCATAAGACGGACCGCATCGCAATGCAGCCTCGCTGGGGGACATCACACCATGCAGCAGTGCCAGTGACGCAAAGCACAGTAAGGTCATCTCCTGCCTTTCACCAGGCAAGTTTGTTCCAGCTCTTTGCTAAGGCAACAGCACAACTCCAGCCCTTCCCCTACCCCCCTGCTAACCCAGGAAAGCCAAGGAGCATCAGGGACAACGATGTTGTTGCAGGACCACAGTGCACACGGTCGCGATGGATAGCAGTTGATGGGCAGTGGTGTAGGAGTTCTTGCACAGTAGCTATGGCCCAGTGGGCTTATTTTCCTAAAAAATCCCAGAAGAAAATGCAATTTGGACTCCAGTAGCTCCAGAGCCTCTAAAACTGTTAAGACTGGGATCTCCTGAATGCAGGGCTCGGACCACCCAAGCAGCAAGGTCAGAGAAGAAGGAGGAGGAGGAGGAGGAGGTGCTGCAGGTGTTGAAGCAGAGATTCCCCTGCAACCCCTGGAGAGGAGGCCACGCTGGAGCAGGTTCATCCTGAAGGACTGCAGCCCACGCAAGGCCCCACGCTGGAGTAGGAGAAAAGGTGTGAGGAGGAAGGAGCAGCAGAGAGGAGCTGTTACAGACTGACCGAAGCCCGCAGCCCCCATCCTCTTGTGCTGCTCAGGGAGGGAAGGGTAGAGGAGTTGGGAGCGAAGGAGCGAAGTTGAGCTAGGGAAGAAGGACGGGGGGGAAGGTGTTGTTTTAATTTTGTCTCTGTTTCTCGTCTGTTTTAATCGGAAACGAATGAAATTAGTTTTCCCCAAGTTGCATCTGTTTTGCTTGTGATAGTAATCGCTAAGTAATCACCCTGTGTCTATCTTGACCCATGAGCTTCCCCGTCTTCTTTTCTCCCCCATCCTGTTGAGGAGGGGGAGTGAGAGAGGAGCTGGGTGGGCGTCTGGCAGCCAGCCACAGTCAACCCACCACAGCAACAGAGCGGCAAAGCCCAGGAACACCTAGCAGCTCCAGCACGCACTGTTTGCTCCTGGCTTCTGGTAGATCCATTTGGGACGGCAGAGCTAAGCCCTGGCAGAAGGAGAGTCTGTCCCACCAGCAGCAGCCACTTCCCAGCAGCGCAGCCAGAGCAGCTCCACCGTCTTGTGCAACAGGGGCCCAAGAGCTTGGCTCACACTTCACCCACGCTGGCAACGGCACGGATGCAGGACAGCACATCCCATCCCCTGGCCCAGTCCCACTGGGCGGAGGGATCCACCAGGCCAAATTTTGCCCATCTCCCGGCGGCGTTGCGCAAGCGAGCCTTGCACAAGGCGGGCACGATGCAAACCCCACCTTGCAGCTGGCAAACGGAGCCACGGCAGCCTGCCAAGCCGCGGCAAAAGGAAGCCGACGCCGAGCCTGTTTGCAGAGTCGAAAGCCTCGCACCTCACCAAAGGGAGCGGTGAAACAAGAAGCAGCCACGTAGCAAAGCTGCCGTGGGAAAGCACAGCAGGGACGAGGGGTCAGAAGAACCGCTTCTCAAACGCAAGGGGACACAGGACACACGGATGGCCCTTGCGCCGAGCCCCGCGCCCGGGAAGCTGCAGCCCAGATGGGGTGCCCCTGTGTGTTTCACGGGAGAGCATGGCTCCTGCTACGACAGATAATGACCTAGGATCTGAGTACACACTAACCACTCGGAAGCGAGTTTTCGTATGATGTAGGAGGCTAAAACCGAACCACACAAGAGAAAAATGCCCCAAGCCGTTCTTGTCAGGTTTGCCGTCTGTTTCAGTGCCAAGCACGTGTCTTTGAACGCTCTGAACACCCATTTTTATCTGCCACAGGATAATTCGTTCCTTCTGCCTTTGAGGAGGAGAGCCCACAGCTGCCGAAAGGCTCTCCACAATACCTTGGCCAAACTGCAGCCAGCTTCGTGGCGCAAACACCGCCGAGAGCTTTCCTTTGAAAAATCCCACAGGAGCAGCTAAGACATCACTCTTGGCTTTTAAGACCTGCAGGATCGGCACTTCATACCCAGAGGAGTGGATGCTAGGAGCAGCCAAAAAAACTCCCAGCTTAACAAGTGCTAAAAGTTCATCTCCCATCCACATTCCCTCGGCTGTTACAGCTTGGACTTAAGGCCGTGTTTTTCAGTGCTAGAGAAGCGCACCCCTGCATGCACATGCCAAACCAGCCACCTCCAGTTTCCCCCAACACCATCATTGCAATATCCTCCAGTAGCAGCTGCTCAAACCGTTTCAAAACTCATCACTATGTGGAGATGGCCTTTAGCAAAATCCCTTCCTCAGAGGAACAGATACAAGGGTTTTAACCCAACCTTGGAGACCAGCAGCTGCAAAAAGTCCTGCTGAGTAGCAGGCCCTCTTCCAAAACACGGGTGTGGAAACTGCCGGGTTACACAGCAGCCTGGGTTTGGATGAGCTGCAGAAGGCGAGCAAGTAGGAGTGTCTTTTTGTTTGATTGCTTTTTTTGTAAATAGAGGAAGAAACGAAACCTATGCACACTACATCACATCTCTGAGAAACACCTGACAGATTTCTTCCATGTGTCCATATGGGAACACTTCTACAGGTCTGAAAGCACTCACATTTTTAGTGCCTGTAATTATTTAACCAAAAATCAACCCCAAACCATTCACATTGGTGCAATAAGAGGTGAGAATCCAGCTACAGAGCTGTTTCTCTCCTCCCTCCACCTATTTACACCCTGGAGAGTTCAGGACCACCTTCTTTAACCTCTTCCACCTCCGAGTCAACCAAGTGAGGCATGAATGATGATGAGCAAGATTTCCCTTCCCTGAGACATACCCAAAGTCACTTCCCTCTAACTATCCTACAACCAAGCCCCCGCAGCATAAAACTCCTTCAATTCTCTCTCCTCCAACAGGCTGTTTTTCACCTCCACTGAGGCAAGAGGAAACTCCAGCAGCGACCCACCTCCCCTGTAGAAGAAGAGTGGTAGAGCTTCTGTGTGCTTTTAACAATCAGGCATGGAAGGCGAAACACCTTGTCTTGGCTTTCCACCCAGATGTCCAGCACCTTGGCAGCTGCCCCCTCTCCCAGGATGGGTACACGCACCTCCCGTTCATTCTCAGTGTGCAGATCTGCCCAGAGACCCACAATGCAACAGCAAATCCGAGAGGGACCTGTAACTCTCCAACACCTGTGTGCTGGACCAAGGAGCTAAGCACCAAGCAGGGGTACCCGATGCAGGAGGCAACACATTACAATGTGAAAACAAGTCAATAAACTCTTGACATCAACTCTACTTCCCCCCAGAGAGAACTACAGTCCAGTACAGGCTTTTCCAACCCACCCTCTGCTTTGTGCACATGGTCCATCTCACCAGAGACAGCTTTTCTACAGCCGCCCTGTTTCCAACACTGAAGAACGCAGACATCTCAGAATGTGATACCTCTGTTTTAACAGCACCAAGAAGCCCTGCTGGCTTACTCGATGGGGATATATGCAGAGGAATTTGGCCTTACCTGGCTCACTCTTCTTCTTGGATGCAGCCTTCTTCTTGACAGGTCCATCATGCTTCTGCTCCTCATGGGTCGGAAGAGCCTCGGTTTTCTTGATGGTGACGGAGCTGATGACTGGAGTACTTTGCTGCGTGCCAACCGGCGGCACGGCCACAACAGGCACCTCCTTAGGGGTCACCTCCAAGACAGGAGAGCTTCTGGGGACACTGACAGGAGGCGAAGTCAACACCGGGCTAGGAGCAGGCTCTACCTTTGCCACCTTCTTCTCCTTCTTCCTCTTCTCCTTAGGTGATGGAGCAGGTTTCTCCTTTTCCTGGGGGGCCACTGGCACCGCTGTGACTGGAGACTCAACAGTCACAGGCTCAGGCACCACAGCAGGCTCAGGAACCACATCCTTGGGAGAGTCCGTCACTTCCTGAGTCAGCGGCTGCTCCGGGATCTTTCCATTAGGTTTTTCTTCCTTTTTCTTAGCTTTTCCTTTTTTCTCAACAGGTTTCTCTTTCTTCTTTTTCTCTGCTTTCTGCTGCTGGGTCTTCTCAAGTTCTTTGCGTTGCTTGGCCAAGGCTTCCTCGTAAGATGTCTCCTTCATGGAGAAGGTGGACACCAGGAAGATCCCAATGGCTGATATCACCATAAAACCTCCAAAGACCATAACACCCAGCGTCTGAGGGTCATACACATCCATCCTGCCTTATTATTCTGTGCCTGCAAGACACCAGAACAACAGTTAGTAGGGGGGAAAAAAAAGACACGAAACGGCCCCTCTGAGCAGGGAGCTTCATATGGACATGTGTGTCTCCAAATGGCACCGCGCACCGAAAAGACAAACGCTCAAGATTCACGCATGTCTGGTGAGGGTGGCCTGCCTACACACCCCCAAGTCTGTGCTCCTCCACTACGCTGCCTGCGCACAGTGATCCAGTTGTGCTGCGGCAACTATTTCACTGGCTGCAGCAATTTCCAGAAGAACCAAAGAGGGGGAAGAAAAAAACAGAGGTGAAATCAGAGACAGCCATGAGCAACTAGCCATCACATGTCCAATGGGATGGTTTTGCCTGACCCTAGGCAATACCTGCAGCCCTGAGGCAGTAAGAGACCCCGTTTTCAGACTGTTTGGTGCACGTTGGCCAAGATCTGGGCTCTCCCTGGAGCTCCTGGCCTTTTCATCGCACCCAGATACACATCTAGGTCTCAGCTTTGGAATAAAACATTCCCCTGGAAGGAGAAAGCACGCTCAGGAGAGCTTTCCCCAGCTTTGCAGCAGCCCTGGCCTTCTCCCTCTGTGACCTGCACCCTGCGGCACTGCTGGCTTCTGCCCAGTCCGGCGGGGAGGACGCGCAGGGACCACATCCCGCTGGGTAGCTGCTCCCAGCGACAAGAACCACCCCAGCAACGTTGCTGCGTGCGCAGATGCCACACAGACAACCAAGTCACAACCATTTCCTCGAGATGCAAATGCCAATAAAAGTCATAAGTTCAAGCTACAAAAAAGAGAGAGAGAGAAAAAAAAGCACGGTCATTAATTATCTCATCTCCCCAACAGACGCCCGCAGGAAGATGTGAGACTATCAAAGGGAGCGCTGGATGGCACTTCTCTTTCCACCCCTGCTATTAGCTGGTGGGCAAACTGGGCACATGGTCCTTCTCACTCCCCCCTCCAGCCTGTTTCTCCACCCATAACACATGGAGCAGCAACGGAGAACGTATTGCCTGGTCTGAGATCCGGCAGGCAGGGTGCAGCCACACACGGAGAAAGATGCTGCTGTCTCCGCTCTTCATTGCTAATTGAACCCTGACCCTAGTTTTGAAGCCCATCTCTTCTCTGCTGTCCCACTCACATGTCTCTCCCATCGGGTCAGCACCTCCACGTGACTCCGAGGTGGCTCGTGAACCCCCAGATGCTGAAGTCAGGCAGCTAATCTGTGAAGGGGCACTTTCCAGGAGGTGCCAGGCTCCGGTTTCTCGTCATTGCGCCTCAACACATAATCAGGAAAACACAGAAAGTCCTCAGCTATCAGAAGTTCCCATCCCCATGCTTAACCGTAAACATTATCAAATTTCCTCTTTAAGAGATTGTGGGTTGAGGAGGGAGGGAGGGGCTGGAAGGGGAGGAGGCAAAAATGAGAGTAAAACTAAGGAGATCAGCATCTTTTCAAAACCTCAGTGCTCACAGGGAGAGCCCTCAGAGCCTCTTCCTTTCTAACAGCCGGAGCAGCGAACTTGCAGCCGAACCGGCAGCTCAATGGGGCTCGTGCAGCAAGGGGGTGACACTGCGATGAAAAGCCCTCCTCCAACACCCGAGCAGCAGGTGCAGAGCTGGAAGGAGCTGCAAAGCAGCCATCTCCCACCGGAGATACCCACCTGCCCGGGGAAGGATGTTTTGACCAGCAGTGCAGCAATCCCTGCCCGCCTCTCCAAGCACGCCAGGCGAAGCAGGAGAGAGCTGGCAGGCAGGAGGGCTGCCAGCGCCAGCTGGAACCAACCTCCCCTGGCAGGGCCAACTTTCTACCCCGGGGCACCACCCGAGATCCCAGCTGATACTACAGGTATCGCTATCTCACATCCGCCCGGGCCATTTCGGATTTAAACAGCCTCAGCATGCTCTATCCCAGCACATCTGGCGCCAAGTCACTCCCTTCTGACCAGATAGCATGGCTATGGGATGGTCCCCACCAGGACCGACAGATTATTCCTGACCTGCAGGGTGAAAAGGGCTGGATTTCCTCTCCCTGGCAGTAAAGTAGGGCTGGAGAGCACACACCCACGACCTTGTGCTGGTTTTAGGTCCACACCAAAGCACCCAGGAGCTGTTTTAGCGGCAGAACAAGGCGTTGCTTGCCCAGCAACCCCGACACTTCAGTAAAAATAAACCCTTCCTGACCTCACACCACCACAGCTTCCTATTTAGATAAAAATTTGCCACTCCAGCTTAGGGCAAGGGCATCACCGAGCGCTGGCAAATGCACTCCAACCCCACCAGCTGCTCCTGCCACCTCCAAAAGCAGCTGGATGGAGCCCGTGGAGGATGAGTACGGAGGAAAAAAACCCAAACCTTCGCTACGGAGGCATCCAGCACGCAGAGGATGGATAAGCGAGGACGGCGTTATCACGCAGAGACCGCGGCAGTGAGGTGGGTGATCTGGTGGTGCCGGAGCCCTCTGCCTGCCCTACATCCCACCCCACACTGCTGTCCCCCCGAAGCCCTTACAGGCAGGGTGTTTGAGCCCCACGCTCCCTCTCCCCTACAGGCAGCCTCACCCAGCCCTGCTGCAGTAAAAGCTGCCTGTACCTTGCCACCTCTCAGGCTTTACAGCCAGGGTGAGATAACGATACAGATTAGTGTTAAAGTCCTGCCTAACTCAACAAAAAAAAGCCCAACAACCCCCTCCAAAACAAAACCAACACAAGAAAAAAGCAGTCCAGAGCACTAACCTGGAGGAGCTGTGGACCTGCTGTAAGAGCCGTTGCAGCAGCCAGAGCTCCTGAAAGCAGCTGAGATGCCCACACGGGCATTCGCAAGCTCCTACCACCGGACCAGAGCTACGCCGCGCAGTTCCCAAGGACAGGCGTGCCAGGAGAAAATCCAAAACCAAGAGTGAGAGATACCAACCAGACAGCAATTACTTCCCAGCAGTGCTATCACGGCAGAGGGAAACTTTGGTCCTGTTTCAATGCTCTTGCCACACAGACCGTGGCACGGGGCTGGTCCTGGCAGACCCGGTGCTGACTCCAAGGAGCAAGTTCTACCAGTAGAGTTCCTCCTGTGGTTGAGACTTGGCACGGACCATCCCAGCAACTCATTCAGGGAAGAGCCTGTTGCTCCGATGGCACAAAGACGGCGGCAGGCTGTGCGCTACCACGCGTGCTTAAATCAAACCAGGCTGGCTTTGGCATTTGGGGGATAAGGAGCAGTCTTCCTCTGGGAACTTCCTGATGCATAAATGCAAGAAGCAACGAGCCGCAGTGTTAGCATCAGGACCGGAGCTCTGCTTTGGCATTTCCTGACCTCGCCGCCTTCGTCCTTCAAAGGGCTGAAGGTTTCCTCCTGGATTTACACAGCAAGACACAGTCCCCCTCGTGAGCACAGCAGCAGCAGCGTGCGTGTCTTGCCCTTCAGCAGGAAAGCCCTCCACGCTTTCCACCTGCACAGAGCCTTAGCCAGGACACGGAAAAATAGGGCACCAAAGCTCCTCTGCTTGTGGATACCTAGAGGATAGTTTCACAAGTATGGCTTTGGCTCGACAACCAGGCATTTGGAGAGGCTTGAAGACTTCAGCATCCTCCCCTCTGTACCTTCTGCTCCTGCACAGGACTTTGTCCCCACGACGACGTTCTTCAATCTGATGCCCAGGCTGCCGTGGGAGAGTGTTGTGTGCCTAAGGGGTGCAGGGACACCACCAGCCATCAGAGTCCATGTCTGAAAAATTCAGTCCACATCCGACACTGAGCACATTTACCTGCATGAAGTTTCTTGAGCGTGATCATCCTCTACTCCTCACCCAGCCAAAACAGTGGAAATCATCAAATATCTCCACATGTAAACTCCTTCCCACAACAGCTTGTTCAGATAAAGATTTTCACCACCACCAGAACAGGAGTCAGATGGACAACTGGTATTTCACTTGGCCTTCTCATGTAAAGGAGCCAGCTGAAACGCCGTGCTCCGATCCTTCTGTTCCTGTGGCTTTTTCTCGTTATCCATCGAACTTCCCAACAGCCCAGATCACAGCCCAGGAGACCTGACCTCCATTCCCACCCTGCATGTGCAGTCACCTCTGTTTGCCCCGAGCAAAAGCCCAACTCGCCCTAAGGAAGCAAAACCAGTAAAGCACTCAGCCTTGCTGTTTTTTCACACCAATTTCCAGGCCAAACCAACCCACAGATACACGGCGTGGCAGCACCGGGGCCACGCTCAGTGTCTTGTGGTCTCATTTGCCAGAGACAGCTAAGCGTCAAAATCCAGGCTAGAGCCTTCCCGGCCATTCAGCCTCTCCTCCCCTCTGTGACCACTTCCACGAAATCCACAGGAACTCGGCATCTTCGCAGCTCAGCCCTCCAGCAGCCCTGGTTTAAATCAGCCAGGTCAAGCATCAGGTGGGCAGGAGCAAAGGAAGACACAGGTTGTGTAAGAACTACAGAAACCTTATTTCTTTACCTAGCCAAAGGAAAACACATCTGTTATTTCATCCCGGTCTGGGCAGGTGCTGCAGATGGGAAAAGATGCTTTTTGCAAGCAGGACACCGTTCTCCCTGCAATCCAAGGCTTGCACTTTGCCATGGTGTCAAGGTGGCACCTCAGGTTAGAGCAATGTAGCAGAAGAGGCGATGGGGTGTCGGAGGGCAGAGGAAGAAAGAACTGGGTCGGTGCAGCCGGGCTCTGCACAGCCCGCAGCAATGCCTGCCTGCAAAGCACCTGCAGCTCCCTTTCCTCTACAGCACCTCCCGGCAGGTTAAAAAAAAAAACCACAAATAAGGAGCTCTCCCCTCCCTAGACACGCACACACAAGTCAGTCAAAGCTGGCTGACCTAACACATAAGCTTCTAGGTTGAGATTTTGGCTTTTTCCGAAACGCAAAATTCTCTCCCGGGCCATCAGGGCGAGAAGCAGGCAGCACCTCAGGGACCGGCCACTGTCTGGGGAGGGCACCGCCTGGTTGCCAGTTCAAAGGAATAAGGTCTCGTCTCCTTCCCTGTCCCTGGACTGCAGCTTCCCTCTCCAAAAGGCAGCAGGAGGGCAGAGACATGGCAGGGGACAGTGCTCCTCCAGCACAAAGGAGGCAGAGGGAGCTGGGAGGCCCGATCCTGCCGACAGCAGGGCAGCCCGGCAGCGGGAGAAGGCGGCAGCACTGCCAGCAGATAAAAGACAATCATCAGATACTTCTCCTGGAGTTTCCCTCTCCACCCTGTTGCAATAGAGAGAGACCAAAACTGAAAACAAACGAGAAAAGCCCGTGCCCCGCCAGCGGATCCTGCCTGCCTCCGCAGCACCCTCTGTTTAAACACATTTTTCTGCGTAAGTGGCTGCGCATTTCCAGCCTCTCGGCAAGCATGTGTTACGCTACGCAGCAGCTCCAGAGCAGCCACCGCACCGACAGTCAGCGGTTACAGCTCGATTTAATTGAACGTGTCTCAGCGCCCCATTAGCTCTCGCAGCGCGGCGGCGGTGGCAGCCGGGGCCCTTGGCAGCGCTGCCAGCTCCCTTCCGAAGCCTCAGAGCAAAAACCAAGGAGGCAGAAAAAAAATAATATATATATATATATATATATATATATACATGCGAGAAGAGCGTAGCAGCCCTGTAACAGAGCTGCAGCTTGACTGATCTCTGCGGCGGCTCTTACAAAATTTCTCTCCCCGTCCCCGAGCAGCGTTTCACCACTGGCCCTCGCCAGCTCCTGCTTGGGGCAGGCAGCACCCGCCTCGCCCCACTCCTTCCAGCAATGCCCCGGCGACGCGGGCGCAGGGAGGCCGCCGCCGTCAAGAGGTACAGTGACATTTCGACGGCGAGGCCCCGCCGTCGCGCCCGGCCACGTGTGCAAGCGCCCGCCACGCTGGATGTGGCCACGGCCAGGCCAGGAACCGGGGCCAGCAACTGGGGCCAGCAACCGGGGTGAGGAACTGGGGTGAGGAGCAGGGTGTCTCGCCAGGAGAGCCAGCGACACCCAGCTTGGAAAGACCCCCGGTTGGGGCTGGGGGTCTCCACTTATTGGGGTCGCTGCCTATCTCCAAGCGTCACCGGACACCACGCAGCCGGGGGGTCTCCCAGTGCTGGGAGAGTGGGATGGGGGGTTTAGTTAAGATGGAAAAAATAAAATAGATAAGGAAGCACCGCCAGGGAGCTGTGACCTTCTGTAACAGGGCTTAATCAGATTAATGAACTCCATCAGGCCGGCACTCGGGCAGGGGAACGGGTCCGAGCGCTGCGGGCGGGCGGCGGTGCCCGGGGGG